>JAABUK010003874.1_pt1 | contig 24886 bp, 19 predicted proteins | sample 5559141 | NCBI WGS metagenome assembly JAABUK01 (sample SAMN10711869, study PRJNA513367) | rock metagenome | isolation source: Antarctica rocks | place: Antarctica: Victoria Land, Pudding Butte nord | collected 2016-01-03 | reverse complement strand
TCTAGAAGTCATTGTATCAGAACTAGATCTTCGTATGAATTCAAGCAAAGTGACAGTCATAGTCAGCTGAATCACTTCAATCAATCTAAAAGAAATTCAGAGCTTCGTGAAATTTGTTAACTTCTATTGTTGTTTCATTAAGAACTTTTCGAAGCTAGTTAAATCATTCACTCAGCTGACTAGAAAGAACACGTCTTTTGTTTGAAACAAGATCTGTGTTCAAGTCTTTGACAATCTAAAGAAACAAGTCAGCTCGACCTCAGTACTTCGTCACTTTAATCTCAAACAACAAGCTATTCTGAAGATTGATGCTTTGAACGATGTAAAAGGTGAAATACTATCTCAGTACGATGACGAGAAAGTTCTTCATTCAATGATCTTCTACAGTAAAAGCATGATTCTCGCTGAAATCAATTACCACATTTATGACAAGAAATTGCTAGTCATTATTCAATGTTTCGAACACTGATGACTTGAGCTGAAGTGCATTAAACTACTCATTCAGATATTCATTGATCATCAAACTTTGAAAATCTTCATGAAAAATAAACAGTTAAGTCGATGACAAGTCAACTATCTGAACATTCTGTCAAAGTTCAACTTTCAGATAATCTTTAGATCAGGCAAAATGAATACTAAAGTCGATGCTTTAACTCGAATGTCTTTAGCAGACATCTCTGAATCAGCTCAACAACTTGAAGATTATTTTCAGACTATTCTGACTCTCGATAGAGTTGATGTTTTACTCGTTGAATCGAAAGCAAATCTCTATCAGTGAGTGTGTATGATCAATCAAATGAATGAGCTCTGCAACGAATATAGACAAGCTATGAATGAGAACAAGCTCAAATTTCATATCACTAAATTGAAGAACTGCAAAATCATTGACAGCGTTCTCTTTAGAAAAGGCTTACTGTGAATCTCTGAGAACATGCACACGAAATTACTACAAGAAGTGCATGATCAATCTTCAATCTTTCATCTTGACAATAAATGAATCATCGATCTAGTTCAGCGTTTCTACTATTGATCAGATCATTGAGCTACTATTTGACGATACATTCAAAACTGTCATGCTTGTCAGCGAAGCAAAGTCTCTAGAAATAGCATCAATGAACTTCATCATTCTTTCTTGATTTCACAGAAACGCTGAAAAGATATAGCTATGAACTTCATTACTGAACTATCTCTGTCAGAAGACTATAACGTCATTTGCACAATCATATGTCATCTCATCAAAGAACGTCACTATGTTTTCTGTCATTAAGAAGACGATGACATCTCAGTTGAAGAAACGGTTTGAATCATGCTATGAAACGTTTATCAACTGCATGATCTACTCAGTTCTATTGTTTTGAACAAAGACTTTCAATTCATATTGACTATGTGAAAGAGTCTTTGCAAGTGACTGAGAATCACAGTTAGTTTATTCACAGTCTATCATTCGAAGATCGACGATCAGACGAAACGAGTCAATCAAGACGTTGAACGTGAACTTAGAATCTACTGCAATTACATGCAGAACGACTGAGTCAAATGAATATCTATGATGAAATTCAGCGACAATTTCAATATTTTCTCGATCATCTCAATGACTTCTTTCTACTTCAATAAAGATTTTCACTCTCGAATGAGTTTTAATTCAGATACGACTGACTACGAAATCACTCATGAACGACTGAAAGCTAGAAAAGCAGATGATATTGTCATTCAAATGAAAGAGCTACTGAGCTTCAATCATCAACAATTGAAAAAAATGAAGCTGATCATCGAAGCACAGATCAATAAACATAGACGAGACGTCATTTATGAGGTAGATGACTGAGTTTGACTATTCTTCAGAAACGTCAAAATCACGAGATCATGCAAAGATTTGAAAGACAAACAACTAGAATTGTATCAGATCACTGTCAAAGCGAAGATCTTCTATCATCTTCATCTATCAGTCAGCATGAAGCATCTACATTCAATGTTCAGCTCGAAGCTACTGCGATCGTATTCAGAAGATCTTCTATCAGAACAGCATGCAGAATCTCTCAGACTCATCATTATTGATGATGATGATGATGAACACTGAAAGATAAATGACATTCTGAACTTCAGACTTTATTGAGATTGAATACAGTACAAGATCAAATGAAAAGATCTAGATAGAGATGATGAATGATACTATGTTAATAAAGATGAATTCAATGACTTCAAGAAAGTTTTGAACGAATTTCATATGTTATACTCAAGAAAGTCACGCTAGTATCGAAATAACTCAATAAGAAAGCAAGCAAATGAGCGACATTTATGCGAACATGAATTTTAGAAAAGAAGATAATGTTACGAGTGTATCAAGACTGAATAAAACTAGTCAGTGTCTCTAGCTCAGATCTGATTCAGATCTGACTCAGTCTCTATTTTCTTTTCTCAACATCTCTTTGTTCAACATCATCTTTCTTTCTACATCACATTCTACTCATGTCACAAACACATTCTCTTCAAGCTTAACGCAGTCTCTGAATATTACTTAAATAGAAGCTTTTGTACTCATTTTCTTCTGTATTCTTAATATTCAGTTATAGTTATCTTTAAAGATCAAGCACTATTCAACTCTGACTTTCGCTGATTGACTCATCTAGACACGATTCTGACATTACAGCATCAGATCATCTGATCAGTACAATCTATCATGTGTCAGCATTTTTCGAAACACGCAAAGATAGATAGATTTATCAAAGATTGTGAACTCAATCATTAATGCAAAAAGCACAAGAAGAGTAGAAACAGTGAGAGTGATAATCACGTCAGAGAAGCGAAGAAAGACAAACATCTCAATGAAGAAAACAGACTTCGCGAGCATATTAGCATGATTTCAGTAAGCGTGAATGCTGCTACTTATCATGATAGTGATGATGATGATGATGTTGATACTGCTATGTCATTCACGTTAATTCATGAGCTGACTTGCATCACAACAATGCTGCAACGAAAGAAGCTCATATCATGAGCTGCAAGCTATGCAAAATATGCATAGCAGATCTCATGCTTTGTCAGTTCAAAAAAGCAGTACTCATGAAAAAGTATGCTGAAACGAAACAAGAAGAAAAGAAAGAAAGAAAGAAAGCAAAGCTGAAGAATTGATATCAACAATCTTGCACTAACTCTGTTTATGCTTGTTAGCACAATCAATTCACAACACTTCTACACAGATGCTAAAGCGCTGAAGATATTATTGCTACACTATCAGCTATTGAAAGACATAATGATGCTACAAAGACTCAGAGATCAAGTCTTTAAAAAAAGATGCAGTTGTGAGAATGCATGTCATTGACTATAAATGATGCATGTCTGCAAGACTAGCTCACGAGATTAGATTGAAGAGATTAACGAGTGAATAGAAGTAAAGACTTGACAGAAGATGAAAACTCTGCGAGCTTTCGCTTTTGTTTCTTAGCAATTAGTTCTATCATCAATAAAGTGCTATCTTATTATCTTCTACTACGCAGTTTCACGTAAAAAGATCTTGTTGCTTCACACAAAGACATGAAAGAAGTCAGATCAGATGAAATAATGACTTCAATAATGAATGAAATCAACACATCAATGATTGATGTTACATTGAAAGTTGATAAATTAAAAAAATGTGTATAGTAACAATGTTGAATTGACAAGAGTGAAGATTTCACAAACGAAACTTTAACATCATTAATCTTTTCACGAAAGCAATTAAGATTTAATCATTCAAAGAAAGATGCAACAAGCATCATATCAACATTTGCAATGAAAAATATTGATTTATCATTAGCTGATTAAACATCATTTTCTGATAAGTCATTGAAGTATGTGTATAAATGAAAAATTAATGACAAGTAATTTTTACAGAAAATTATGAAAGTTCTGAATTATTGCATTCAAAGTGATGAAAGTCTGATGATAAGATACAGACTCAAGAAAATGATATATTAATGTCAGCTTCAAATGAGTCTAACATTTCAACTTCAACTGTTGATCAGATAATAAGCATAAGTTTTAAATCAGAGAGTGATAGTTTTTTATTGAAGAAAAACAATATCATCAGCTCACATCAAGATTCAACGAGTTAAGTCAAACAACATGAAGCAACTGTATCATCTTCATCTCAGCAGATGAAAATTCAACAGAACATAATGATTTTCAACATTTCAATTACAGAAAATCTTGCAAAAGAATCAAATCATGCGTGATCATACAAGAATCTTAACAATACTGAAGATAGTGAGCAAAATATGAAGAAGCATTATGCAAAATAATTAAAATATTGAAGTTGATTTTGTTTCTTGATTAACAAGATTGAACAAACTCATGATATTTGTATCATTGACTGCTACAAAGCATCTTCATAAAGAAGACAGATGATGAAATTGCGCTCAATTGTTTCTGCATGATCATAATCATGTTAAATCTCAGTTATGCATACATTTGCAAAGAATGAATACATCACTCTTTTTATATCAGACTTTTGAAATTTTTGTGATGTTTAAGATGAAAATGTTCATGAAGAAAGAATTCAATATCGATGATATAAATCTTGAAAAGATAAACATGAATATCAGCAAAATTAAGAATAAAGCATGCTAATTTATTAATAAGACAATAGAGATGCTTGAATTAATTTGCCTGAATCATTTACTGCACATAGCATATAACAAGATTAACAATGCTCATGATGAGAAGAAGTTCAATAAACATCTGAAAAAAGACACTCTCAGTACATTTCAGTCTAAAGATGCAAAGTACTCTTCTGATAACAGATTGAAAATTGAATGTTCATGTGTCAATGCAAACTCATCTGCACATTTCATATCATTGAAATTTGTTAATCTAGTTATCATTTTGACAGTCTTGATCATTAACTGATTAAAGAAGATTTGAATTCATCTCAACAAGAATAATGATTTATTACATTGATAAATTCATCACGCATATTGTGATGCAAAGATGAACACGCTAGTCATTAGACTGAGACAGACAGATGCAGATCTTTTAGTAGAACATAAATTAATTAATTTTAGTCTCATATGTATAATCATGATAAACATGTACAAGACTTATATTACAACATTAATGAAACATTGATATTAATTTGAAAGAGCAAGTTTTAAAGCAAGAATATTAAAGTTAATATATCAATTCTGAAATATAAAATGAGATTAACTAATCACAAATGAGATGCATAAAAAGATGATTAAAATCATTAAAATCATTAATTTATTTAAGATCATGAATGAAAAATCTTGTAAGTGATTTGTTACAGATACATTCTTTGAATGATCTTTCATACAAATGATGATATAAATGAACATGCTGATGATAAACTTGATAGTGAATCAACAGATATTAAGATGAAAAGAAAAAGAAGTTCATTGAGTCAATTTGATATACTGTACATACGAAAAACTGATTGAGATGAACAAGATACATATGAAAATCATTAATCTTCAAGAGCAAAATCATCAAGTCATTAAGTAGTACATTGAACAGCTAGAAATCATGTGTAACATACTATGATTACAACGTGATGTTAATTAATTAAAGTTTTTCAACTTTTCTTTTAAACATCAAGATATTAAATGCAAACTTTCATTAAGATTCAACAAACTTGTTAATTTCTTAATAATGATAATTGTTGAGAAGTGCGATGACAGACTTGTTTCTAGCAGCTTATTGTGATAGCTCTGAATTCAGTCTGAATTCAGTCAGACTTGTTTCTAGCAGCTCTCTCTAAACTAGCGTCAAAGATAAAGTTGTGCATTGCAACTTTGTCATGCGTGACAGTATATAAATAGAGCAGTCTGTGACTTCTCTTCACAATCTAGAAAGATTTCATCATATGTAATACTGTTCATTCTACTCTTTCAATAAATTATGAACTCAATTAGCAAGAAGCTTTCAACGTAATTAGATTGAAACACTTTAAGCATTTGATGCTCGACAACTTGATACGAAATCTATTCAAATGAGCAATCAACGATCACTTACTACACGTCTCACAAGAAAACAAATAAGTACATTGACTTAAAGAAGTTCAGTGAAATTCGACAGCTTACTACGCATCTCACAAGAAGATAAATAAGCACTCACATCAAGTTGACAGTTTACTACGAGTTTTCAAGAAAGTGAACGAATAGACACACTTGATCGCGTTGAAGAACGCATAAACTTTCATCATCACTGACGAGATTAAATTCTTTTCACTTCACTCGTCAATTTATTTAATATCTTTATTTTTTTTCTTTGATTTTAACAACAAGCTGAGTTTACATTGCACGTCATGAACTTCGATGACTTCTTCATCAAACGACGATCTGTTCTCATTCTCACTTGCAAGAACTGCAATCAATGATTTTCTCTCATGAAGAGATGACTCATTAAGAAAGACTTGTGATTTGTTATTGAAGACAAGTCTGACTCAAACACACTCAACAGCATCATCAGCATCATCAGTGAAATTCAATCTCTCGACTTTGAAAGTTAAAAGATCGATGTGAAAGCTCATTACTGACTGATCATTTGCATCATCATTGATGATCAAGAACACACTGCAAACAAGATGTCAGCAAAAGAGTTTTGAGATGCTCTGAGCTATAAATACAAAGAGAAGCTACAAATCACTGAGAGACAATATCTGATGAACTTCATCAACTACAGAATGTCGACGAATATCTTCATTGAAAAGACATGAACACATCTCGCCAAGTTGACTTGAAAGATCGTTGCAACACAGAAAAACATGAGTGATCTATTTAAGTCAGAACGTTGCTTTCAAGTCTTACTTCAATTGCTGTCAGATGAATACACAGTCATTCAAGACATCATTGATGCGCAGAATAAGTCAGACGTCAAGAAGAAACTTCAAAAGCTACAAGAGAAGAAAGCACAATTGAAGACAACAGAGATTGTGCTATGAGTCAAGCGGAAAAACGAACGTGAGCGCACTGATCATGAGCAGAACAAACGCAAAATCAGTCATCGTCGCAAAAGTCTTTCAAGCTTCAACAGTGATCAATCGTATTATCATCAGTCGCAACGATTTCTAAAATGTTTTCTCTGTGAAGATAAACATCGTTTAGTCAATTGCTCTCATTTGTCTGCAGTTCAAAAGCTTGTGAAGAAACGCAAAAACAAAGACAAAACAAAGCATAAGAGTGCTGATGATCTTCAAACTCTTACTGAGCTTTTGAAGAGTAAGCACAAGAAACACAGAGTCTACAACGCGAAAAGCGACGACTCTGAAATCTCTGACAACAATGAGAAAGATGAGAATGAGAAGAGCGAGAATATTGCAGCTTTGTCAAAGAACATTGTCAGTAAAATCTCTGAATTCAATTGAATCGCAGATTCTGATGTCTTCTCACACATGATTGATCAACTTCGACTTTTTAGTGATTCTCTAGTTCGCATTAAAAGATGCATCATCAAAGTTGAAGAAGAAAAATTGTATGTCAATCACTGTGACACAGCAATCATGTGAGATCATCATGAAAACTCAGTCAAGCTGTCTTCTGTTCTTCATGTTTTTAAGCTCGAAGTGAATCTTCTTTCTGAAAGAAGAATGTGTAAGAAAGATCTGCAAGAAAGTTTTGATGATAAAGATCTGTACATGCATGACAAGCGAAGAAAGCAGATGATTGAGACTCTAGAATGCAAAGACGTCTACATAGTAGAGAGAATTGCAAACGATCTTGATGAATTTGCATTACTATCAGCTATGCAGCATGATGTCTCATCAGCATTTTCAGCGATGCACAGTTCAATGAATCTTGATGATTCAATGAATCTAAATCACTTTGCATCTCACACTGACGTGATTCATCATGAGAATGAGGTTGAAGTTGATCACGATCAACTTAGTTTCGTAAATGACAAAAGCTTCAAGTTGTACAAGCTGTAACATCATCGTTTCACTCATTTTGAATCAGCAAAGCTTCGTCAACTTCATAAGATCATCATTCTGAAAAAATCTATTTTCATCAATGACAGTCATGAGAATGTGTGTGAAATATTTGCGCTCATCAAGTTCATCAACAAACGAGAACATAATGTCAGCGATCGAAAGACAAGTATCTTGACTTTCATTTTCATAAACATCTGTGAATCACTATCATCGTTTCTCGATAGTGAGTCGTACTTTCTAGAGATAGTTGACAATCACTTCAGAAAGACTTAATGCATTTCTTTGAAGCAATGATTTGATGCATCAGATGCTCTGCGAAAATGAAAACTCAGCATAGAGTTTCACAGCGATGTTAAACTTCTCTCAGTACGCAGTGACAACGTCATGAAACTTAAAGTCATCTTGAATGACTGATGCTCATCAATTGACATTGCTTCTCAATACATTGTCTCACACATGTTGATTCAAAATGAAGTAGTCAAAAGAGTCATATGCATCACAGAAAACTTGATGCAAGTCATGATCAAGAATGCTGAACTTTTCATTGAGTTCTGAGCAGAAGCTGCAAAGACAGATGTTTATTTGCAAAATTGAATCATCACGAAATTCTTGATCAATGAAGCTCTCATGATCTCGAAGAAGACATTCATCGAGATCAAGCTCTCAATTGATCATGTACAAGTATGAGAATGCAAATGTTACTCATACGTTGATCTCAAGTCATTATCAATCGAAAACAGATGAGACAAATTCATGAACAGAGACAGACTTGACATCTTCATGAGATATGTGAAAAATATCGACAAGCAATATCATCTCTGAGTCTCAGATCTCGATCAAGTCATCAAGAATCATGCTGTCAAGTTCGCTGAAGATGAAAAGAGTGAAAACATGAACTTGTGACTTTGCAAGCAGACATTCAACGTTCTTTCAGAGCGAAAATCTGTGAAAAGATCATCAAAGAATAACATTTCAACTAACGTTTCAAAATCTGATGCTTTCATGATTGATGTTTCATCTGAATCAACTGATGCACTGAAGACTATCGCGATCAACTTGAATGCACTCAATTCTAAGATCACGTCACATACATCAGATGAGCATGAAGTTCACATGAATGTTCAGATCACTCAAAAAGTCTTTGCATCAAGCATGTTTAAGTCAACAACTCAAACATTTCTGCATGTAATCATCTCAAAGAGAAAAAGAGACAGCGAAAATCAACAACTGAAAGAACGCGCATTCAAGATCTCACGAGCTATGATGATCTGATTCGTCACAGAGAAAGTTGATGATGATGAGAGCGATTCTGACACAAGCATGTCATAAGCATTATTCAACGTCGATGAATCTGACTCTTCTAAAGCAATAAGAATCTTCACGTTAAACACTTACAAAGACGCAGTGCAGAACTCAGTTTGGGAAAAACTTTGAAAAGAAATGATCAACGCAGAACTTGTGACGTTAGTCATCAATGAAATCTGACAAGAAGAAGTGTCATTCAAAAAGATCAACATCGTGACAAGCAAATGAGTCTTCAAGTCAAAGATGCATATTAATGATTTTCTTGACAAACTGAAGACAAGACTGATAGTCAGAGATTTCTTTCAAATTCATGAAGTTGACTATGAAAATACTTTCACGTCAATTATTAAGTTTGACACTCTGCAAGTCTTTCTAATCATTGCAGCAATGAAGAATCTTGAACTTCATCAAGTCAATGTAAACAATGCGTTTACTGAATCGTTTCTCAAAGAAATCATTTACATATTCTTTTCATCAGAAGTAAAAGTCAGACTCAATTGTGCTCTGAGAGTTCTTCAAAGTCTTTACAATCTCAAGCAAGCTGCATAAGACTGACATGATTGCTGTGTAACAGCGCTATCTGAACTCAACTTCGCTCAATGCGCTGCAGACTTATGTCTTTTGATTCATGAGTCAAAAGAAATCATGTTGCTACTATATGTTGATGACATAGTCATTATCTTCAAATCATTGAGCAACATTAAATGATTTAAGCATGAGTTTCAATGTGTTTTCAAAGTCAAGAATCTGAGAAAAATGAAGAAGATTCTTGACATTCAAATCACTTGCAACAGAAAGGCACGAATCTTACAAATGAATCAAACTCACTATCTTCATGATGTTCTTGAAAGACTCAACATGAGGCAAGACAAGCACAAGACAACAGATCTTTCAATGAATGAATATGATGCTCTTCGCTCAGCTGAACTTGAAGACATGAGAATCAATCAGCATGAGTATTAACAAGTCATTGAAAGTCTCATGTATGCTGCAATTCACACTCATTTCAACATTGCTTTTGCTCTCAATCAACTAAGTCAATATCTCAGCAATTCTGCAGAACATCATGAACATACTTTGAAGAAGTTGATGCAATACGTTCGTTTCATCATTGATCTAGACATCACGTACGAAGTCAGTGAAAGCATGAAGTTAGTAGAATACTCTGACTCAGACTACGTCTCAGACAGACTAGATTGCAAGTTGATTCTCATTTACATCTACATGCTTGATGAAGAATCAGTCTTCTGAATGAGTTGAAAGCAAAAGTTCATTGTCACATTGATCATTGAGACAGAGTACATGACTTTATCAATCTGCGTCAAGAAAGATTTATGAATCAGTCAAGTGCTCAAGAACATGAATCTGACAAAGTATCTGAGCATCAATCACAGTCACGTTGATATTCTTGAGAAGATTACTCATCAATCTATCTCACTCACACAGCTCAAGAAAGATAATCAAGCATCTCTTATGCTGATTAAGAATGCTCATATTCACGAAAGATTGAAGCACATTGACGTTGCTTATCATCACATTCGAAATCTGCACAAGAAGAATCAGATTTCAGTGAACTTCGTTTCTAGTCAAGATATGATAGCAGATGAATTGATCAAGTCACTATCTCGACAGAACTTCAAGAAATTCATTGAACAACTGAAACTGAAAAGCAGTGAAAGCTGAGAAACTCGCAAGCATTGAGTGAGAGTGTTGAGAAGTGCAATGACAGACTTGTTTCTAGCAGTTTATTGCAATAGCTCTGAATTCAGTCTGAATTCAGTCAAACTTGTTTCTAGCAACTCTCTCTAGACTAGCGTCAGAGATAAAGTTGCATGTTGCAACTTTGTCATGCGTGACAGTATATAAATAGAGCAGTCTGTGACTTCTCTTCACAATCTAGAAAGATTTCATCATATGTAATACTGTTCATTCTACTCTTTCAATAATAATCATTAAACAACTTTAAAAGAAAAAAATGAGAAAAAAGAAGATTAAATTGCATAAGAATGCATTGAAAATAAGCTTGAAATCAACATCAACAATTGAATAATGAAAGTTCATTAACTCAAAGTACTTAGCACATTCTTGTGTCTTGAACAACTTTCAAAAACACAGTTACTTATGTTTTTTGAAAAAAAAGATTAAAAGAAAAAATATGTTTATTTGATTTGATTTGATTTGAATTCATACACTTTTGTGACATCGATTTAAATTCAACTCATGAGAGAAACTATGCTATGTATATTGAATGAACAAAACTCTCTGAAAGAGAAAATCGCTTGTTGACTACATGATAACTTCACGTCGTCAAAACAATAAGATTGACACTATGTTATCAGTAATGAATCTATAGCTTCTATTCAGCATGTGATGCTCAAGTAAACTCTTGATGAGAGTGTCTGTGCTGTTTAATTATGATGCATCATCTTTGTTCTGCTCTTCATTAATGACATTTTATACAAACGATGTTTCAATTTGATTCTTGATTCAAAGATGAAAAATGTTTTCTTTGCATTCATGATGCTCATGATTATAATGTCAAAAACTGTGTTCTCTTGCTCAATAATTATCATTCATTGAGCAGAGAAATATGTGATGAAAGAGAGACATGTACGATGAGAAGATAAAGTGTAATTATATTAATTAATTCTATTCTGCTCTTGATTTGACTTATGTCACGTAGACGTTGAATAATTTGTTAATATAGACGTGCAATCATAATTATTCAATGCATGACTCTGATCAATAGTAGAGAATGCATTCTGATTGTTCTTATGAACTCTCAATTTTTCATGTAAATAGATGTATGATCTGACATCAAGTAAAGAAAATGAGTTCAAGCTCTCTCAGTATATCAGCGTGATCGACGAGTTACTACTTCTTTGAACATTGTAATCACGACTCTCAGACTCATCATTTGAAATGACTATTCTATCTGATATCTTTTCATCAATTACTCAGCAACATTATCAATGTGATGAAGATGTTTCGATATCAACGCAGTCAACAAGTCGCAAATTCTTCAATCACTTGTAGTCATAACTTGCAGACTCTTCATCTGAGTTATTTATTTCACTAGTAGTATTTTTTCATCTCTTACTGACATTTACATATCATTAGTCTTCTTCGTAAATTGATTGTGACTGTTAGAAAAAGTGTTGTCGTGTAGGTGAAAACTCTGCATGATGACTTTTCTGATCACGCAATGTTTTAACATCATTTAAACTGCGTTGAATTAAGATTTCTTGACTTTTCTGACTTCTATTTGAACACAGAATAGAATCAAAAGATTCGCAGTTGACATCATGTACAGATGAATCTCATTATCAATTAAGATATGTTTATTTTGAAACAGATTATTTCTACAATTTGAAGAAAGTTGAGTCTTTCTATGAAAAGCATATTCTTAACATTATTTTTAAGAAGAACTGTATCAAGATCAAAGCAATCAATGAATTTATTAATCATGTCTGAAACAAGAATGAGAAAACTGTATTTTGTATCATGAATTTTATGAATGCACTTATTTTCTATTGAGTAAGTGATAAAATCTTTACTTTTTATTAATGTTGTTCTTGAAAGTTATCATATGCATAGCGAGAGAAAACATGTTCAACATGATTATTAATGTTTAATTATGTAAATTTTTTTTATTTCTTCATTAAGTGCATGCAGTCTATGACTATGACATTGTCTAAACGCTGTATGTATGCTAAGTTACATGTAATCTGGTCAAAGTCGCTGCTTTATATCTTCTCATTGAACAGTCACATTGATAAAATGTGCATACAAGCGCGTGAACTGTTTATATGATCAAGTGATCACATAAACAACTCAAAATTGTAAAAGCTGATCACTTTAACATAAGCTTTCAACTTGTCTGTATGATCATTAAGCTAAGTGAGCTAAATAAGCTTTGATCTATGTAGATGAAAGCTGATCACTTCGATGTGAGCTTTCAAGTTCGCTGTATGATCATTCAGCGATTTACTGCGTTGCACAGATGTATATGTGTGCAAAAGCTGAGTTGTATCTTTGCAGTAACTGTGTAAATGTTGTATATTAATTGCAGCATGTGCGCAAAGACGTTGCTGTCGTTCTGTGTATATGAGCAAAGACTATGTCATGTCTTTGCAATGTATGTGATTGCGATGCATGTAAATTGATCTGATAATGCGAAAAATCGATCAATTTACTGCATCACATAAGCGTGTAGATGCGCAAAAGCTGAGTTGTGCCTTCGCAATGACTGTGTAAATGTTGTATATTAGTTGCAGCGCATGCGCAAAGACGTTGCTGTTGTTCTGTGTATATGAGCAAAGACTGTGTCATATCTTTGCAATGTATGTGATTGTGATACATGTAAATCGATCTGATAAAGCAAAAATCAATCGATTTACTGCATCATGCAGACATGTAAATGTGCAAAAGCTGAGTTGTGTCTTTGTAATGTATGTGTGAATGTCATATACAAGCTCAACGCTGATTCAAGCGTTGTTACTGCTCTGTATGTGATTGCGATGTGTGTAAATCGATCTGAAAATGGGAAAAATCAATCAATTTGCTGCATTGCACAAGTCTGTAAATGCGCAAAAGCTGAATCATGTCTTCGCAATGTATATGTATGTGATGTATATGAGTTGCAACGCATGCGCAAAGACGTTGCTGTTATTCTGTGTATATGAGCAAAGATTGTGTTGTGTCTTCACAATGTATGTGATTGCGATGCATGTAAATCAATCTGATAAAGCAAAAAATCAATCGATTTACTGCATCATGCAGACGTGTAAATATGCAAAAGCTGAATTATGTCTTCGCAGTATATTTATGTATGTTGTATATGAGCTCAACGTGTGAATAAAGCGTTGTTACTGCTCTGTATGTGATTGCGCTGCGTGTAAATCGATCTGAAAATGCGAAAAATCAATCGATTTACTGCATTACATCTGTCTGTATATGCGCAAAAGCTGAATTGTATCTTCACAATATATATGTATATGTTGTATATGAATTGCAGCATGTATACAAAGACGTTGCTGTCATTCTGTGTATATGCAAACTTTAACATGCTAATGATCACGTTGTTATTGCTTCGCTTTTCAACTGTGTGTGAGTTCAACACGTAAGTAAAGCGCTGTTACTGCTCTGTTGATGTTGATGAGATTGTTCAGCTTTTCTGACAAGCATAGCTTGCAAAAGATTTGTAGTCAGCATCTTGTACAAATAAATCTTGTTGTTGATCTGTTTAACTATGTAATACTTTTGACTTGTTCTTCAAGTCTTTGTGACTTTGATAAATGAAAAATTGTTCAAATTTAAAGTGATGAATATAGTTTAATTATTTCAAGAAAACTTGAAAAAACTACAGAAGTATTTAAATGAAAAGTCATCATACTTTATTATTGATATTATTAAATTAATTGATATTGATTACAATTTACATAAAATCAAGAAACTAGTTCAGATCAATTTAAAATGAATGAAGAGAAATCAAGCATAAATTAAGAAGAAAGTCAATCATCTTGAATAATATGAGAAAACTATCACTTATAACTTGCGCTGCGTAGATTCAAAGATCAAGATGCTGATATATAATAGACAGAATCATTGAATGCATTTAATGAACTTAACATTGAAACTTAAAACATTTCAAGAGAAAGAATTAATCAGAAATATCAAAGATGATGTTAATGATGATGAGAACATGATTAAATTCAATAACAGAATGAAAAATGATTTTTTTTATTTTTTTATTTCTTCATTAAGTGCATGCAGTCTATGACTATGACATTGTTTAGACGCTGTATGTATGCTAAGTTACATGTAACCTGATCAAAGTCGCTGCTTTATATCTTCTCGTTGATCAATCACATCGATAGTTTGCACATACAAGCACTCTCGCTCAAACTCTCGCAATCGTACTCTTTTTTTTTTTTCTTAATTAAGTGCATGCAGTCTATAACTATGACACTGTTTAAACACTGTATGTATGCTAAGTTACATATAATCTGGTCAAAGTCGCTGCTTTATATCTTCTCATTGATCAATCACATTGATAGTTTGCATATACAAGCGCTCTCGCTCAAACTTTCGTCATCGTACTCTCATTTTTCTTTGTCTCTTCGCACTCTTCGCGTTCTACTCTTTCGTTTCTAATAGTCATTTTCTCGTCGCAATTCAAGTATTTTTCAAATACTTTAGTGTTGCAATTCTTTCAATCTTGATGATGAACAGTCTCAATATAGTGTCTGTGTTTTTGAGCTCAGCTTTTTCCTTAAGCTTTATCTGCTCTGCTTTATAATGTCTGCAGTTCAGCAGTAAATGTTTTGACGTTTGCCTTGCATTGCATATTTCATAGCATTTGTTCGAATTATTCTCTGATAATCGATGCAAATAGCTCTTGAAATAGTCATGTCTCATTTTCAGCTGAATAAAGGTTGAAAACGTTAATCTATTGATTTTTCTCAACTCTTTTAATGATTTATGACTTAGATTCACATTCAATATGTGCTTTTGATACTGATTTTCCTTCTTGATGCTGCTTTTTCAGACATTTAATCATTGTAATTTCGTCTCTTTGCAAATTTGCTTTTTGACAAAGCTTATGATGATTGCTTTCATGTTGTCAATAACTGATAATTCTTAAGCAACGCTTTTAATCAATTGATCTGCTTTTTCGTTCTCAATAATGCTCTTGCAACTTGATATTCACTGTATGCGAATTTGACACTGATTCTGACGTAAATTGATCAAGTTTTGTCGTATGTCATTGAATAACTTTGCATTGACGTTGCTCTTTGCATTTAGTCTTTGCAAAGTCATTTGACTGTTCATGTACACTCAAATTTCGCTGTTTTTGAGTGCTTTTTCGCTGCATATTGCGATTGCATCGCTAATAGCTTGCAGTTTCGCTTTCGTTGTGATTATTTTGTCAGAAACGCTTGTTGCTTTGCTGAATCTGATGAGTTCATGTGTGAATATTACTGTCGTTTCAGTTTCTGTTTCAATCTCTGCTATATTTTTCCGAATTTGCGATGCGTCAATATACATCACTATGTTTTTCGTCTTTTTGATAATTCTTTCTAATTTCCTGTAGTGTGTATTCATTGTTTCGCGAATTTCTCTTTTTGCAAATTCGGTTTGAATTCTTGCTAAATGCTTGATTTCTTGATCTCACGATTTCTTGAAGTGAGAAATTTCAATTTCTTTTATTGAATTCAATGTTTTTTGCACTTTGTTCAATATTCAATATATCTGCGTGAGTCTGTCTTTGCACTTCTTGACTTTTCAAGATAAATTTGTCTTCATCTCGTTTCAGTTCAGATATTTCGATGCATTCAAATTTAGATTCAATTTGATAAAGTATTGAGATGAGTACGAAATAGATGTTTTTTTTCTGATAGAATGTTTTTTGAATAACTTAACTATTTAAATTGCATAGTTCTTGCACTTTTGATTTAATCACATCTTCATTGACGAGATTTCAACTTCTATTTGCATAGCATCTATTGATGATGTTCAAAATGCATTCAGAATTTTTCGTAATGCAGCGTTTTGCAGTTTGCGAAATTTGACTAAGTAGCTTTTTTGATTATTCCACCATATTTCGACGTCATAATCGCTAATAGACGTGATGCATGTCAGGTTTAACTGCTTTTCTGATTTGACATTTAGTTCTCACTCACTATTCATTAATCTAAACAACAAGTGTAGCGTTCTTGTGACTGTCGCGATTTTCGTTTGCACATGAACTTTGAAGTTGAGCTTTTGATTCAGTCAGACTTCTAGGTTTTTTTTTTCTCTTCAAGTTTTACGTGCTTATGCAGTCTATGACTATGAAACATGATGCTATCTACCTAAATAGTTGCACTGAAGCGCTGTGTGTGAGCTAAATTACATGTAATCTAGTCATAATCGCTGCTATATATCTTCTCATTGAGCAGTCAGATCATTAGTGTGCGCATACGAGCATGCGATCTGTTCATATAATCAAGTGATCATATTGACAAGTCGAAATTGTGAAAGCTGATCACTACGACGTGAACTTTCGTTCGCTGTTTGACTATCTAGTTGAGTAATCTAGATGAGTCTTGATCTATGTATGAAAGCTGATCACTTCAACATAAGCTTTCGTTCGCTGTTTGATCATCTAGTTGAGCAAGCTAGATGAGCTTTGATCTGTGTATGAAAGCTGATCACTTCGACGTGAGCTTTCGAATTTGCTGTTTGACCGTCTAGATAAGAAGGCTAGACGATTGATCAATGTATTATGAAGACTGATCACTTCGACGTGAGCTTTCAAATTTGCTGTTTGTTCGCCTAGATGAAAAAACTAGACGAGCGATTGATGTATTGTGAAAGTTGATCACTTTGACGTGAGCTTTCGTTCGCTGTTTGATCACAGATGTGTATATACGCAAAAGCTAAGTCATGTCTTTGCAGTATGTATGTATGTGACGTATATGAGTTGCAGCATGTGCGCAAAGACGTTGCTGTCATTCTGTGTATATGAGCAAAGACTGTGTCGTGTCTTCGCAATGTATGTGATTGCAATGCATGTATATCAATCTGATAAAGCGAAAAACCGATTAATTTACTGCATCACATGAGCATGTAGATGTGCAAAAGCTGAGTCGTGCCTTTGCAATGTATGTGTGTGATGTATATGAGTTGCAACGCATGCGCAAAGACGTTGCTGTTGTTCTGTGTATATGAGCAAAGTCTGTGTCATGTCTTTGCAATGTATGTGATTGCTGTTACGATTCTAGCCTTCGTCTATTCTTTGTCTAGTTTTCGCCTGATTTCATTCTAATCGAGTCTAGTGAGAATCTGATCTAAAAGTGATATCATTGAAACTCTGCATCATATGTGTAAGACGTCAACTCAATCGAGCCTAGCACAGAACTGAGAAACACACATATAAAAATCGAGTTCTTTTCTGTAGATACTTTTCTTTCTTAGCATTTATTTATTAGTTAAATGACATTTCTATGACTCACTCTAGATCGATTTCTAACAGTAGATAAATGCTAATCAACTACTCTGCTATCAACGTGTAAACGATACGAAATAACCTACTTCGTTTATTCAGAAAATTCGCAAGAGATTCTTTGAATTACTTTCATTAAAACATATCTTCAAATTTACTCAAATTTACTTAAATTTATCAAACCAACCACTCAATCTTATCACAATCAAATCTATCTATCTTTATCTTCAATTTCTCACAATGACACGTGACTCTGAATCAGTTGAGTCACAAACAGCTCGTCTGCTTAGAAGCACTGCTAGTAAATGAGTTTCTCTTATTTCTTTCGATGCTTCAGCGAAATCTCAGAATGCTGCAACCTCATGAAACATCAACATGAGTCAACAACTTCGTCAATGAGCTATTGATCAGTCAGACAAGATCATCAAGATGCTGATCAAGCTAAGAGATCAACGAAACATGACTTTGAAACTCAACGAGCAATAAATCAATCTACAAGTCAATCACATCAAGAAACTTGATGAGTTAAAGATAAATCAAACGACAATAGACAGTCAAGAAGAGACTATCATTGAACTACAAGAGAAAGTATTGAGTCTCAAAAAGAAACAGTGTTCAGCTGATCAGCTTTGATCTCGACAGTCTATTGAGTCTCGATCTACGATGAATCATTTATCTCAACAAGATATTGAGTTGCATGCTTCTATCAAGAATCATACTTGACGAGAGACATTTACTAAGTTCATCTCATTCGAAAACGAACGTCATCAATTCTACAAATTTTCAAACTCATTTATATTCACTGAAGAAGATGAATTGACTTGAGAAGACTGAAGAAACAAGATGAATGACAAGCTGATTATCAATGTTGATCAATTCGATGATGAGACTATCTGTATTATCTACATGATGTTTAGACTAGAAGGTGACGTTGCAAAACACATTTACGCTTGACGTTGTTTTAATTCTTTGAATTCATTCACTTCAATCTACGAGCTATTCGATCATTTGAAAGAAATATACAATGAACTGAATAAGAATCGAAAGTCTTGTTGCAAGTACAACGCTCTGAGACAAGCAGATAAGTCTTTCAATGTCTTCTACTTCAACTTTATGAAGCTATTCAGCTATCTTGAATACGATGATCACACTCTGATGAACAATCTTCAGAATAAAATCAATAATCAATTGCAGAACGCTTTATCAGTCTGTTCAGAGAATTTTACTTCGCTCACTCGCTTAAGAATCTTTCTTCAAGATGTAAATAATAAACAGCGAGTCAACTATCAGCTACGCAGTCAGCTTCGCACTGTCATCATCAAAGTCACTGTCGTATCTGATAAACATGCTGCTACTTCATTGTCAATGATGACTTCAATAATTGATTATGTTAAGTTTATCATCTCTTTTATCTCTGAGTCAGCAAGATCATCTATCATCTGCTATACTTGCAAGATCTTCGATCATTTGTTCAAGAATTGCTCTCAGCTGAACAAGATTGACACTTCTGCATCTTGTGCATTCATTTCTCGTCTACATGAAATCATCATCTCGAAGAATAAAGAGAATGAGAAAATGTCTTCTTTCGAAGATAACGAGGCAAAAAACTAGAGACTTTCATCAAAGACGCGATGAAAAAGATGTTAATTTCTTCAATGATAAGCATGTCAGATAACTCTTTTGCTTCTGAATCTTTGACTACTGAATGTGTACTTTCTAGCAATGAAATTAGTTACTCATTGAAGTCATTGATTGACATCAAAGCTGCTGACTATTCGTTCATTAATGAAGTGATTGCGCAGATTGTTTGTGATCAGTTGCAAATCGAGTCTCTGACTTTGATCAAAGCGAAGTCAATTCGAGAATTCGACGATCATTATGCTAAGAAACTCATTACTCATGTCATTTATTTGAATCTGACTGTTCAAGATCATACGATTGACACAGCTTCTATGTTGATCACTTGATTAAATCAACATCAAATGATTCTTGAAAAAACATGAATGAACAAAAACAAACTAGTAATTGATATGTGAATCGATTCTCTTCGATTTTCGAATTTCATTTCTAATCAAAAATCAATTGTTCTACTCACAAGCAACAAGATAATCATGAAGCAGAAGAGTTTAACTTCTACTCATATACTGAAGAGATTTTTCACTACATCTCAACTCAGTCTGAAATCACTCTCTTTCAGTCAGTTCAATGAGAAGTCAGTTAAACTAATTGAACAGTTAAAATCGTGTGACGCGACTTTAACTAGCGTCAAAAATTCTAAATCAATGTTCAATCTGAATTCATTCTCTTTTAGTTCAATGAACATAGCAATGATAGAGACAGCGACATATAGAATGTTAGTCAAACAATCAGATGTCAAGATCTTTGCTGTTATCATCTTGAAAATCGATCGACTCATAACTACAGTTGAAAACAAGTCTGAAGAAGTGAATCTGCATAAGCTTTTTCACGCTGAAGCTCTCAAGCAAGTCAAGATCAAGCTCTTCTCTGAATATCACAACTATTTAAACGTCTTCGATCAAACAATGATCAATCAGCTATTATCACATCGTTTCTACGATCACAAAATTGAGTTGATCAATGAAGAAATGTTCTCTTGAAGTAGACTATATCAGATGTTCAATCATAAGCTTCAGAAGATAAAGAAGTATCTGATCAATCATCTAAACAAAGAATTCATTTTCTTCAGCTTTGCATCATACGTCTCGCTCATCTTGTTCATCAAAAAGAAAGACGATCATCTGCGTTTCTGCGTTAATTACAGAAAGCTCAATGCTTTGATCAAACGAAATCGCTATTCTTTGTCATTGATAGACGAGACTCTCACTCATATACAAGAAAGCAAGTATCTGACTCAATTGAACATCATTGTCGCGTTCAACAAACTACGCATGCACTCAGATAGCAAAGATTTGACTATCTTTATTATCTTCTTCGATTCATACAAATATTATGTAATGCTCTTCAAATTAATCAACGAATCGACGTTCTATCAACATTATATGAACGACGTATTGTTTAAATATTTACATCAGTTTTGTCAGATTTATCTAAATGACATTATCATTTATAGCAAGATCTTGAAGAAACACAAGCAACATGTATGATTAATCTTGAATAGACTACGAGAAGCTGATCTACAGATAGACATCAACAAGTGTGAGTTTCATGTTCAGAAAACTATCTTTCTAAAACTCTTGATATCAATTGAAGAATTGAAGATGAACTCACGAAAGATGCAAGCAGTCATTGATTGATCTACACTCAATAATCTCACTCAGATGCAGTTCTTTATTGATTTCTGCAATTTCTATTGACGTTTCATCAAGAACTTTTCGAAGATTGTTCATTTAATGATTCAACTCACTCAAAAGAAGATCATATTTGAATGAAATGAAGTCTGTCAGATCATCTTCGATCATATGAAGAGATGTATGATCGAGACTTCTATACTACGTCACTTTGATTAAACTTGTGAGACTATTCTCGAAATTAACTCATTCAACTACGTCAACAATGAAGTTCTCTCTCAATATGATGATGAAGAAGTACTACATTAAATTGTCTTCTATAGCAAGAACTGTTATGAGTCTGCATAAAGTGAATCATATGAGTGTACTCTAACTAGAAGTTCAAAGCTGAAGAAGAAAGAAGATGCAACACGTCGTGAGTTTTACTCACGAAGACACGCTAGATCGCTAGCGTGTCAACATCAGTTCTATACTAGTCTATGATAGTCTGACACGATCTATGTTAGACTAACTTGAAGTGCACGATCGCAACATTATTTTCTTTCTTCATTTAGCAATGTTCTCATTGCTGCAGTTCGATCGATCTTTCTTAAGTTGATTTCTATCTTGACTTGTTCAAATATTGTTCATGAAAGTCATTTATGATCTTCAAACATTCTTCGAATTCACTTTCATCGACGTTGTATCAATGTAGATCGACGTTGTATTCTTTTCAATTGACACGATATTGTAGTCGTTTACCTCGTTCGTAGTGCCTGAAGTTTAGTATGTTCTTCATCTTTCATTCATCTTTGTCGTCAATCACTATAGAATCAGATGATTCATTTCATTGTTTGTTCAGCAAGTTCTTTGAATCTAGTTACAGCAGATTTGATGCAAACTCTGAATGTATCTTCATAGTCGATGATAGTTTCAGTCGATAAGCATGTTCGATCTCGATCAGAATCTTGAAGAGTTCTAGCATTTTATTGTCTAGCTTCTTTGACAATCGTAAGATCGTTATGTTTCTAGAATTCAGAAACATCATGTCATCTACCTTGTAGATCATTTTCTTTCAATGCTTGTCAGTCTGTTTCTTCATTGTGACTCTGACTCTTGTCAAGACTTGCTTGATCAATGCTAGAAATCATTTCATGTGTTTGAATATATTCTCTGCTTTGCCTGCTTCAATTCTAGCTCAAGTGATCTCATATTCAATTGAGTTCAAATCGAAGCTTATATGAGAGTGAAAGCTCTTATTCAGAAAGAACGTTGACTGTTCAATTGACAGCGAAATAGCATTGTTATTGACGAATTCGGTCATGAATAATCAGATGAATCAATCATCTTGCATATATGAGCAGTAGCTTCGTAGATATCATTCTACATTCTGATTCACTCTTTCTGTCTGATCATTGATTTGAGAATGATAATTGATGAATAGTTTCACCTTGATGTTTAGCCTCAGGCATAGAGACTTTCAGACAATTGATATGAATTGTAAATCACAATTGAACACTATTGACCTTGATAGTTCATGAGTTCTGAAGACTCATATCAACAGTAGCTTGACTGCTTGTTCTGCGAAGATTTCTTCGTCATCTGATCAACATGATATACAGTGTTGTTTCTTAGACAATCGATCTATGACTGTCAGAATCGCGTTGCTTTCATCACTTTCTGATAGATCGATAATAAAGTCTAATGATATGTTCTGCCATCGCTGCTTGAGTATGAGCAATGACTTCAGCAGTTCATTGATTCGATCTTTCGATGCTTTTGACCTACGACAAACGTAACAGTTTCGAATGTAGCGCTTGATCGTCGTTCTCATCTTTGACCAGCAATATGATCATCTCAGCAAGTTCAACGTTTGATTCATGCCAGAATGATCACTGATCAAAAGATCATGTGCTTCTCTTATCAATAGAATGATCATTGACTGAGAAATTCATAGTCTATCATCTTTTCAAAGTACTTCATCAAGTACTTTGCAATTGTCTAGATCAATATCTTGACAAGTCTTTCTGTTCTGTTTCATGACTATTTGAATATTGAAGCACAGTTGATTCATTCAATTTTCGACTATAATCTGATTCTGAATAGAAATCATCTCTTTAACCGAATTTTGATTAGCTTTCGATTCGAGTTTCGAATCTGAGTCAGATTCTGAGTCAGATCTGAGCAAGATCTGAGTCAGATCTTGATCAGCTTTCTGATCATCTTCTATTGACTGAAGTTCAAATCTGTCTTCTGACAATAGCATCTGATGCTGATATAGCTTACGATCATCGTTTGCTTCAACTGACTTGACGTCTGACATTCTGATCAGCGCGTCGACTTTCAGATTCTGTTTTCCCGACTGATATATAATCTTGAAGTTATATTCAGATAACTTCTCAGCTCATTTAGCTTGTCATCTGATCAGTTCTTTGATGATCATGAAGTACTTCAAATTCAGATGATCGATGAAGATCTTGATTGAAATATTCGTACATTTCAATTCGAAGCGTCAATGCTTCAAACAGCGAATGATGATCAGCAGTTTCTTGTCATAGATCTCGTAGTTGCATTCTGCGAAAACCATGTTCTTGCTATAGAAGATCATTGAATGTAGAATGTCTTCATCGTCATACTGAGATAATACTTCGTCGTTGACATAGTTCAAGAAGTCAGTTTTCAGAATAGCTTCTCTGATCAAGTCAAAATGCTTCAGAACGAAGACTGTTATCACTTGTTGCTTCAGTTCTTCAAAGATCATCTGACAGATCTCTGTTCATTCAAAGAAATGATTTTTTCAAGTCAGCTTTATCATGAGTCGAGCAATCTTTGAAAAGTTCTTTATGAATCGTCGATAAAAATTGCAGAAGTCAATGAAGATCTGCATGTGAGTCAACAATCGAGACACTTTTCAGTTTTGAATCACATCTACTTTTCAAGAATTCATTTGCAGATCATTGATGAATATCAGTAGTTCAAGAAATGAGGTTTTCTGAATCTTGAATTCGCACTTGTCAATGTTTATCTGTAGATCAACTTCACGAAGCTTCTCTATGTCAGAATCATGTCTAGATGAGTCAATCAGCGAAAGTCAGGGTTGAATAGTGCTTGATCTTTAAAGATAGTTATAACTGAATATTAAGAATACAGAAGAAGATGAGTACAAAAGCTTCTATTTAAGTAATATTCAGAGACTGCGCTAAGCTCAAAGAGAATGTGTTTGTGACATGAGTAGAATGTGATGTAGAAAGAAAGATGATGTTGAACAAAGAGATGTTAAGAAAAGAAAATAGAGACTGAGTCAGATCTGAGTCAGATCTGAGCTAGAGACACTGACTAGCTCTATTCAGTCTTGATATGCTCGTAACATTACTCTTCTCTTTGAAAATTCATGTTTGCATGAATGTCGCTCATTTGCTTGCT
>JAABUK010003873.1_pt1 | contig 24887 bp, 19 predicted proteins | sample 5559141 | NCBI WGS metagenome assembly JAABUK01 (sample SAMN10711869, study PRJNA513367) | rock metagenome | isolation source: Antarctica rocks | place: Antarctica: Victoria Land, Pudding Butte nord | collected 2016-01-03 | reverse complement strand
GGTGGAGGCTGAGAGGGTGGGGAGGGGTGAGCGGGATTGTTGAGGATGTGGAGAATGGATGGATCACGAGTTGTTGGAGGTGATGATGTGGAGGGTTAAGATGCAGTGGTAGAAGAGTGCAAGAGTCCAGAGGCGAGAGATGGGGAAGTTTAGCGAGTCTGCGTTTAGGGGTGGTTGGAGTGGAAGGTTGTTCAGGAAGGCGGGATTCGAATTCGTAGCTAGCGCTTTGAGAGTAACTGGATGGCGAGTTGGGTATATCATTGGCATTGACGGCAATGTAGCGATGGGTTTGGATTCGAAAGAGTCGACGGGGGTTGTTGGCGGTCGAGCAACGAAGGCGAAGGCTGAAGTCTGGTCTGTCTTAGAGAGAATCGAGAGTCCACTGCTAATCGACAACCTCGTTAGTGGGATTGGTATCTGGAAGGTATATACCCATCTCTTCAAGCCCACACATGACCCCTGTAGCGGAGACAACGAGAAAAGAGTGTTCATTATTCTCGGCAGTGCATACAGCCAATTCTTTAATCACCACACGCCCTCTTCCTCGCCAAAGACTGCATCATCTCCGAAAACGCTTGGATAGTGGCCGCCGGGTCCAGGGGTAGATCACTAAGGACTGGCCTAACAATGACTCCAATATCAAAGTCCATGGGCAACAGCAAGGTCTAGATCTAGGATTATTTTTTCCGAATGATTTCCTGATCGTTCTCATTACTCCTAGATTCCCTTTGGCGCCCCTCTCAGCGTTCGAAAGATAGCCATTGTACGAATGACGTGAAGAGCCGAAGCCAAGGCAGGGAGTGCATGTTCCGAGCAGTGCAATCAAAAGCACCCTTTTCCTTCCCATATTCTCAGAATCTGCCATCCTACCCCACAAGATCGCAATGACAAACCGGCCAGCTGTGTAGGATCCTTGCAATATGCCAGCTTGCGAAGAGATGGTGAGTTTTGGCAATGTTAGATCGCAACATCGCAATTAATAGTATTTATATGCTTGTAACGAGGTCTGGATCAGTGATTCTGATATACGTGCCATGGCCGGGACAGCCGATTGTCTCTTGTTCGGGAGGTCGGACCAGGCGACCGGGCCTGGTTTGCTGGCGTGGGCGGGGTGGATGGACATTCATGTTTGTCGATGCCCCTAGCTACGCTCCTCGGACGGAGGAGGAATCGCGGTCTTTGCGCCTTTGGTTGTTCTCCCCTCCAGCGAGGTCACCAATTTCGCTCTTTCCGTAGATTGGTCTAGAGACCTCGTTCGGTAGGGGCTGCTGCTCCTCCGTGGACCGTGTAGCGAAGTCGTGCGCACCGATCCCATGAGGAGTATCATATGCTCAAAGCGATCAATGTGACCACCTTCTAACTCCTGTGCTACCGAGGCATTCAAATCCAGAACTTCATGGCCCAAGGACGTTGACTGCATCCAAAGCTGGGGACGGAAAACCTATTTAGTTCGCGATCTGGGCTTGGCAACAATACTTCAAAGCAAGGAGAGCGAGGTGGGGTGGTTAGCGACGCAGTTCGTGGAATAAGAATCAGACCTCCATTCGATTGGTGGAATGGCCCACTGTCCTCACAATTCCGAGTGTACCGGCGGTGGGCGCCGATAATTGAACGGCACTATCTGACGGTTAGCAGGTAATTATGTTAGCGGGCTCGACTGATGTGAGATGGGCTAGGTCTCTGAAGAAATTTCTGAGAATATTTGTAAGAATGCTTCTTTAATTGGGGTTCTGTGGTCCTCCGTTTCTCCTCGAACGAGGTTTAAGGTTTTCCAGAATGGACCTCATGTCCTTCATTATTCCAAAGGATCCAAAATCCCCGCCAATACCTTGTCGTCAATCCATCCGTCGTCCCAATGCATCGTCATGTCTAGTCGTCAATCGTCACCTACTCAGTGTTTGAGGACTCAAAGAATCCTGATCCGCTGACCACCCTCCCAAGTATCACCCGCCTCGAGAGTGTTCCAAGCAGCGACACTTCCAGCTTCCACGCATATCATCTTCTTATAGCCGTCTTCGGGACCAAAGTCTGCCATACCCTTGGCTTTCTCCACCCACGGATTCCAGACCACCACATCAGACAGTAGATCTCGGGTGATCTCGTATTTGGGCTTGTGCTTTTCTGTGACAACTATGGGCCGGGCCGGGTCGGTGGAGTAGGAGCGGTCAACTTCTCCCGAGATGGTGATCGCTCCAGACTCGGCGTCCACTTTTTTCCCTCCTTGTGTCTTGTCTTTATACGCGGCCCCTTCGAGCCCGGATACTGCGACTTGCGAAACATTCTGTAACATTGTGGTCAGTTCTATGGTGCTTTATCGCTTTCTATTCAGTGCTCTCCCTCTCTTCTCCCAAGCGTGAGACTCACATCGACAGCCAAGTAGGTATGGAAGAGCGTCTGGAACTCCCAATCCTTCTCGCCAGTATTCCGTATCGCCAAACTGGTCTCCAGATCTTCTCTATTCAGAGTCACAGAATATGTGATTCCGAATTGGTAATTCTTCCAATCGGATGGAATCTTCCCAAGCATTGTATGTGAAAGGCCAAAGTCGAGCTTCACGGATGCGTCTCCCTTGTTGTTGGGTGTTGCAGAGGACTCAGAGGACGACTTTCCCAAATATTCCCATTTCGAGGTCCGAGCGAAGCCATGTTGTGGCAGTCCGCTGGTAGCATGACCAGATGAAGGCGGTGGGCCGAAAACCTCAATCAAAGAATTAGCAGAAAGAAAATGATACGTCAGTCAGTATGACGCAATCCGAGACAGATGGGCTGTGGGGTTCTGGACTTACGGGGAAAACAAGTGGGATGCCACCTCTTACAGGCTTGGAGCCATCAAGGTGAGCTTTGGAGCTAAGGAACAAATTGTCCTTGCCCTTTGCTGACTTCCAAGATATGACGGTTGCGCCATAGAGCAGAACCTCGACAGACTCGCCGGTGGGTAAGCTAGCAGTGACACGGGCATTGTCTTGCGAGATTGAGACTTGAGGTGTAGGGATAGTTGGGGAGACAGGGATGGCGGAGGGCTTCTTTGATCGCTCCATGGTTCTTGACTGTTAGTGTGTAGAGCTGTGTTGGTTGATGGTGATTCGGAGGGTGGGGGGGGGAGGGGAGATATCGGGGATTGAGGAAGGTGGATGGTGCTTTTCAGGTCATGATATCAAGGAGGGAACGCTGAATGACCCCACTACCCATACGAGAAGTGAAGGGCGTCGGAATGGGTGGCCCGCCAGAATTGGGTGACCATTGGCCGCCAAGAAACAAGCTGAAACATCTCGCCAAGGCAGGGGTTGTTGGGCTTGCTGGCCGAGTGCTTCGGGTATAGCGCGATCTAGCATTCTCTCAAGAGGGAATGCCGAGTGCACCAAAGTCTCACACCGTCACCCCAATTGCGTTTCACTATCGACAGCATGGTCGTGATAACAATCGCTTGTCCACAGTCCTCCAATCATTTTATTTCAAAGGGACGATAGCCCTGCTATACATATTGTTTGTAGCACTCCGAGTCATCCTCCAAGCCAAGCCTACCAACTCCATGCTTAGCACTTGTCAGAGCTTCCTTAAAAACAGACCAATAATAAGTAGCGATTCTACGCACAGCTTTGTTACATGGCTGCATGGCGGCGACCTGCCTCGTGCAGCTCCTGCATAGATTGAAACAACAGCTTACTAATCTCTCTCTCATCCTCACGTCCCAGTGCAACTCGCTTGATACTGCTGACCATCTTCCGGAATCCTTGCACAATTCCTTCTGCCGTTGGTGCATCGTCTGGCCTCTCCATGTCAGCTGCTGCTTCACACTGAGATCCTTCCTTTGCGTCGTTGGATGTGCGAGCTCGACGGCCGTGATCCTGTGCGTCAGACGCAATCGTGTGTTGTTGTCCGGATAGTTGCTGCTGGTGCTCCGATATCTGCGAACTGGTCGATCCGTTGTGTCTCGCTGCTACCGTAGCATCTTCCATGTTAGAGGTCGACCCCTTGCTATTAGCGCCAGCATCTGTTCGAGACTCCTCAGTCGTATAATACCAGAACTTAGAAGCTTTGCGTCTGCCCGAGTTCGTTTCCGAGCCTCTACTCTCATTTGCGGACCCTGGTGGGCTGCTTGTGAAGGCATCACTCAACCGTGCTGACTTTCTCTTGCTCATTGGGGATCCATTCGTCGTTATTGCGTCATTGACATCAGACTCCCGCGTCGCGCGACTCTGCCGCGGACTGCTCGGGTGTGACGAAGCTTCCTGGCTCAGTTGGCTCGGCCGACACTTCCGCATGGATCGTCCACCTCTCTTTCTGGACACCGACTTTTCCCTTGCAGGTCTTATGTTTGCCATGACGGAGGGTGACTGGGATCTCTCCCTTTTCACTTGTACAGGGCTTGCTGGGAGCTGACCTTGAGCTGGACGCACATCGATCATGACACATTCAGCGACAGCTTGCCCCGCTACCGGCGTCTGTGCTTTTGGTACCGGATTCGAGGGAGCTGACATGCGTCTTGCTCTCTTCTGCACACCGGCGTCCTCGTTGAATGGATTCTTTCTCTTGCTTGCCGCTCTAGATGCTGGCTTCCTCGTCTCATCGTCTTTACTAGAACGTTGTGACGATGCGTGCTCCATTTCACTGATCAATTGTGCAGTGACCTGATCATCCTCACTGACAATCTTTGAGGATCCTTCAATCTGGAAAGAGTTGTAGACCGTGCTTGTATCATGATTTAGCAAAACGGCTGGAACGTGCATGATTGGTTGGGAAGGAGCGTCACCAAGTGCAGCATAATCAGACAATATGCGATCTCCCGGTTGGATTATTGCTGTCGCCGGCACTGGACTATCTCTTGGATGGTCGACGGCATTGGTAGATTCGTCGATACCGCTACTGTCCCTCCCAGTGTTCGAGGGTCTTTCCGTATTTGCCTGGTTCTCCTTCAGCGACTGACCATGGACAAGACCTTGTGCTTTAGCCATTGATTGACCCTGTAAGTCGAAAGGACCACATGCAATCACTTGGCAGTTGACTTCAGGACCAGACGCAATCAATAGCGGCGATGAAGGCGGGCCATCGAGTATCTCGATACCGTTCGTCGCTTTCTTGCTCGAGGCGGGTGTGGGAGAAGACCCCAGGAAGTCGTTCATGAGGATGTCAGGAGGATACATAGGACTGACTTGTTCGTCCAATGCAGATTTTATTATTTGATCGTGATCAGGCTTGAATACTAATCTTGGCAAGCTATACTCAGCAGGCCTGGAAGCACTTTTCGGGCTAGATCGTATCTCGGGGAACATAGCTGCTTCAAAGCCTTGACGCTCTTTGACTTCCTTTTGGCGATCGGTCAAGACTTGAGAGTCGGCCGGCTCAGGCGCATGCGGTGACGATTCTATAGCAGCAAATCGGACCTGGGAATCATTGTGGCGTAGACGTGCCTTTGGTGTGGTTCTGATACTTTGCCTTCCTGAGAGCGGTGACTTGCTAGCTAGATTGGGACTGGCGCTAAGTATAAGGGCCTGTGGAGCATTGATATTGGGACGTGAATGGCTCTCAGTCTCACTTCTGCCAGGCAGTCTTGCTAGTGGGAGGTCTTCTGATGGGACATCATCGCCTGGGGATTCGATGAAGTGAACAGGCGAAGGAGACTTGGCCTGTAGAGCGTTAGCGCTAGCTCTGTATTGTACAATGCGTTTTAAGACACGTACCTGGTCCCTTCCTACTACTGGGAACGCCGGTAATTGAATATCAGTCATACACTGCAAATTGAGCAGTGGACCGCGCAGCTCTTCAGGGTACGAAAGGGATTCTGCACAACCAAACGTCCGGTTCCACATCACTATGCATTGATTGACGATCGACCTGTGCCGGCTTTTCAACCCTGATAGTAGCAGGTGCTGTATACTGAACAAAAGATTAGTGTCGTGGTCGGGACAATTCTCGATAACAGTCAGTACAATTGACCACAGCTTGTAAACCTGTGCCGGATCCAGTCAGCAGGAACCAACGGTGGTGCGTGGCCACTTACATCGAGAGACACTGCAGTAAGCAGAGAAGGCTTCGGTGAGCTCAAGAGCCCGTCGGCATCTTCGATCCATGTAGCCAGACCTGCCTGTATCCGGGTGATGATGAATTCTTGGTGCTCCAAAGGACAGGAGCCTATCATGGTTGTCACAGCTGAGAAAAACAAGCCGATAGCTTCAGCAGCCAGCGTCATCGTAGGTGCATATGCACTGCCGAGAAGTTTATCTACCATAGAACAAACACTATCAAAAGGTTTAAGTGAGTATGATATGGGAGATGTGTGACCGATGCCCCAAAGCAGGTTTTGTGCCCGTTCCATCTGCTGGTAGGACCGTGGCCAGTGGGTACCTCTCAGCAGTATAACCGCAGTCAGTAGCAGTGCTTCATCACATACATTACTGGTTTTACATATCTCGTGTGCTAAAGGTTCAGTCTTTACCAGAGTGATACCAACATCGCAAATTTCCTCACGGAGAGAATCCGCGATGCAACCGTGAAGCTTCCGCCAGGAATCAATGGTCTTAAGAGAGCGCTGCTGAATACCAAGCTCGAGAATCTTCACAGCCTCTCTATATTCATGACCTGGGGGCCGAGGACTGGCATCATGAGGATCATTCTGCTGAGGCAATTTGATGGCCAAAGAGGTAGCTTCCGCAATGAGTTGCCACAAGACTAGGCTCGCCTCCTTGCTAGATGCTTCGTCCACCAAAAGGAGACGAGCCAGAAGGCGCAACGCGACTAGCTGTGTCCACCTGTTTGTGGCAGACTGTAAGATTATATGCATGACAAACTTGACAGTGTCGATATAGCCCAAGCTTGGTGGCTGGTCAGGTAGGCTCTTGAGTAGAAGCTTGAGTAGATGAGTGGCCGGAGAATTTAAAGAGCTGGAGTCTCGACTAGACCGACTGGAGGGTGTCTCTGTGGCCTCAAATGCGTTCTGTGAAGTCAAGATAATCCGTCTTTCCATAAAGGGAATGGTCCCAATCTTCGTTACTGCTTCTTGTAGCAAATGCGCGATTTTGAGATAAACATCTGCTTTGTCTTCTATAGTTGATTCATCCGGCTGCGAATCCTCACGGTTCTGGAGTCCCTTGCTGCGCCGCTCTAATAAATGCTTGACGTGATTGATTATGGTTGAGACGGCCCTCATCGCATCCATCGATACTTTGACTTCCTTGCTACTTGCGATACCCAAGGCTGTCATGAAGTTTCGCCAGGCCATAACCGCTGGAGCTTCACGATCATCACCCAGTCGCCAGTCAGCTAGGTCAGAGAGCTTGTCAAAGATTTGTACAATTCTGTCTGCTCTTAGACGAATCCACTTCGGATCAAGACAAGGAAGCTCCTCTGGCTTCACAGGCCCGTTCATGTTGGCTCTGTTCTCGTCCCATACCTTTGGCTTGCCACACGAAGAGAGCAGGGAAGCCATTATATCAAAAGCATGATTCAAATCCGACTTGCTGGCCGCGAAGGAGCTCGGAATAATTTGAGCGACATATAATTCCCAAAATTGATCAAGTTGTGCGTGCGTTGCCGTTGGGCGAAAAGCATAGTATAAAAGAGTACAATACGTTGACCGGGCAACTTGCTTTGCTTGCTTCGAATTTTTATCATTGGCTTTGCGTTCCAGGTGAGCCACTAGCGGCTGTCGAAGCATCTTGGTCATTGAAGCGGAGGTCGAGGTGTCTGGATTGATAACGAATATCAGTCGACTCCAAGCAATATTCGCTTGAAATTTGACTCGTGGATCACTGCAGTTCAGGCAACGCTGGATGACAATTAGCCATGCTTTCATATGCTCCCAGCACTCCAATTGACGTCGGCGACTTCGAAAAAACAGAATCATAACGCTCCAAATCTGGGGTGCATGAACACCATCTTCTTTATTGATCGTAATCTCACCAAGGCGAGTGCAAAGTAAGTCGACCACTTTCTTGCCCTCTGGATTTGCCCTGTTGCACACCTCGACGAATGCCTGTGTAACCGAGCATACTGTCCCGAGCTGAAGGCCTGCTTCAACTCCAAATCCAATTGCGCGAACACGAACGTCTTTGATCGAACTGAGCATGCCTGAGATGAGATTTTCGATCCAACTTCCAACCCGAGCAGCCATCACTGATTTTGACTGTAGCAAAAGTCGCTGGTAAATCATTAATCGGTGGCAAATGATACGGTTGCCCTTGATTCGAGTTGTCACAACATCAAGGGCAGAGATAAGTCGGTTCACACGGTCCACTGTCATAATCTTGAATGTGAACTTCTGTTTCTCCAGTAAATGCATATAGTGAGATACTAAGATCTTAGGTGAGCTAGTATCTTCCATGCTTGATATCGATCGATCAAGGATAAGCGAGCAGAAATCTTCTGGGAGTGTGCCTGCCAGGCTGGGAGTGCAGAGAAAGATCGTCAGGACTTTCAGAGCTTGTGTGATAAGTTGTGTATCTATATTGCCGTCTGAGCCGGTCTTTGCAGAGACATCTCGTCTAATATATCCAACAATCTCTATGGCCTTCTCTGAAAGATCCTTCGTCTCTGGGATTTCGTCATAGGCGCTCAGGCATGCAAACAGAGTGGTATAAGCATCAAGTCGGGAGGCTCGCGAAGGGTTCGCCAAGTGCGCAACTGTGGAGCGGAGCATCGCTGGAAAGCTCGTCTGGTCGAAAGCTAGCATCTCAGTGTCGGAAAGGAACGTAGTGTTCTCGGTGCAGCCTTTCAGAATGGACTTGAGAGATTTGCATTCCTTAGAGGGCGGCAGCCGTCGCATCGAGCTCTCGGAGTCCGAATCCTTGCTGCCAGATACAGGAAGTCGGTGAAATTCTGTCCAGGGTGAAAACCCAACCTTTTTTTGAGCTCTCTCCAAGGTACCCTTGATATATTCGGCAGAGGATGAAGGAGACTCGTCAGGCGTGTCCACCAGGGGGTAATCGGGTCTGGCAACATTCACACTGGTATCATTGGCACTGGCGGGCTTTGCAGAGCTCTCTTTAGGAGGTGTAGGTGGGCGTGCAGCAAGCGGTGCTAATCCTGGAGCGAAGCCCACCATGGTCGGTATAAGTCAGACGAAGTTCCATAGGAAAATTCTCAGCAGATGAAGAGATTTCACTCCGGCGTCTTGAAGCAAACACAGTCATGCAGAGAGCCTGATCACATTTGGTAGGCGCCTACCATAGTAAATGTGATACACCAAACGCGCATTAACGCGTCCAAACAGAGATTCAGGGTCCCACTTCAATTGATGATTAGTCATCGGGCCTCTTTACCGTCTTGGCTTTCTTGGCATCGATGGCTCAAAGAAACATCTCTAGCAATGTACGGCCGATCAAAGGTTGTAGCAATTCACGCATGAAGTGCTATGGGCAAGTATGACCTGGATTCACTACAGCGTTGGGCTGGCTAATATTTGAATTGTGAAGCAAAGGTAGACGAGATCGTAGAAATTTTGGGAAACATCAAGGCCAGTGACCAGAATTCATCATCTGCAGGTGAGCAGCCAAGCGTTTGGAACTAATGGCGCAAGAGCTCAAGAACTTATGCTGTAGCGAAGCTCCATCTCCTAAGCCGTCTCAAGTCACAAATCATTTCCGCGGAGGCTACAGCAGTATTCACTCAATATGTAATGATTGTACCCAACAAATCTGGCTTTACAATATATCTCATTATCTTTAGGATGTGAATGTTCTCTGCGTCTATGCGTTTGAGGAGTCTGATCCCAATGCTCCGTCGTCTCTGGTGGCTTTAAGGTGCCTCGCGAATTTGCTACTTCTGGAACCTAAGACTCGACAATTCTTTGTCAATAAAGGCTACGCTGGTGCGACGGCAAAAAGACTGAAGGTGACCACCATCAATGCCATGATGTGGCCGAAATGTTGACAGCATATCAGAAAAGTGCAGAGAATGAATTGCTATGCTCACGGATCCTCTTCTTGTTGACGTACGATACCAGATTCGACTTTGATGACCTATTCGAGAATCACTCCCTTGCTGATTCGATTCATGAGGTACCGTTCTCTTGTTTCGTATGGCTAGGGCCCCACGTTGCTTGTGGCTTACGGACTGCTAGAACATTGCCTCCCATGCCTCGCTCTATGTCAATTACAAGCGCGAGCGCCACCAACAAGATGATAGTAATGGGACCAAGCAATTGCCGATCCTCACGCCGGAGACTTTGGCAGAGTCTCTCAAATTGCTTTTCAATCTAAACCAATTCTATCCGCATCATACTAGAGACTTTACACGGACAATAAAGCCGATTTTACAGATAATGACTAGCATGATACTAGAAGTCAAGGCCTTACAACCCCCAGTCACCCAGCTGATCAATGTCCTTTTAAGTCTTGACCTTCCAGGACCGGTGTCGCCAGATCCTCGCGGACAGCGGGAGTACACTCCTCATTTTCCAGAGGAAAATCCACATGATAACTACTTACGTTTCATCAGCATTCTAGACTCCGGCGTCCGCTTTTCTGTAGAAGAGGAATTGGATCGTTTGATACCGCTCGTGACGCTGCTGAGGCGAGTGTACGAGCTCGCGCCACCGGACATCAAGTCCGACATGCGCGCACAGTTGTTGCCTTCAAACGAGGAGCGAGCCGAACCTCTTGGCAAATCTGATTCTCTCCCATCGCATCTCCTTCGCCTTTCGACCGGGCTCACTGTTCCTCGGCTCAAGGAAGGAATTTCGAGCTTCCTCTTCGAGCTTTCTGATAAAGACGCCGCCACCTTTGTAAGGAACGTCGGATATGGCTATGCTGCTGGTTACTTGATGACCCACAGTCTGCCTGTACCGGAGAACGCTAGTGGAGACCTAGGAGAGAGGGTCACAACTCTCGAAGGCCAGGAAATTAACCCGATTACTGGGCAGCGACGAGACATGGAGCCGGAAGATCCACTCCCAGAAATGACAGACGAAGAAAAGGAAAGAGAGGCAGAGAGATTGTTCGTGCTGTTTGAACGTTTGAAAGCAACAGGAGTCATGAATGTTGTGAACCCAGTCCAGCAAGTTGTTGAAGAAGGTCGATTCGAAGAAATCGATTAGTCTAATTCATGTGCATATCCAGCCTCTCTTCCATGAAAGTGATGTAGTCTCTAAAAGCACGCTTGGCTCTATAGCACACGGGTACCGAGGTTTATAACCTCGCCTTAGGCTTCCATTTGATCCAACTATGATCCTCCCCAATTTCCACCAAATGATCAACGTCCTTCGTGTTCACCAGCCCTGGATGCAGTCTCTCCACATCTGTAACCCCCACTAACCTTAAACTTGTCTCCAATTCATCCTTCAAGATCGAAATCATATGCTCCACGCCCTCCTGTCCGTAACAAAGACTGTACAAAAACGGTCTCCCGATGCCAACAGCCGTAGCACCCAGACACAGCGCCTTCATGATATCAGTACCCCTCGTAATCCCTCCATCAATGTAGATCTCAAGTCCACTATCAAAGATTTCAGGACAGATACGATGTAGTTCCAGCAACGTCAAAATGCTAGGCTGAGCCGTATCAAGTGACCTTCCACCATGATTAGAGAGGAAAATGCCAGCTACATCGTACTCAAGCGCTTTTTTCGCATCAGCTGCGGATTGGATTCCCTTGATCACCACAGGCAACCCTGATGTTTCTTTGATCCATGGGATGTCCTCCCAACTTAGCGTCTTGTCGACATACTGTCCCATTAACCTCCCTGTAATCATTGCGAAAAGTCAGTGTTCCTCTTCCGAGTAACGATATGGACTCCGCGACACGTCTGAGGAGCAGAACGCCCTCGGAGCAGTGTCCAAGGCTCTACATGATTTTCAGGTTGGGAAGCAATCGAACGAAAATGGACTCACCCATACCACCGCCTTTCTTGTCATTACTGGCTACAGCGCCACTGATGGCAGAGCTGACATTCTCGGCAGCTATGCGTTCGTCTGCTTCGCGTTTGCCCGGGACATGTGCGTCTACTGTCACAAAGATAGCGCGGATACCGAGCGATCGGGCACTGTTTAGAAGTTGGGTCGTTTTGGAGCGGTCCGCGTTGACATAGAGCTGCAAGAAGAAAGGTTGGTTGTTTGTACCAGAGGATGCGATGGCGACAAGAGGATACGATGCATTGTTCGAGACCTAGGCAATTCCGCCTCAGCAAGAATCTTCCCTCTCCATGTTTCTGTCAATAGCTTACGCATTGAATTAGCCCTTCGCTTGCACAACCACGGGCAAGTGCAAGCTCGCCATCAGGATGGGCAAGTCTAGCCATGGCTGCTGGGCTGACGAAGAAAGGAGCAGAGCTTGGGATACCGAGGATTGAACACCGCGTTTTGACCTCTGCAACATTCCGCATGACTCGAGGCCGCAGCATGATGCGCCTGTAGAGTCTTGAATTCGCATTGTGCGTGATCAGGTCTGTAGCTGCAGAAGAGTAAAACGCCCATGCCTTTTGCGTTAAGGTCTTTTGGGCTACGTCCTCGAAATCATGTAGTGAAATAAGCTTGTAAAGGTCAGGCTCCGTGTAGTCCTCGGTCGATACTGATTGTCCTCTCGTGGTCTCAATAGTCATAACGTCTTTCTTTTGGTCTGGCGGGAGGGTCACCACTTCTGCTTGATCCAATTGCCCTTTACAAGTCTGGGGTGATAATGACCCCTCGAGGATACCTCGAGCATGGAATTCATCATATGGCGCTGTGGCATCTTGTCCTGCATATCTAAGGATAGCTACCAATTGTAAGCGGTTTCACTTCCTCTGCCTGGAGAGCTTGCGGACGGACCGGAGGAGCCCCCTGGGTGCTCATTCAGGAAATTTGTAACATCATAGACCTTGGAATGAACTGAGATCCAACAATCGCTACTGCTATTGTGTTTCTGTAAGTCATTGAAGCTGAGTGTGGGAAGAATCTCCGAAGACATAATCGCTAGCACAACGCAGGGGCGAATGACAATGGATTACGTTGGACTCTTGTCGCGTCAAGCATGGGAGAAATACCCTTTGTAAAATGGTCTAGGTTTCGGAGAGGTGAAATGAAACCTCAGTTGAGCGAAGTCGCATCACGGCTCATGCCTGCACATATAAAATACGGTTCATCCCACGCACCCTCGCACCTTCTCCGACGGATATAACCAATGCGGCTCAAATTCCGCGATGACGAGTTGTGGGGGATATCGCCTTCTTGTACCAGTAGTGACAACAGGCAAGAACTTCTAAATTAAATGTAGCAAATCTGGGCAGAATACAATGTTGCAGTAGAGACAAATCTCTGCTCTGTATCCGCAATATAGACTCGAAGTGCTGAATTTCGACCACTCACCAGTCATGAGCAGCAATACTAAAATCAACTGCATTATCACTGGAGCAGGAGGCTTCATTGGGCAGGCTTTAGTACTGGCTCAACAGCCGAACGGACTCACCGCACGATCGCTGACCACTGGCAGGCTGGTGCTTTACTCGACGATCCTCTGGTATCGAAACTCATCCTGACAGATGTGTTCGAACCAAGTCTCCCTAAATCGAAGACTAATTCCAAGGCGGAAACACGATGCTTCGCCGCGGACCTCACATCGTTGGAAACTTGCAAGTCTCTCTTCACGCCGGATGTGAACCTGATATATGTCCTCCACGGCATTATGTCAAGCGCTGCAGAAGCAGACTTCGAGCTGGGACTGAGGGTCAATCTGGACTCAAGCCGGCAAATCTTCGACGTTCTTCGTCAGGCTAATCCAGGCGTGAAAGTAATATACCCCTCGTCGCTAGCTGTATACGGTCCACCTGCGACACCGACCACAAAGATAACAGAGCTAGATACGCCAGTTCCTGGTACCTCGTACGGAGCCCAGAAACACATTTGCGAGACACTCTTAGATGATTACTCCCGGAGAGGAATGCTGGATGGGCGTATCTGCAGACTGCCGACGGTAAGTCCTGTCTCCATTCAGACCATGGAGGTCGTGAAAGGCGTTCCTACTGAGATGACCAGGTCACAGTGAGGCCAGGAAAACCTACTGGCGCCGCATCGTCTTGGGCCTCTGGACTCTTCCGAGAGCCGCTTAATGGTCAGAAATGCCTTCTTCCTGTCTCCAAAGATCTCGAGATTTGGATTTGTTCGCCAAGGACGGTGGTTAAGAACCTTATATTCGCACGAGATATTCCGAAAGAAAAGTTTCCGGGAACTCGGATTGTCAACATCCCTGGAATCACAGTGACGGTGCAACAGATGCTCGAAGCTTTGAGAGTTGTTGGTGGTGACGAGGCAGTCAAGCTTGTGGAAGACGAAAAGGATGAAGTTACAGAGAGAATTGTGTTGAGCTGGCCCACACGATTGGATACATCGAGGGCAAAGATGTTGGGGTTTGCTGAAGATGGACCTCTTGACCAAACACTGCGGGAATATATCGAAGACTATGGGAAGAAGTCAGCCTGAGTAATAAAGGCTTTGTCCGAGAGAGAACTTTTACACTAATCCGGAACAAAGAGACGTGGCTCGTAGCCGCAAATGAGTTGGGAGAGTCCACAATATGATTGCAATTCTTGGAAGATTGTCGGAAATTTGCAGTTGACTCTCAGCCTCGGCTTAGTCATCAAAACTTGGCGCCAATCCCGTGCGAAAACACCGACAACGCCGACTTGCCGTGAATCTTCGCATCTCACGCTTCCATCCTTGAATACTGGGATCCCAGGACTTAGCTATCAATTTATTGGACGAATTGCACCATCTCTGCGATTCATTTGTTAAGCAATAACATCAAGAGCAGTCAGCCATTGCCTTCGGCAAGATGGCCGAGTACAGCTTTGGCGGGACTGACGAAGAAAATGCAGAGCTAAAGAAGCTCAATGCTGAGGTCGTACGTCTACAACACCTCCTTAATTATATCTGAGGCTCAGGAGCTGACATGACATGTAGAATGAAGAGCCGGACAGCTTCGAAAATTGGGAGAAGCTTGTCCGAGCGGCCGAGTCACTCGAGGGAGGCCTCAATCGCAACTCGAGTCCTCAGTCAATATCCGCGACTCGAGACATCTACGACAAGTTCTTGGCCAAATTCCCGCTCCTCTTCGGCTATTGGAAGAAATACGCAGATCTAGAATTCTCTATTGCTGGGACAGAGGCTGCAGAGTTGGTAGGCTACTTCAGCCTTGTTATCAAATCAGGGATGATGCTAATCAGGACAGGTCTACGAGCGAGGTGTCGCAAGTATTACCAACTCAGCTGATCTTTGGACGAACTACTGTGCTTTCAAAGTCGAAACCAGCCATGACGCCGATGTCATTCGAGAGTAAGTAGCTAGACATAAGGTTTCCTTCCCATAACCGCAAGACATTACAGCCGGCTTTTTGCCTCAGCACTATGGTATAGGAGGACGCATCGAACTCGGCTTTCACACGGGTGAGAAAGTCGCAACCAAAACCTCTTATTGCTTCCTCTCACATTGGCAGTCAGGCGCTTTCATTTCGTTCGCTCTAACGTTGCCTACCTTTCGGCAAATACACTCTGCGTTCGAGATTGACCTTTGATGGACTTCAACGGCGCTCCAAGATGATCGAGCCCCTACACATGTTATGTTTGCTGCCCTCTGCCTCTTCCCTTGACTTCTCCCTTCCTGTCATATTGGCAAAAGCTGACACGGACCATCACAGGCTATACGAGCGTGGCGCTAGCTGTGTTGGTCTTGACTTCCTAGCACATCCTTTCTGGGACAAATACTTGGAGTTCGAAGAGCGTCTGGAAGCTCAAGACAAGATCTTCGCCATCCTCGACCGCGTCGTACACATCCCTATGCATCAATATGCTCGCTACTTTGAGCGTTATCGCCACCTCGCTCAAGTCAGGCCTCTGAATGAGCTATTGCCCCAGGACATGCTTGCCCAATTTCGTTTAGAAATCGAAAACGAGGCTGGTGGACAGCAGACGAAAGCAGAGCGAGGGGAGCTTGAAATCGAGCGCGAGATGAGGACAAGGATCGACAATTTCCATCTTGAGATATTCGCTCGAACACAAGTCGAGACTACCAAACGATGGACCTACGAATCTGAAATCAAGCGACCATACTTTCATGTCACCGAACTAGATGAAGGTCAATTGGTCAATTGGCGCAAGTATCTCGACTTTGAGGAGGTGGAAGGAGATTACATAAGGACACAATTTCTCTACGAGCGGTGTCTGGTAACATGTGCTTATTACGACGAGTTCTGGCTACGGTATGCTCGTTGGATGCTTTCACAGGTTGGGAAGGAGGAAGAAGTCCGGATTGTTTACCAACGGGCGAGTATGCTATACACGCCTATATCAAGACCAGCCGTCCGCCTCCAATACGCATACTTTGAGGAAACGCTTGACCGAGTGGAGGTAGCTAAAGCTATCCATCGAGCTGTCCTCGAAGTGCTACCCGGCCACATCGAGACCATCGTCTCATTAGCTAACCTTTCTCGTCGCCATGGTGGCCTTGACGCCGCCATTGAAGTCTATAAATCCCAGATCGATTCGCCAATATGCGACCTCTACACAAAAGCTGCTCTCGTGGCTGAATGGGCTCGTCTGCTTTGGAAAGTCAAAGGATCCGTCGATGAGGCTCGCCAGGTCTTCCGGAACAATCACCATTGGTACCTTGACAGTCGAGTATTCTGGATCAATTATCTCCTGTTTGAGCTTGAGCAGCCCTCAAGTGCAGAGACCGAGTCAACGCAGTACAAGCGGATCAAACAAGTGCACGAAGACGTCCGACGAAAGAGTCATCTGCCTCCTCTTACGATCAAAGACCTCTCACACTACTACATGGTCTACCTCCAGGAACGAGGTGGAAAAGAGGCCGCGAAGGAGTACATGACCTTAGATCGCGAAATCAATGGGTGGGCTGTTCCTCACCTGTCATCCTATCCTATGCTAATTCCAGCTCTACAGACCATTTTCAATCCAGGCGACGATGAAGGCTAAGCTGGCGGAAGACGGCCGAGAAGCTTCCACGCAAAGACGTATGATGCTGGAGAACGGACATCCGGGTGTCGAAGTGGACGAAGCAGCTATCCGAAGAGGAGATAATCCATACACTAAGTACTATCAACAGCAAGGCGAGCAGCAATTGCCGAGTGATACCCAGGTAAAAACTACAACCAGTATTCACGATCATTCCGCTGACTGCCAAGCTATAGCCACAGCCTCTGCGATACCAGTGATTTGCCCGTTAGCATCTCGGCGAGGGTCGTGATTGCATCGGACGGCCTGAGTACGCTGGCTCTTCCGATTCCTCAAGCTTCCTACTAATTGTCACTGGCCAGGGACGCAATATAGAGCTCACACATACTGATGTGTATAGCCCGTAAGGTAAATAGGATTGGCAGTGTTGCATGTACCATAAATCTTCGTCTTCTTGACTCTCTAAGGATACATTGCATACTGGCTAAACGGGCGGCTCCCGTGTCCAGCAAGTGTTACAATGAAATGCTACGTTGCACGCATCCAATAGTAATACAGCATCTCCCATTCTCTGTCAGACAACCTGCGCATCGAGCTTGCAATCGCTCCCAAGCGCTCCTTTATTTCAAACCCGAGAGCTGACTGAATACGAAGAATCAAAGCACCACAGCTGCAAGCCGAAACGCTGTAGGAGCACCATCGCCCGCATTATTGAACTTGTAGTACAATAGGTCCCGTCTCGATTCGCCTGTGGTCTGACAAATAAGGGGCGACATACATAGTGACATGCATTTTCGTAAGACGTCCTCTATATTTCTCCAATTTTTGGAAAACCTTATATTCTACACCCTACTACCAATGTAAATGCTAGAGCAATATGCTAGTATCTAAACGCCCTGCTAAAACGCCGCCGCTGTATTACATATCATGACGAATATCCAGCATCAACTGTTCTCCCCGAATCGTCGATCCCGAGCAAAAATTCTCCCACTGCTGCAGCCAACTCATCAGCCTCCTTCAACATACGACTCGCTTCTGCCTTCTGCCGCTGGGCTTCTTCTTCTTGTCTTCGTTTTGCTTCCGCTTCCTCGGCCTTTTTGCAAAGTTCTTGTTGGAAATGGAAGCAATTGGGACACCGATAATGGTCTTTGCAGTAGGAACAATCACACGCTGGTTCGAGCAGCAGGCATTCGGGGCAGACGTGGACGTCGCAGAGAATGCACTGTTGAGCGGCAGCAGTGCATTTGGGCCGGTGGTCACCAATCGAACGATGTCTGGGGCACATGATGGAGCCACAGCCTGGCTTTTTGGTTGCGGCTACTCTAAGTGGGTCTTCTTTCTCGGTTATATTAAATAAATGCTCCTTAGCAAATGTAGCAGAATCGGTCTCTTTGCCATCGTCATTGTCGCTTTGGGAGTGTCCAAGAGTCCTTGAGCGAGTTGTGGTGTCTCTTCGCCGAACCAAATTGTCAAGATCCTTACATAACTCGTCTTCACTAGCGACTGGCCACTTGATGAAAGGTACGATGGCCTCAAGAGTCAGGAGAGAGTCTGCAGTCAGTCCTTGGCCCCTCAAAAATTTCCCAAACGATTCGTCAGCCTCGTCTCGCGAGATGTCCTGCGCCCTAACAGTCCTTTGCCATACTACGATGATGTCCTTGAACTTTGTTCTCTCTTCCAGCATTGCCTTTTCTGTTGTAAGATCCCTGTAGCCGCAGACTCTCATATTGGAATTCTGGAAGTCATGCGCGAAGCAGAATGGTTCTTTGCATGTTTGACATCTCGATCTCCAGCCTGGGGTCTCCCAACATTCGTGGCAGAGACTTCGAGGGCATGGATTATCATCTTTGCTACTCATACCACACGACAACCTGTTCAATACCGCATCGACCTTTTCAGATGGCTGATCTTCTAAACTTCGCAGCTCAGCTGGCTTCGAAGCATACAAGTCCTTTTGAAGACGTGCAAGCTCGACATCTTCGTAGCCTTTGCCTCTTGGGAGGGGAGCGGCGCGAATTTGATCAATCGCCGAGCTCGATAAGCCAGGGGAGACGAACGTGATGCTTCCACCGTTCGAAAACATTGGTCTCAAGCAACACCACTTCATCTTGACAGCTGGAGTCACTATGCTGTTGGGTACATTGACACTGGTCAGATTTACGTCCGGCGTGATTTCCTGCATCATGATATTTGGACTTCTTGCCTGACCTGGGGCCCACCAGAATTGTCCGCTGTTTTGCCGATCGATATTGTTAGCTTGTGGAAGTGGTCGCGAGAAGGCACAGTTCTGACATAAAGTCTTCCTACATCCCATACAATGCATTCTTATGCTGCAGTGCTCGCACCTTTCCTCTATCCCGGCTCCACAGTCATGACACTTGACCTGGTCAATGAATATCTCATGGCTCCTGCGTAAATGGGTCGGTAACCCCTTTCCCTCACCCTGACCGGGCCTTGGTTCCGAGCCAAGAGGCTCACCCTCGTATCCTAATTCCGCGTCTTGCCACAACTGCCCTCTCGTGCTTGCAACTCTTTCATTGTTAACATCCTTTGACGATCCCAACCGATTTCCAGACCGCCATAAGCGATCAAACACCACCCATACTTCGACCTTGGCGTCAGGGGTACCCCTCCCAAAAGAGTAATCCTTCCGCCGCAAGCACCTACCTCCGGGTGTGGGGCACCAAGCAGTGTCCGTCCAGATTCCTAGCTCGTGACATAACTGGATGAGATCATGAGTGGGCGCCGAATCCGAATCCTTGCGTGAGCGTGAAGCAGTGGTATAGGGACGGCGTCTATGGTGTCTGCAGCGGAATGTGTAGAGACTCTTCAAGGCCAATTCAGTAGCTTTGACAGGACCTGTAATCGTCTTTTGTAGGCTGAAGATATTGAGAAACGGCACGATATGATACTTCAGTGATACCTGCTTGCATCCGCGGATGGAAAGATGCTGCAATGTATCTCGTCGAGTGTGCAAGACGCAGTGTGCCAAACTATCTCCACTTACGGCAGTATGATCTAGCTCGAGCGACTTTAGTCGGGTGCCGAATGGCAACACAATGTTGACGAGGAGCAGGTCCAGAGAATATGCTTTTGATGTTGGTGCGGTAGACTCTCCAGAGGAATCACTTGCTGGGGAAGCCTGCCGAGAAGAGACTCGACCAGGACTGCGAGACCGAAAGGACAGAAGTTTCCATGCCGTGGGATAATTCTGTAAGAATGTTCGGAGACACTCCGAGGTATGGTAGAGGTCTAGAATCGATGATGTTGGAAGCTGAAGGAGAAGGGATTCGAAGACGGTTGGGTAGGAGGATATGACATGTTCAAAGGTAGAGAGTGTCACTCGGGGCTCGACAGGTACGAGTTTCGTGCATCGTGATGAGGCTCTCGCGCGTGAGGCTGGTGCTCGTGAGCGAGAAGGGTTTCGGTCTTCCATGTCGCCATTCATATAACGGCGAGATCAAATCAGTACCATCAGGAAAGGATACTGAGATCGTTCAGTCTGGCCTGCTACCAGCGAATAGCTATCAGTTGCTTTACTACGATCCTCAATATGACGTGCATAGGTGCATAGGTACCAAGAGGTCTTCTGCGGTTGAAGCTAGGCCTATTCAAGGGTCTTCCCGCTGCCAGCCCTAATCTAACCTATCTTGACTGATTGAGACTTGGCAGAGCATTGATAGTACTTGGAAATGCCAGCTACCTAATTCTCAGGTCGTTCCTGTTCGTGCAAAGCAGCAGCTAGATACCGCTGTGTGATAAAAATCAAGGCTGCACAACATGGATGCTTTACAGGGTCCTCCTGCACTATCAACACCTGACTCTCACGTCCTTGAGGCCCCACCAGATGTACACCCTAACGGGGAAAGCTCACGTCTTTCTGACGAGGACATCGAGATAAGCTATGAGATTAAGCGGACTCTCGCCGAAATCAGGAAAGCAAAGTATACCAGGGTTGCTCTTCAATTTCCTGATAATATGCTGCCAGACGCCCCGCGGGTTTTTGAGGCTTTGAGCAAGGGCTTGGGTTCCGGGTCCCGTACCTCAGATCGGAGAGTAAATCAAGCCACAGATCCCCCTTTTACTCGTCAGGAATTAGAGGATCCAGATGTGGTACCCGACGATCTCCGTGCAGTGAGATTATATATTCTTGCAGATACTTCTTATGGAGCATGCTGTGTGGACGAGATTGCTGCTGAGCACGTGAACGCAGACGCTGTCGTACACTATGGGCGAGCGTGCCTGTCCCCAACTGCACGAATACCGGTGATACACGTCTTCACAATACGACCTATATGGAATCAAGACGAATTGAGCCAAGATTTTCAGAACACCTACGAGGGCAAAGACCAAAAAGTAATCCTCATGGCGGATGTCACATATCAGAGTCATCTTGAAACGTTTAGTGCAATGTTCCGAGACTTGGCTTGTTGCAAAGATTTTCACGTCGCAGAGATCATACATGACCCGTCTTCACCCCTACCGAATCGCACAGTCCCAGAAGAAGTAACAGCGGATCCGGTGAAACTGAGGGAATGGCATCTCTTCCATATCTCTGATCCACCAGAGTCCCTACTACTTAACCTGGCTTCTCGAGTGGCCAGCGTTCGAATCTTCATACCCTTGATTACCGAGCATAGCAAATCACGTGAACCGTTCCTTGCCTCGACAAGCCGAGCTCTCAATAGAAGATATGCTCTTCTCACCTCTGTAGCAACTGTCTCTATTTTCGGCATTCTCATCAATACTCTCAGCGTCAAGAATTATCTGCATATCGTCGAGCACGTCAAAGACCAGATTCTCGCTGCTGGTAAGAAAAGTTACACGTTCGTAGTCGGCAAAGTCAACGCCGCCAAAGTCGCCAACTTTAGCGAAATTGGCGCGTGGGTCGTTATCGGATGCTGGGAGAGCTCGTTGATTGACAGCAAAGACTTTTGGAAACCTGTTCTGACACCTTTTGAATTGGAGCTAGCTTTGAAAGGAGATCATGAGAGAGTATGGACCGGGGAATGGAGTAGCGACTTCCGGATGATACTCGATAAATCAGTACAGCCGATGGGAGACATTCCATCCACCAGTGATAGAGGTCTGTATGTTGAAGCCGAGAGCACTGAAGGTAAAGATGTTGATTCCGGACCGGAGTCGGCGCCACCAGAGTTCGATCTGCGGACTGGTCGCTATGTTTCTCATTCACGACCCATGCAAACATCAACGGGATCGCATAATGAGCTTGCTGCTGGCAAGAGTCGTGCAAATAATTTGTTGATCAAGCGTGCTAAAGGCGATGTGGCCATCATAGGTGGTGACGTCTCGCCAGGAGCGGAACACCTTAGATCGAAGATAACTTGGAAAGGCTTAGGGAGCGACTTTAGGATTGCTTATGAAGAAGCAGGAGCGGTTGTGGAGCAAGGAAGAAGTGGGATAGCGAAAGGCTATACTCACGGTCAGAATAAGGCAAAAGTATAGTGTATGAAGAGCACAAGATATCGTTGAAGATTTTATTATTTGTCACGTCATATGTCAAGCTCTGCAGCAGGAATAGAACTCTCAGCGGTCGATGTGGCCAAGTAGGAGGTATCTTCACCGGCAATCTAGCCACACCGTTCCGGGGATATGATAAAGCACAAAATAAACTCCCCTATTTCTAAACTTATCGTGTCTCATTATCAGTGAGTGCGGCTGAGGCGGCGGAGCATGATCCTGGATCTAGCTGCCACGTCTCCGCACAATGGCGGATGAACGTGCTCACTTTCTTTCTAGAAGATGATTCTCCCATTTTACTGTCCACGTTTCATTCAGTCGTCCGTCGCGCCTGTGACTATTGAAGGCGGTCGTCCATCAAGTAGGCCTCCGATATTTGAGTGTTCTGCTGAGGTAAGAGATCATGTACCCAGGTACTCGGAGGCAGTTGGATTCGTTGATTTTATGGGATTCTGTATCTATCGCGGGTAGAACGCCGTAATCTCTTAACAAGGCTGTACGGCGTAGTTTAAACACTTCTCGTATTGGTCTAAAATAATAAGAACGAATGCAAGTCATCCCAGTCCGGCTCCTCGTTCCCTTGTTGAATGATTGGCTCATTAGTAGTTCTCCCTCAGCCCCTTTCGGTCAGCGTTACCGGCTACGGAGCTCTCCGGCAGCTCTTGACACTAAGTAGTCAGTAGCGTACGCCTGAAGGAGCTTAGCTTGCGTCTGCCGACTAATCACAGTACGTCTGAGGTACTAATGCAATGCGGCTGAGATCATTAGTCAGCAGCCGCAGCTAATCCATGTGCAACTCCTTAGAACCTTGTGTGCTTTCCCCTTCTGTTGACCAAACTCTCTACCTCGAGTACTGAGATATCATCGACGGCAGATTATACTACATATATTGTGCAACCAACAGCATACATTAATTTTTCAGATTGACTTGCGAAGGGGAAGAAGGCACAGATATCGATAACTCGGAATAGCAACTTATCTTCTCCTAGAAAATCAAGCATTTCCCCCGCCTTGGCTTCAGCTTGGCAGCCACGGCAGCGCTATTACTCGTCATTGCCAAGTCCATCTTTGCGACGCCTGAGAACACTGGCATCCATCGCGTACGTTCTTCCACTTCGAGCTGGTCCAGGTCAATTGCCCTCATGAGCATTATCTATCACTGCTCTTGATCGCCTGGCGGTCGGGAGCTGATTGCTACCCTACCATTCTGGTCACCTCACGTGCCAGAACGATGTCGCGAAAACTCCTCTACTCCAACCAAAACCCCGTGTATCCAAGATCGCTACCTCTTTGCTTGCCCTCGGAAAGCTGTTGGAACGCTTTGATTGACTTTGTTTCTAGTTCTTACGCGTGTGAGTGGTAGACCGACCTTCGAAAGCAAGCACCAACCCAGCAAGCAGCCGCATGGTTGGGTTCCTGCTGGCTCGAGAATGACGAAGGCCCAAGCCCAGACCATCAACACAGACATTGTCACGAAGCGTTCCAAAATTTCCTCCCTTATCGTCAAGTACACCGCTCCGTTTGCCGCCAAACAACGCAGTCATGTTGAGCAAGAGATAATACTCGATGAGCCATTTCGCCAGTATACTCCTGGCGACACTGTTAAGGGAGCCATACATGTAGCTTTTGGAAAGCCATTGCGGATCACCCATCTCATCATTCGCTTACATGGCTATGTCAAAGTTTTCAATCGGGCAAAGCTCCCAGGAGAAGAGCTCTCATATGACGAAAGTCGCTTGACCTCGTCCTATGGGGGTAGCAGGCGTGGCATGGAGTATTTTGGGAACGGCTATGCACGTCTATTTGATGAGGAGGTGGTATTGTGCGGTGAAGGACGCGTGCTTGGCGAGTACGAGTTCCGCTTCGGCATGGTCCTGCCCTCGAAGAACATGCCTAGTAGTATTGATGTGAGATATGAACATTCCGCAATTGGCCAACCTGTATGCTGACGAGTAATTATAGTTCGAACATGGAACGATAACCTACATGATCACATCGACAGTAACTCGACCCACCACCATTGCCCCAACTTCAGTACAACACTTTAAGCTTCATGTCCAGGAAGCCATCGATATTGCGCCAATATGGAACCCAAAGCCTGTGGCACTTTCGATGGCATCACCTTATAAGAGGGGAAAATCTAAGCCAGGTGAGAAGAACAGGGGAACGCCGCCAACGAGCGGAAGAACCTCTAAATCCTCGAGCCGCGACTCTTCCAACAGATTACCCACAGTCCATACGATCAGTCATCGGATTGATGAAGCGCCACCACGAAGTCCTGTCCCAAGTGAAATCAGCTCGACTACAGCCACGATCAGTAGCACTTCAAGCAATGGATCGTACCACGGAGAACCAAAGTTGTCCACTATGCATAATTCTACCGAGGATGTCTCGATCGTGTCTGATCCCGATAGCGTCTCAGCAAAGACTGAACTGTTACAGGGAGGATGTTTGCCTGGTGATGCTTTGCCCCTCAGAATATCAATAAAGCACGACAAACCAGTGAAGAGCATGCAGGGTATCATCGTTACCCTTTA
>JAABUK010003872.1_pt1 | contig 24893 bp, 24 predicted proteins | sample 5559141 | NCBI WGS metagenome assembly JAABUK01 (sample SAMN10711869, study PRJNA513367) | rock metagenome | isolation source: Antarctica rocks | place: Antarctica: Victoria Land, Pudding Butte nord | collected 2016-01-03 | reverse complement strand
GCGTATCTTCGTCTGATCATCATCATCATCACCACCACCACCACCACCACCACCGCCACCGCCACCGCCACCGCCACCGCCACCGCCACCGCCACCGCCACCTGTAAGACCGGTTTTCTTACTTTCGGCGTCTGCTTTCGCCTTTGCTTTTTCCCTCAGCCGGCCGGCCAGGCCAGGTCCAGTTCATACCTAGGCCAATGAAGCCAGTTGTCCTCCGCATCCCGCGATCAATCACTCACCCACTCATCCACCCACTTACCCAATGAGCAAATCAAGGCATACTCAGCGACCGCTCATTCACTCATGTCATGACCCAGCATGCCCATACCCAACTCCATTCGGCGTCTGCTGCTGCTGCTGCTGTTGTCTACTGGCCGACAGCTTCTCCCTCCTCTGCCTGACCGCGACCGCCAGGTTCTCCAGTACTTTCTCCGTGTCTTCCCAGCCTATGCAGGCGTCGGTGATAGAAACGCCGTACTTGAGGCCGGATTTGCCTTCGGGTGGAACTTTTTGATTTCCTGGGGTAAAACTTGTCAGTATTGATTTCCGCAATAAGTGTTTGCGGCTTTGCTGGATGTGGGGGAAATATGTAGGGACTTAGTACTGACCTTCATTGATGTTACTTTCAATCATCACCCCCATAATGGCATCCTCTCCATTCCGAATCTGGTCAGCCAGAATCGCAGCAACCTTGGGTTGATTCCTGTGGTTTTTCTCGCTGTTCCCATGGCTACAATCCACCATCAACCTCGCTGGCAGGCTCTTCGCCTCAAGCTTCTGCTTCGCTTCCTGTATTGATATGGCGTCGTAATTTGTCCCTTTACTCCCTCCCCTCAGAATAACAAAGCAATCCTCATTGCCGACCGTGCCCACGATTGCCACCACACCAGGTTTTGTCACGGATAGGAAATGATGCGGATGTCTGCCTGCAGCGATCGCATCGATAGCTACCCCGAGCGTACCATCCGTGCCGTTCTTAAATCCGACAGGGAACGACAACCCGCTCGCTAATTCCCTGTGCAGCTGAGACTCTGTGGTCCGCGCCCCCACCGCGCCAACGGAAAGACAGTCGGCGAGGAATTGTGGCGAGATTGTGTCTAACATCTCACTTGCGAGTGGCATGCCCTTCTCCGTTAGATCGACAAACAACTGCCTCGAAATTCTCAACCCCTTGTTGATCTGAAAACTATTATCAATCTCCGGGTCATTGATCAACCCTTTCCATCCCACCGTCGTTCGTGGCTTCTCGAGGTAAGTCCTCATGATAATGAGCAGCTCATCATGGTATTTCTCCTTCAGCTTCAGCAGGCGGGAACAGTAATCTAGTGCGGCGGAGGGATCGTGGATGGAGCAGGGACCGATGATGACGAGGAGGCGGTGGGAAGGGTCGGTGTTTTGAACTATCGATGCGGCGGCATTGCGGGCGTTAAGGACGGTCTTCTTAGAGGTCTGGGTCTGCGAGATCTCGTGCTGGAGAAGGTCGGGGGGTGTGAGGGGGTTGTAGCCTCGGACTAGGGTGAGAAGAGAAGATGTCAGTTGGCGCTGAGAGCACTTAGAAGGTATGGGGAGGACAAGGAGGTGGAAAGCGTACTTCGCCAATCTTCTGAATTCTCTTTGTTACCGACATTCTTGTTCTCTACGTAGAACGACATGGTGATACAACAGCGTCAACTTGGCTGAGATGGTGGAAGTACCTGTTGCTTGTAATGCATCTGTGAAGGTGATGAGAGGGTGCGTGAATCGAATAGAGCGGCTGCGTCGAAGGGCTTGTGAATGAGCGTTGTGTTTCATTGACTGTGACCAGAGACATCGAGCCAACAGCGAGGCTTTTTTTCGTTCAAGGGTGTGATTCCTGCATGACGCCAACAAGCTACAGTTCCTCTGCAATCGACAGCGGTCCAAGGTGTGCACCAATTGGTGTAAAGATATCGATATTGATTGCAGGTCTCTCTATCCTATTCTATTCTACTCCTTTCCCTTTGTTCCTTGAGACGCCATGGTCTCAAAGGTGCCTCTATCTTGCCTTCCAACTACCAGAGTCGAGGAAGTCTTCCTTGCACTGTCCACAGCCGGAAGCAAGTCTCCTCTACCCATTTAATTCGATCACCCTCTACCCCGAACCTTCTAATGCCAATGCAGAAGCATCATAGAAAAGGTCAATCAAGCATCCAGCAGACCACGCCTGAGTAGGTGACTGTATAAACTTTGTTAGTGATGGAAAGTGCTGTGAGTAGTATTTGATCAACTCACCGAATCAGTACAGTAGGAACCATCCTTGTTCGTCAGCTCAGCCAGACCTCTCCACGGGCTTTCCTTGATAGCACTCTTACACCCTTTCAGCCTGCGCTCAATCTGTTGGAACGCCTCGATCCTCTCCTCGGGGGTATTTTTGCGCATCAGATCGAATTTGAGCAGAGCTCGGAGGAAGAATCCGGTTGGCCACAGCCACTCGGGACCTTGGTGATAATTGCGGCCTTTCGAGGTCGCGAAATCAGTCGAGTCTTCGCTATTATGGTAGAAAGGACGATAATTGGCATCGGCAGGATCCAGAGTCGCCATGCCCGTCGGGCCTCGGATCGCATCATCTGCAACCTTTAGAGCACCCAAAGCGTATTCTGGGGTGAATAGATCCGGGGCCACGGTCATGGCAATGGGGAAGTTGCAACGCAGCTGGTAGTCCTCATACTCTTTTCCTGATTTGTACAGGTCCTTGTAGATACCGCGACGGTGGACCACTTTGGAGTTGACATCGAAATTGGCGTCCTGTTTGGGTTCCATGGGGACGTAGTAGCATTTCTCGAAAGTAGTCTTGATCTTGTTGGCCCAATCGGCGAACGAGACATCCTTCCCTTGATCGTTCTTCACACCTGAATAGGCATATTGGCCTTCTTTGTTCAACGCAGCGACCCACGAGATGGCGCTATAGGCCAAGCCGGTGATCTCTACTGCAGCACCATCTCGTGGTGTTCCTGGCACGCCTTTGCTGCCAGCTTTCTCGCTCTCACCCATCTTGTCCATCCATGTGCCACAATTGAACTGGCTTCCGCCAAAGATTAGGCCGGTCTCCCAATCAACTTTGACATCGATCTGGAAACCTTCAGGCTTCATCTGCATGTCGAGGTTTGGTCCTGCATTATACTCGCGGAATGAAAGACCAGATGCATGCCGCTGCAAAATTTCTTGGATGATGTCTTCAATGGTCGACTCCTTTGAATATGCTCGAGGGTCATCATGAGGGAACCAAGTGTCATCATAGGGCAGGAAGCGACGCGGCACTTGTGTCTTCATAAGGTCCATTCCGCTAGGAACGATCTTGGTGTAGTCTTGGATGTTCTGTAGCATGAACCAAGGAGAATCGCGAGAATTGTATCGAGGAAAGGCTCCACCGCTTAAGAGATTCGGAATCATGCCATGCTTCAGAACACTTGCAAAGGCTATGATGTGCTCTTTAGCTTCATCGTATCTTCCAGTGCACAAAAACAACCCGCGAAGAGAGATAAAAACGTCTCGTCCCCAACACCGTGTCCATTCGACGGAAAAGTGTGGTAAACCAGCCGCAAGACTAGGGACAATCCTTGTCGGCCACAACGATGCCGACTTGACGTAGCCTGTCTGCTGAACACTGACCATGGCCAACTCCTGTAAAAACTTCTGAGCTTGTTGAATATTGGTTTCGAAAAGTGCGATACCCCGACGCCACGCTGCGTTAAATGCGACTTGTATAATCAAAGCAAAATATCGAGGAAGGAGAAAGCTAGGGATGATTCGCACCGCATCAAAACGCTCTTTCAACCACATCGCCGGCTTATGAAGTCTGTTGTATCCCTCCTGCTTCGAGATTCTCTCCATTCTGCCGACGACGAAATCAAGGGCCCATTGTCCTTCCCGCAAGTGATTGCAGGCCGGGTGGCCGAGCTCGTTGTATTTCACAATCTTTTCAAGCACGCTCCACCAGCCCTGGAGGCCTGCATAGACTAGCGGCCCATGGTCTGGAATGCTGTACACGCCGTCTTTGCCCCCGCTTGAATCTCTTTCCTCCGTATCACAGTGGTAGAGGACAAAGTTCAAGTCGATGTGGTCAAGCTCCTGGAATGCCTCATCAGCACCACTGACGACGATTTTTCCAAGACCCTCGGAGTGCTCTGCAGACGGAATCCAGGTCTCGAACAGAGCAATTGATCCTGGAGGGAAGAAATCGGGGATCGTGATCACAGTGTCATCGCCGTTAGCAACAAGTGAAATACCTTTGATGTCTTTCGTGCGTGCAGGAAGACCAGTGAGGAACTGTTTGTTTTGATCTGCTGCTTTCCGCGCTTCTTTGCTTGCATCAACCTCCAGGGCCCAGGCACCAACCTGTTTGGCTTTCGTGCCTGTCAGATGCACTGGGCTTAAACCACCATTGCCATCCCCGTAGCCGGGGAAGGCGGTGTGCGCAATGAGGAAATACCCCTTGCGAGAGTCAGGATGCACTCGATGTACTGTGATGAATTCGCCTTCGTGATGGATGTGGGTTTCATCATGGCCGTCTTGGCCCATCACTGTGTGGATCTGGTTGAGGAGCGTCTTGACGCCTCCAATTCCTCCTTCACTGGCACCAACCACAATCTCGCCTTCAGAATACACTGAAGAATAGTGGCGGGTCTCGTGCACTATCTCCACAATGTGAGGATAGATCTCATCGTATCCCATGACACTGCCAGTAGAGCAAGCGCACATGCTGACGAGGGCTGCGTTTGGCAATGTGTCCCGAGCATCACGCTTCTGAGCTGGCATTTCGTTGTCATGAGTACAGTCCATGAAGAGCGCATGTACCGGGCTCTCACGAATTTGCTTGACGACCTCCTTCGTTGATGAATCGGTGCCGTTGGTAAGACTGGTACCATTTGGCCTCTTGTTTTCATCGCCGAGTACGTTGATTTCGAAACTTCCAATCGGTCTTCCGCCGTGTTTGTGAACAATGCGGCTCAATTCCTGTGTGCTCCATGCCTGCATGGCTTCACGAATCAAAGCGCTGAGGCCTAACCTTTTCACGAAAGCGTAATCGGTCTGCTCATTGCCTGTGAACAGTTCCGCAAAGACGGCAAGATCGGGTCTCACCCTTCTTGCCTCGTCTAGGAAATGCTCTGCAACATGCAAAGGGGTTGAATGGCAGTTGTCAATGCGAAATGCAGCGAAGTACTTGGCCATCAACCGAACATACTTGCCCATGAACTCCCACAAATAAGGGCTATCTTGCGGTCCACTGCCATAGCGCAGCTTAACACAATCGCTCCAGGGGATGACCTCTCGTCTCAAATACGGTCGCCATTCCGGCCCAGCATTGTCCTTCAAGGCATCAGCGGCCCATATCCACCCATTATTTACCAGCGCAAGAGCCTTTCGTTCGTGCTTCTTTGTAGTCTCGTTGAGTGGCAGACGAGAAAAGTAGGATTCGACCAAGGGATTGGCTTTGGTAACTGGCCCCAAGTTGGGCCCATTGTCGTCTAATCGAGTGTACTTGAGGCGACCTTTCACCTGATCCAATATTTCTACCACATCGGTATCATACTCGCGATAGAAAGGAAGGTTCAGCTCGTTGAGGATATCGTCAATGGTCTGTGTGGCAAGCTTTGTATCGCCTCCGTCCTCAGAACGGCCGACAAGGATAGTGAGGAGAGCTGACCCCACAAGAGGGTCCACGGTTCGTGAAAAGCGACCATCTATTCTTAGACCATTTTTCATGCCCTTCTTCTTGAAAAAATCGGCTTTCTGAAAGAGAGACCAATTCTTAACAGCGTCAACACCACCTCCAATCATGGTTAGATCAAAGCCGCCATCCGGCAGCCTAGTCTTCCCTAACGTCCAGGCATCAATCACGGACTTTGAATTCAACGGTACATCCACTGCATAGTACTCCCAGAGCCGGATCTTCCTTATGACGTGCTCCTTAATCCCGTCTACAACTGTCAGTAAGTCGTCCATGCTCTTCAAATCTGTCGGCAGGCCTAGCGACTCTAACTCTTCGCCGTATTTTATGAGCGCGTTGTCCAGCTCAAGCGCAGACTCGAGCCACGGTGCAGTCTCAATATTGTACCCTGCCTCGGGATGCTCTTCCAGCCACTTGCTATTGTTGGCGGTGTGGTTGAGGACAATATCTGTCAGTCCAAGCAACTTGTGTTTCTCTTCCATCGTCTTGATCATGTTGGCCACATCCTTTTCACCGTTTGGGAACATCTCTGAATCGAAGGCCAACTGATCGTAGAGGCTGTAGGGCGAATTGGATTCCCCTCTTTGTTGTAATGGCGTGAAATGAACCATGTTGTATCCCCTCGCGCTGATCCCGCGAAGATGCTTCTCCCATTGCTCTGGATACTTCCCCATAAATTTCGAGACCACAGAGAATATTGATAATGCGTGAAGAGGTAGCGAATGCGAATCGAGCTTGAGCCGGGGCTCGACGTCGACATAGTAAGTCTCCGTCCTCGTCGGTTCGGGTATTCGAGAAGACGAAGTGGAAAAGTCTGGAAGCGGCATGTAGGTAGTGTAAAAGGCGAAGGCACCAGCAGACAGAATCTGTATGTCTATCTCCAGGGTACGGTTGAAATCAGGGTGAAGTCTGCACTGAGTTCAGCGATTGGATCCTCTGCTCCCATGTCGGCACCCACTTGAACTCTCTGAACTTATGACGGTTAAATTCCTGTCCTGCTCGTGGGAAGTTCACCCACAAGCTGCCTTGCCGACATATTGAGCTTGTACCGTCGATGGCGAATCTCAGAGTGTAGGGTGAATCACCTGGAGTAGGTAAATAGAGGTAGCCGCCGGGCACATCAGGTGCTCCATCATCAGTCAAAGGTAGGAGGTAGACCTGACGGTTAGACTGCATAGCTTCTGGTGGCATTTTGGGGGAAGGTGATTACAGGAGAAGAACAATGCATAGGTGCTCAGGTCAATTGACCTCAGGTCTCAAGAATATGTGTGCAAAAGAACGTAAACCGGTCTGGCCAGCATGTTTGTATCAGAGTGCATTGTTGCAGGTGGGGGCGGTCAAAGTGCGACGAGCTCGACAAATTTAGAAGATGATGTTTTCCAATTGGCTTCTAAGGAAGCTCCGCCCTGGCACGTCCTCTCGGCAGATCTCACCAAGCTTATCTTACATGCCACTGCCTACCAACACGCATCAAGTTTAACTAGATCGCGATGGTAGAAACCGAATTCGGGAACGCGATGAAGTCGAACGACGTTGGAGTGGTGGCCGAGAGCGCAGCATCGAAGCAGGCCCCAGGGACGCCCAATGGTGCCCACTTGCCAGAGCTGGCTTCTGCTGCAAACGAGAATATTCATGAGCAGTCTACACAATCGCCGGGCAATGCGCAAGCTGGCGAGGTACAATTCGCACAGCTCAACCGCCCGTCCGTGGCCCTGATGCAGAAAGGTATGGAAATCGAACACGAGCTCGTGCCTCCACAGAAAGATTCCGTCAGAGCTTTACGGAAATACACGACTCTCACGAACGCTGAAATATTCCGTCGCGTCGGCGTCTCCAACTCCAATGGTTACCGTTATCTGCGTAATGAGCCGGAAAAAGACGCGGAAGAGAAGGCGAAGCCTGGTCGCGGAAGGAAAAGAAAGCTTGACGAGACGGTCGTCAAGCAAGTCATTCACGAGATAGACAAGCAACCAGCAGGAGAGAAGACAAAGTCGTGGGAAGAGTTGTGTAAGCATGCAGGGGTTGAAGTCACACCTATTACTCTGAAACGGGCGGTGGAGAATGCGGGTTACTACAAGTGCCCGGCTTGCCAGAGAGGTAATACGCATCTGCTTTTGGTCAGCGACCTGCTAACGAATGGTTGACAGTCTCCAAAATGCATGGTTTAGGCAAGGATTGATGTTATGCACCTTGACTTCCTCCGATGCTGAAATTCCCTCTTAATGGAAGAGCTGCACGTGACTGTCACATCCTGGAGATGCCTCGAAAGACGGGATGGAAGTATTGCTTCCCAGAAAACGAACGATAGCGCCGTTACAAAGGCTATGTATCACGCAGAAGATGTGGGCACCCAATGAAGGCCCTGGAAGGAAGGAAGAATGGAGAGAAGTCCTAACGTTACAGGAAAGAAGCCTGGTCTTGACTCAAATGAAAAGCAGACTACCACTTTTTAGGCCTCAGGAGGAGAGAATCTCTAGCGGGCTCCGCGTGCCTTCACACTGGTACTGAAGCTGTTTGGGGCTTGAAACCAAATATCAGATGTACATACTCGCAAGCTTGGCTGCGTATAGGGTGCAGAGAGCCACAGGCTTGACGAGAGCATGGGACATCGACACATTTCGGGGTTCGTTACGTCGACCGTCTACTGATAGAGGTGATTCTTGCCAAGACTGCCCCTGATCACTACCTGCATTGTTCATTCGGGACTCTGTGTCTCTGCTCCCACCTGCACCGCCTTCGAATGTTGGTTGGACGAGCTATCTTACCAAAGACGTACGCTGGTTATTCATCTGATGTTAAGAAATTCGTTGGCTAAGAGACAACCGGTCCCGAATCACAATTGCAACAATCCCCCGAATCGATGGTCGAGGCAAAGAGGAGCGAAAATCTGGCTCCGACGAAGCTCGACAAGCTTACCAAAGAGCACCAGCTCGCCATTTGGAAGACGAAAAGCGCTTCCCAAGCAACTGTCCGCAAAACTTCGCAAACAATCGCACTCTCCCACAATGGAAGATAAGCAGACGAGCAGTCGAACCAAGTCAAGGAAATGTCTGGCATTTTCGAATCAGATTGACAGGGCCTTCCGCGACGATCATGCACGGCATTCCGACCCTGAGGTCCTGCAAGGCGCAGGCTATGAGCGAAGAAGTTTGCAAAATCCCTTCCACCCTTGCACAAAGTGCCTCGACAGAAGATGAACAGCGGCGAGGCACCAAGTCCGTAGGAGTGTAGACCTCACCGAAGATGACGTGCCAGACAAAAACGTTCAGCTCAGCTCACTACCGAAGATGGATATGTTGACAGGTCTGCAGTGCATGAACCTCGCACACACTTCCCATCACTTCGCCTCTCGCAAACTCCGCAGTACTTTGCCTCCGAGCGGAGGCTTTGCACGCGTAATGGCCGGTTGAAGAATGGAGAATTGCCTCCCAGTCCGCCCAACTCAACTTCTTTCTCCCTCCTCCAGCCCTCAGTGTTCGCGTTCCCAACAAAATTGAAGACAATAGGAAGTTGATGAGGACGCAAAGAAAGTGGCTATGCACAGGTCCAGTTACCTCCTTCAGTTGATCAGGCATCTGTAAGAGACGGATGTGGAAACAAAGAATGTGAGAATGAAAGCGCAAAAAGGACACGCGGACACAGGTAGAGACAGCGTGAAGGACCTGCATGGATTCAGCTCGCGCAGCATGCATCCTGACGTAGTAGCGCTCCACCCACCAGGTCAAGTCCATCCCTGGTGTGTTTGCCTGCCACGTTGCGAACAGAATAGAGATTCGGAGCTGAAAAGAAGATCTAGACTGTGTACGCAGGAACGGCTTGAGGAGTGGAATTGAAAGGTGCATCAAGGTGGATGCATGGGGAGCGAGTGCTTTGGTGGTGTGCACGGCGGGGGAAGGTATTGCCGAAGCTGCGCCACACGAATGCATGCTTGCTGGTCAGGGGCAGCACAGCCACGCGTCTCAAAGTGTTCAGCTATGTGTGTCCGTTGCAGATGGCGAGACAGGCAAAGGACTGTGGAACGGGTTGATTGTTTGGCAGAGAAGCGCAGTCGTGGATCTTTGGCACCTTGAACACGCATGTTAGGTGCATTCGCGGACGTGGGAATGGAGGGTTTTGCGAGGGAAGTAATATTGTCTGCATGTACAGTCAATGTGCTTCAATTCCGCATCCATCCATTTCAAGCACTGCTTTCGTTGTACCGTGCCAGGCCTGAGCGAGAGCTACATTGTCTGGGATCGACGTGAGTGTACAATCTCTGGGGCAATGTTCAACCGCACTGTCTCCATAGTCAATATGCACGAATCCAATATCTATTCTCCCCCCTTCATTGCTTCTTGTATATGCCGCGTGTCGAACGTGGGCGAGCGTTGTCCCATTCGGGTCCATAAATCAATAGGGTCGTCCAAATCGCGGAACCAGTGGATAAGCAGAGGGAGGTAATCCCGGATTTCCCATTGGGTAGGGGAGCGGCGGTCCAGTTGGAGGAGGTGTTGCTTGATTCGCATGAAACAAGTTGGCCAATCGTCTGCCAACCGACGGCTCGATTTCCGTCCCGTCCCTGGCGATTTTGACCTCGCGATTTTGGTTCCATGGGTTTCGTAGGCCTCGTGCTCGGTGGAAGGGAATCTTTTCAGCAGAGAGCCATTCAATTTTAAAAGGATGACCCAAGTTTTGTTGGTCAACGTCCAAGTCAGTGGTCTCGGCTGCGGTTGCTTCGTCTCCTGAGTCTTTTCTTTCGATATCTTCGTCTGGTTCTGCTTCCCAGAAGATTGTCCCTCTCGCGGAATCGTCAATTATGTATCCTTTAGGTGCATGCTCCGTGCCAGGTGTTGGGATAATGATCGAGTTGTCTACTGGAGCTGTTGAGGAGGGAATGGGTCGGGGAGACGAATGTTCCGCAGCGCCGGCAGTGTCATCTATGGCGGACGCCATTCTAGCATAGCCATAATATTCGCCCGATTTGTTTGCTGAAAACACGAGAAACACATTTTCGGCCGACTGGTCATGTAAGCTTTTGCCTTTCCAACAGTCCGGAAGACTTACCTTGTACGCTGCGTTCAGAGCGGCTTCATTATGGGACTGAGTGGCCCATGATCCAGTCCGCACACTAGCATCTAGATCTTCCACTGTCAAGCTCTTTAAAATGAAGAACTTCTCTTCAGTCTTCCTCGCCGTGGTTTCAGCCTCCTCAACACCTGCTTCGGCAGTGCGTTGATTTGGACGGCCCGCATCAGACCCTACAGGTTGTTTGGACATAGTCGACGCCGTACTGATCCGTGGTCCTGTTGGTGTTCCGGCTGGAGGAGCTGCACACACTCCTCGAAGTCTGCATACCAGCTTTGCCCCTTGAAAGCGAGAATCATGGAATCGCCCCAGAGCTGCTGTGCAAGATTCTTCCGTTTTATAGTTGACGAATGCACAGTTACTCTTCGAGATCAAGAAAACACTTTCGATCGCATCGGTAGCGTCACGCGAGAAATGATCTTTCAGTTCCGCTATATTGGTTTGAGCAGGAAGGTTGCCACACCAGAGTGCATAGCCTGATTGCTTCGGCTTTCTTGGTGGTCCGCGAAGGGTTGATGAGGTGGCACTAGATTCTGAGCTATGCGTGCTCACGACTTTTGGTGGTCAGTCAAGATGGAAAGCCTCTATCTAGCAGCGATGTCGGAGACTTACGGGTTGAACCAGTTTGCAGCGGCGCTGGAGCAGCCAATCCGGCTGCTATAGCGCCATGGATTGTAGGAGGTCCTGGGTTACTTGGTGGTGCACCGTAATTCCGCTCGTGCCTGAAGATCGTGCCTGCTGTGCTGTCGTATGTTTGCCTAGCGAAATGCTGTTGCATGGGATAATATCCTGGACCAATATGGCCGTATGGTATTGGCTGCTGTGCTTGTAGCTGTTGAACAGGCTGATGGTTATAGCGTCCGAAGCTCTGGCCAAGACCGTGCGCAATCGAGCCCCCGGTGTAGTTTGAAGGAAATGTATACATTTGGTGTCTTTGCTGATATGGCTGTCTCAAGTATTGAGTAGACGCGACGCCTTGACCAGGTTGTAAGAGACGGGCGCGCATCCGTGTATATTCCTGGTTCGGCGACGAAAGACCCTCGCCAGCTATCAGCCGCGACTGCTCGTAGAGGAAATTTGTTGGTAGCCAGCATTTTGAACGTCAGGCAAAGCAGTGCTCATGCTGCCGAGATCAAATGAAGATCTCTGAGGCGGCGGATTGGCCTGATCGAATCTGCGACCATGTGGAGCACTTTGCGTCTGCGCATGCTGCATCTTGGTGTTCCTCTGGTCTTCCGACAGCATTCCTTCGCCGTTTAGCTTCTGTGCACAGGATCAAGGTAGATCTCACACCTTCCACTTCTCCTTCTCCTCCTTTCATTTCTTCACCTCCCTCCTCACGAGGGCTAGCCATATTAAGTCTTTTGCTCTTCTGCGAAACAAAGGGAGGCTCAGGTGACCGTCTGTGGACTCAAGGTCACCGAGAAGAGCAGTAGAAGTCTGTGTCCCTGCTGCTCAACTAGGTATTCGTTACTTTCCAGCCCAGAACGGCACCTCATTCGCGTGTATGGCCAAGGGGAGACACCAATCTTGACGAAACGGTAAGTGAGGCAAGGCTTTGCGGTCTTACCAGGAATACAGGAGATCTTGATAATAAGCCAGAGTTCATGCTGCAGCACGAGAGTATTTCAGGCCGCGAAAAGAATGACTGGGCCCCTCAATCTGGGCCAGAGATTCCGTATTAATTATATGTGCGAGACATATCAGCCTCGCGAATTGGGTCCCTGCCAAGGGCCCGCATGTAAGCCACATTGATTGTGATACTTCTCATGAGCAGACAGATCAAACTTTCGAGAGCACGGCCAAGTGGATAAGATCGCCATGTTCACTAGCGTGACGAGCGCCTGCTTGTGGCCACTAGACACTCTACACAGCTTGGGTGAACAAAGCTAATGGAACAGCATCAGCGTGTGGGCCTGACCGGACTGGCTGCGGTCCGGAAGGGACCAGGGAGAGGTGGACGTCGGATGATTGGACCAGCGTTGGCGAGCGTCGAGGACAGGGACGCTCACAGCAACACAGAGCAAAAATTTATGCAACACTTTAAGCTTGAAGATCATAAGTGCAATGTGCCACGTATGGAGATGGAGTGACAGGTGAGAGACAGCTCCGGTTGAACTCAATCGAAGCACTAAGACCTTGCCAATAGTGAAGCGCCTTCTTGCAGACAAAGCTAGAAAGGCAAGCCCGCGGACTTCATTGTCTGAGAGCCATAGCGGTATGTAGTACATCGGCATCGATCGACATGATTCTGAGGCTGACTCGAAGTGGCGCCAGATGCACGGAGTCTACATTCCCTCTACTGTATGTATTAATTGATGGTAATGTTGCGGAACCTAGCGTGCCAGTCAGCTTCAAAGTCAAGAGTCTAGCTTACAATAGATTAGCAGGTTTGTCGGGCAACAGTCTCATGCGTGAGATGGTAGACACGTCGGGGGTTTCCTGCTTCGACCGTGCTGAGGGTATAGTTGCCGGATGGGAGGTCTGTAGAAAGAGAGACCACGAATCCTTTGGTAGCCTGACGGAGCTCAAGGCTAGACCCGGACCTTAGATCCTCCTTGACAAGCTGAAAAGTGCATGGCGAGAGCAGGTCGTCCGTTGAAGGTTGTGTGAGATGATGAGGACAAGCAGAAGGTAGGCACACGACCAGGCACCTGTGCTCAGGCAATGCAATATGCTTGGAGCCACTGGGGGAGCGGTTCGCTCGCTCTGAGAGACTGGCGTGCTGTTGCTGTGGCTGCCCTTCCTCCCTATTCAGATCGCCCGGGTGGTAACGCTACTTGATCGCACGTTGCATCAAGGGTTGCCCGTGAACTTGTTCGCAATTGCTACCGCAGCAAAGCTGAATAGTGGTCTCGGAGAAACTGAAAAGGACAGTCAAGATTGCGCATGGTGGCAAGGAGGCCCATTGGCGCACGTTCTAGAACAAACCTTGTCCACGATTGATGGCTTTGTGAGCAAGATCTGCCTCGATTTGCCGCTGGGTAGCCATGTCCTCCAAGTCCTTAGTCCCGTGGACTTGCGCACTATGGGCACGACCCATAAGCGTTCTGAAACCCCGGGAAGTGCTGGTCATGCCATGCTCCCTTCTCTGTTGTCTGTCCCCCATAAGGGTGTTCTTCAAGGACATAGACATGCCCCAAAGGGTTAGATGGCAAAGCGAGTCGGGCCGCCACAGATGCGAGGCGTGAGTCAGGGGGGTGCTAGGGGTCAGCCTGTGGCGCAGTCGATTGGTGCTCTGTGACGGGCTGGGCTCTGGCTCAGCTCTTGTGAGACGAGCATCTTGGATCCATGCGATTGAGATGACAATGCTGAAGTAGGAGGCGTTGCCAAAGGCCTTCATTCCAAATCTTCTCCTCCAGCCATTCCCGAAGGGCACACGGCACGATAACTTAGCTCACACCCCGATGTCTCGGAGACGTGCGGAAAGCCATCCTCGGTGCTGTCAAACTGTCGATCTTGCATCATGGCCACCAGCGTCTTGCATGATCGCACTTTACCAAGCCTCCTGCCACGTACACTACGCACAATCTTTGCAGCGATGAACAGCAAACCCGAGATTTACGAACTTGGCTGCAGTCCGGATCCGTGGTACTGGGATCCGGCTACACTAGGCTGTTTCTGGCAGATGTTCACTATGTGGGTGTGAGGGGGATAACAAAGACGAGGTGTCTTGCGTCCGGCTATTCAGATCATGAGGCTGTCTCAGTGGATGCTCTTGCTCCGTTGATGATCCCTTCCAACACCTCTCTCTCACCGCTTTCTTCCACCATTTTCCGGAATTCGCCTTCTTCCTTCTCCATCAACAGCCTGGGCTCGTCATATTCGAGTACCATCCCATCACCCATCACCAGAATCTTGTCGAAATCGGCAATCGTACTGAGTCTGTGTGCAATCACAAGTAACGTAGAATCCCGGAACTCCTCACGGATGCTCCGTTGTATCAGCGCATCGGTCTCCATGTCTACCGCAGAAGTAGCCTCGTCAAGAACCATAATCTTCGGACGTGAGACGATTGCCCGAGCCAGACACAAGAGTTGCCGCTGGCCTTGAGAGAGGTTGAGACCACCTTCACTAATTTTGGAGGTGAGTTGACGGAAGATGTTCTTGTTAGTATTGAGGTCCACAGGCGTAGTGGCACCGCTTGGCTCGTTCGAAGGCGCATCCGTGGTTGAAATCAGATGTACCCGCTCTAGAGCGTCTCGCAGCTCAGCATCAGTGTGGTCATCAAAAGCGTCCAGGTTACTGCGGACGGTGCCCGAGAAAAGGACTGGATCCTGGGGAATGATGGCAAGCCGAGATCGCAGGTCGTTTAACCTGATTTTGGAAATGTCGATGCCATCGATTAGAACCACTCCTTCTCGTGCTTCCAGAAAGCGGAAGAGCGCGAGTGTAAGAGAGGACTTCCCAGCCCCCGTCCGACCAACCACACCGACACGGTGATTCTTTTTGATGCTGAAGCTTAGCCCTTTCAGGACGGGTGGCAGGTCCGCGGCATAGCTCACTACAAGGTTCGCCACTTCCAGACGACCTTCGGTAGGCCATGCGGCGGGCGCCGGCTCGCCACTCTGGTTTTCGACGGGGAGGTTGGAGTACTCGACAATTCTCTCCACCGCATTCATATCCAGCTCCACGTTTGCATACTGCCGCAATGCCCACACAAGCGCCACTGTGTACTCCAACGCGAAGCTGAGAGCAAAGCCAGCGAGTGAAGCATCAACTCCATGGATGCTGACGATCAGCGCCGCAGTGATTGTTGCAAAGACCGCTCCCACCATATTGAGCCTGAAGCCCATCCAGCGATTGAAAAGCCATAAATGCCAGTATGCTTGAGCGTAGGTGTCGATCTTTCGGTACATTCTTTGCACATAGACCTCTGCTTTGTCGAATGCGCGGACAGTGCTGATACCCATAAGAGCTGCCCCGAAGGACTCAAATATTGGTGACTTAGAATTGCTTTCTAGTCTCTTAACCTCTCTAGCCCCCGTCAAGTAGCGTAGAGCATAATGCATGCAGATCACAAGCAGTAGCAAAGCGAAAGCAATCATCCAGGGTGACACAAAGACTCCCGCTATAATCACAGATATCACTTGCATTGCATTATGCATCATGAATGCAAGATCCATGGAGATACGGGAGTCGATCATACTGAAATCAGCTGTAAAGCGATTAAGGATTCGTCCCACAGGCACCGTGTCGAGCCAGCGCAGAGGAGCGCGAAGCACGGTGTATGTTAACTGCTCAAATAAGTCTTCCGATGCTCGGATCGATCCGAGAAACACCAAGAAGTACCGAGATGTACCAATGAGACATTGTCCCACGGACCAGGCTATATAGATACCCAAGTAAAACCAGAGATTGGGATCAATTTGAGCCGCGTTAACCTCTTTCTTCAAATACTGTAGGAATATTTGAGGGCGAAATGGATCTAGCATAAGCACTGATTCGGTCTGGTACGACCTCGTCCAAATGCTGATCCACCAGGAGCGGCCAAGAATTACCACCAGACAGGCTGCGAAAGCCAGCAAGACCAACAGCCAATGGCGAAGACCACCAGAGGCTCTGATGTATTCGGCATACACTGTGTACTTGATGGCCCCTTGCTCTCGCTTTTCGTCTTCTGTGAACTTTTTGGGTACCTTGAGCTGATCAGGCTCCGTATCCTGCTTTGCAATGCTCGATCTCCGTCTTGATCGGATAGACCGACCACTCGTGACTTGTTGTAGACCTCCACCATCATCGACCTCTGGGGCACTGTGAGCTTTGGCCTCTTCCTCTGCTTTCTGCTGCTCTTCTATATCCTGAGCAAGGATAGCTTTGAGGCTGCCACTTTTACGCAACTCCTCGACTGTGCCTGCATGAAGTACGCTACCCTCACCCAACAAAACTGTGTACTTGGTCTTCGGCAGACATAAAGCAACGTGATGAGTGACGAGAATTCGTGTACGACCTCGGCCCAGCTCTCCGGTCAATGCTTTCTCAAACAGTTGACGTCCGACGTTAGCGTCTACAGCACTAAAGATGTCGTCGAGAACAAGAATACTTGCTCTTGAGTACAGTGCACGGGCGAAAGACACCCTCCATTTCTGCCCTCCGCTCAGGTTGATACCGTTAGCGCCAATGTCTGTCAGCTCTCCATCTGGCAACATGTCCAGATCCTTCTGCAGAGCACAAGCCGAGACAGTTTTCTTGTACCTCACTGGATCGAGCGGCAAGCCAAAGAGGATATTGTCTCTGATCGTAGCATTCTCGATCCACGGAATTTGTGCGACAAACGCGAGGGACCCCTCTATGTACCAGGTATCTGCATTAGCTTGCTCGTCGAAGCGCTCGCTTGCTGGAGGAGCACGAGGGACTTGGACCGACCCATTCAGGATATCCGCTTCACCAAGAATGGAGGCGAGCAGGAGACTCTTCCCGGAGCCTGTCCTACCAGATATGACGCTCAGCTCCTTGTTTGGAAAATCTAAATTAAGATCCCGCAAGCGAAACTGGTCCTCCTGAAGTCCTTCGTCCTCAACAGGCCAGGCAATCGTAGCCTCTTGGAAGGCGACTGTCTTACCTGCCCTTGTGCGTTGCTTCTTTTCGGCTGAGTCCAGAAACTTTTCGACTCTCGTTGCACTGACTCTCGCATCCAGAAAATCGGTAATTAGCTCTGGTATTACTGCAAGGGTCATTTCCAGAGCTTCGAATACTGAGACGGTCGTGAAGGCAATAGACGCGCTCAGCGACTTGTTAATTATGGCATAAACTGCTAGTGCAACGGCTGCAAGCATAACAGGTCCCGCAATCCAAATTGCTATGAGGGTCGTATCAAACTTGAAGACACGCCATTGTGTTTTCAACTCTTTTCTCCTCACTTCCAGAATCTTGCGGTTCCAATTATCTTCAAAGGCTGAGAACTTGATCTGTCGAATTCCTTGAAGAGCTTCAGTAACCACGGCCATCTTCTTATCGCGAGTTTTCATGAGGTCGTCCTGAGCGGTGGCATACCGTCTCGAAGCGAAAGCATTGACGGGTGTGATGATGGCCGGTATTGCCAGGCCAGCAACCAATGGAATCCATCCAATCAATTTGATGAGGAAGCCAAAGGCCAAAGCCAGCTTCAGGACCGTGCCAGGGAAGATGTAAATGTAGGTCGCAAAATTTGATATCCGATAAGAGTCAACTCCAACGAGGTTAATGGTGCTTTGACGCGTTTTCTGCTCGTCGTCTTCATCTTCATCCTTCTTAGTTGAGTCTTCGCCCTTGCCTCCTGCTCCTTCACTGACGGGAATCGCTCCATTCAGATCCATCTCCGCCAGCGTCTTCTCGGCCACACCCTTGATGTCCTTTCGCCGCATAGACTTCCCAAAGACGACAGCTGCCAATTGCTGAAAGACTGGCTGTCCAATGCGAGAGTAACAAATAAAGAACAACCATGCTTCCAACCATGAAGAGACGACGATGGAAAGACCAAGAGCAAAGACCCACATCCATAAACGAAAGACTGAGTCGCGGCCGCTATCGCGGTCCTCTAAGGCATTTAGGATGAAGAATAATGCTATCTGGGGCAGAAAATTTGTCACAGATGTAATCGTAACAAACGTGCATTGAGAGACGAAGGCCCATTTATGTGACCAGAACAGTGTTTTCCACAGCTTGTTCTTCTTGCCAACTTGCTCAAAACTCTGTCGTAACGTCTCCGATCGAGTCTGGTAGCCTATCTCAGGCAAATCATCAATTTTCAGCCCTTTGTTGGTGGCTGCAAATCGGAGTAGTGGGCCAGGCCAGGTGAATCCGAATTTCCCAAGTATCGAGGTAGTAAATTGTTTGTCAACAATCTTTCCATCCCTATAGACGTCTGGCCGGCGTGGCACAGAGCTGAATGTCAGGACCAACCCAAGAGCTCCACCCAGTTGTACTGCGGTCAACGTAAGATGAACATTCACCGGCTTTGGAGTGTCAGGAAAAGACCACAATATCAGACTCTCGGTGACTATAGCAATAGAAAGCAGAACGCTGGACAAAGCACCGAATGCTGACAGTCGAAATCGAACAATGTACTGTGGCTCGATGAATAATGCCACCGCTTGAATGATGAGGAACACCTGATGTCGAAGTCAGTGAACAGGCTTCTGTCTTGGAATGAGGTCAAAGTGTACCCAGGCACCAAATTGGAGCCATTGCTCAACTCCTACGGTTGCGGATAGCCTCTGGGTTGTGATCACACAGAATATTAATGAGTCTAATGAGCCAATGATAGAAAGCCAGACCACAAGCACTCGTTGCAGCTGGTAGGAATATGCAGCCTCCGATTCTAGTGTAGCTGTACCATCTTCATCCTCATATCGCTGAGAGAGAGGCTGTAGCTTTTGTGTCGGAATGAAGCGACGTGAAATGCGCCAAATTGACTGTGCTGAGCAAGCAATTATCAGGAACAGAGCGAGTGCGACAGTACTGATGACGGTCCTTGCAAAGAAAACCGCCTCATAGGAATTCTGCATGATGGAGATATGAGACGAAATGTAATCGGGATGATTTATTTGTGCTATTCTGCCAGGGAACATATCCGGTAGATAAGCCTTCTACAGGATCGAGATGATCCCTCGACGCGACCAGTACAAGTCATGACTGTGTTATCGTATTCGGAGGCCGGAAAATATATACAAACGTGACTTTTGTCATGGAAAGAAACTACAAATGCGATTTGATGTGTCATTGAATTTAAGGGTACATTGTTAGTCTCAAAATGGAAATATCGACGTGCTTGGCAGAAAAAGGTATGGCATGGGGGCGCCCTCTTTACAATAACTAGTAGGGACTCTTCGCACCAGAGTATTCGGCTACGTTGACCATGAGTGCCAAGCTGTTCACTCATCTCTTTCAAATGTCAAAGTAAAACTCTTGGTTCGAGCTAGAAGAGGCAGAGCGCTGGTTGAGGCACCGAGTACCGGTCGAGACATCGAAAGTATTTACATCCCGTTGTTTCGCAAGTAGACTGATCTTTAAATCGTAACATGTCTGTTGCCCACGCCCTTTGTGGTCTCAGTGCCCAGAAAATTTGATATGACTCCTGAAGCTACCCATAAAGCAGGGCCACCACCCTATACATGTGATGGCCTGAACGGCTCATACGCGCCTCCTTTTGCACTCGGTCCCAGGTTATGCATAGGTATCTGCTGTCCCTGAGCACCTCCATATGGCGGTGCTCCCACTTGGGGCCCGAGATAAGGAGAACCAACTCTCTCGTAGGTGTATGGCGTCTTCTCGACCTTGACTCTCTTGCTGTCTTTCTTGCCGCCATAAGGTGACCTTCCGCTGCAACAGCAGACGCTCAGGAGCCAGAACAAACCGGCGCCGAAACTGAAAGCTACAGCAAGCCACGTTGTCCGCATCATCTGTGCTCCGAGGCTAGCTTTGATGCCATAGGCTTTGAAGACTTCGTTGAACGAGCCCAGGAGGGTAGAGAACATCGCTGTAGCTGTGATGGAAGCGGCTAGAATGAAGAGGGATGAAAGCTTGAGGGAATGATTAGTACTGTCGCTGGATGAGCAAGGTCAGGTATCAACTTACAGAAGAGACGAAGGTCGTGCAAAAGCTACCCCACCTGCTGAAGATGGCAGAAATGCCAATCACAAGCTCAACGATCGTGGCAACCAGAGCAACTAGGTACGCAATGAACATCCATTTGCTAACAGCTTTGTAGGCTTTCAAGCCGTCCTGCAGTTGCTTTGGGAAAACATTCTGGACACCAGTCTTTTCCAAGCCCCAAACCTGCACAGGATCGAAGGCAAAGTATGCCTCTCGCTTGGAACAAAAGGAATACTTGTCGCTACCATCCCAGGAGCAGTAGTTCCAAAGGTAGATTGTGTAGTAGTCTTTGACATTGGCAGCAGCTTTTGCTTGGTTCAAGGCTTGGTTTAAGACATCGTTACCGAGCTTGGTCCCAGGGACCGGATCAAAACCAGTATTGTTGACGGTGAATTTGGTCAAATCCGCCTGAAATTGATCTGTTAGCTACAGTTTTTGGTACTCAGAGGCTGGTAAGCTGACCTGGAGGAAGTAGAAGTTGCCTAAGGTGGTGCTATGTGCGTTCCAGCCCCCCAAGAAGACGAGTATTATGCACACAAGTGACGCCAGACAGAGAGCAAATGGTGTGAATATGCAGGCCACACGACCTGCGTTAACCATCGTCGGTGAAGGCCTTGGTCGTCGGGGCAGAAAGCAGACAACGGTCCGGCCTTTCGAACGGCAATTGAGAGACGAAAGCGACTGTCAGGTATTGGAGTCTTCAAGGTAACGAAAAGACGTGTTGGTAGAGGCAGCAGATTTCACGATAAGCAGGATGAACAACGTTGGAAGGGTATTGTATATAATGGGCCACAAAGTCCCGTACAACATTTGTTTATGCAGCTAACCGGCGAGCTGACGAGAGCCTGGCTACGCTTCGAGCCTTAGCCTTTGATGGAGGGTGTGGCTGAGAGAAGGCAAAGTCCTACTTCCACGCGGCTGTGTCACCACTTGCGGTTTGTTCATGCAACCGTCTTCTCAACGGGAAAGGTAAGATTGAGGTGCTTATTTGGAAGCAGTCTCAACGTTGCAGGAAATCTGTGGGCGTAGGCCGCGCATCGAAGCCTGACATACAATGTACCTGGCCTATGCAAGCAATCCGCTTTGGAGTTCCACTTTTCAACTCACGTGTGCACGTGTGGAAGTATAAGCAGGGAGATGTTTGGGTGCGTGAGCAAACAGATTATAATTCCTGCCAGTGCGGCCACGCGTGATTTGCTAGAGGTTCTATTTCTGAAATGGCTGAGCGAGCCGCAGGAAGGAATCCAAGTGAGCAGCAAATAAACCTTTTCACATTGGCCAGAAGATGTTACAAAGCTATACATAAGACTTCATGATGACCAGAACATCCTAATTCGAGTCCAGAACCAAGACTTCTGCCTCCTCTTCCCCGATTGACTCGATGGAAAGGACATCTCCCGCATTGACTCTGCTTACAAATGCGCCATCCCCTTCTTGCAGGACAGACTCGTCTCTTCCGGCGATCCTGATCTTCGCCTTTCCTCCCTTCGTCATTGGCAGATGAATATAGGTCTTTCGATCTTTTTTATTCTCGACTGCATCTGCACCACCAATCTTATACTCGAATGCTTCGCCCTTGGGTATGATCCCGGCACTGAACAACAGATCGGCGTGTATAGGGATAGTTCCGGCTGTTACAGGGACTGCTGCGTTTTCCTCTTCTGTTGTGGCATTAGGGCCGGCTTTGAGGGGAGTAATGATAGGCACAAAGTTCGTGCGCTTCTCCGCTTCGTTAAACGTGCTGGTATGGTAGGTTGGACGCAGATGTTTTCGCCAGGGCAACGCCCAAATCTGCAGAAAGTGGACCGTGTCCTTTAAGTGCTCGTTCTCTTCGCTGTGAGCAATGCCCTTGCCACCAGTTGTGAATTGCACGTCGCCACGCTTCATTCGGTAGAATTGGTCTTTGCTTGTGCCTTCGCTTCCCTTTTTAATCATCGAGTCTCGATGCGTGAGCTCTCCTGAGAGAATATAGCTGAAGATTTCTGCATCTCGATGAGGATGGGTGGGGAACCCGGTACCAGGTGCCACGCGGTCTTCATTTAGTACACGAAGGGCGCCGAAGGATTGAAACTCTGGATCGTCATAAGATGCAAAGGAGAAAGTGTGATAGGAGTTGAGCCACCCATGATCGGCATGGCCTCGCGCGCCAGAGCGGCGAGGTATTATCTTTGCGTGGGAGAGAGTATTCATGGCTGTTTTGAGCGATTTGCTTGTTGACATAGACGACTGAGGCTTGAGAAAGGTCTGGTCTGTTAAAGAGTTATATGAGACTGTCAGAGCAACAATTATAATGAGGAATGAGCTGATTTGAAGGCGGGAGAGATGGGACATGGGATGAACAAGAGGTATTTATATTCGCACAGATTGACGCTACCAGAGATCAGAAGACTGGTTGAGAAGGTAGGAGACGATTCTGCCTTTGTATAAGCGAAAAAGTATCTTTAGAGCTTCATCATCTCTTCATAAGGTCATAGTAGTAAGCGTTAGTAACCTCTCTCCACTTGAATGTGATTGTCTCGAATAGGAATTTGGTCAGCATTTGGCAAGCAGAGTCGCCAAGAGGTCGGCCGAAAGTCGGCTCTCAAGCCATGCTCGTATTCCTCCCGAGGGCTCCGTCCTTGGATGCTCTCCCAGTCCTTCCAAATGCAACATGAAGCGTGCCGCATCTTCAGAAGTCGAGGCCTTAGATGCTGTCAAGCGTCAAAAGCCGTATGAGACTGTCCCAACACCGTTGACCCTAGAACGAGCGGTCTCGCCTCCAGGAATCGCGAAGAATGGATTCAAGCCCGGTCCAAAGGCTTTCTGCTGTCGAAGCTGGGAGGCGTTGGTAGACAATCACTTTTCACTCTTCTCATCAAAATTGTTTGAAGCTTCAAGGTCAATTGTCCCTGCTACACCTCGCGACTCCCACTAAGCTTGGTGTGAACTGTACCAGCGTAACCTAAATCCCCAAGGCCATCATTTGGTGATTCATCAACATAGTCACCCGGTTGCTAGAACTCATTATGATCTCCGCTTGCAATGCAATGGCACCACCTCCGTTAGCTTTGCCATCATGTATGGATTGCCAGGTGATCCAAACAGCCGAAGACTGAATCGTATCGCCGCAGAAACGAGAGTTCACTATCTTTGGGTAGGTACTGAACTCCTTAACGAAGCATTGGCTTTTCTTGTGGAGCCTTGCCACAATTGACCTGTGGTTGTTCTTTATTTTACTGTTTTTGCAGATGAACTTGACGCCGTACAGAATCACCTTATTGAGTTAGCATCTCGCTCGACAGGCAGTCTCCTAATCTGGGACACCGGAGAATACTCCATACTTCCCTACCGAGAGCCAGCTAAGCCGCAGGAGTCTTCGATTGAAGCGTCGGATAGTTCTGAACGGATAGATACAGGACCTGTACTCAGCGAAAGCCAGAAACTCCACGACGCATTTGATCAAAGCAAGATCAGGCTCAGACTCCATGGAACTCGCTTGCCGCAGAGTTACACCATTACTTTTCGCCTCGACAAAGATAGTCACCGTAATGTTCAACCTGATCGGGTCAAAACGGCGGTGGAGGAAATTAGAACCTCAATTAACGTGCACGGAAAGCCAACAGACTTCGAATTCAGAAGATGAAAACGATGCATCTTCTTGTTCTGATGCCGCTACCACCGCTCTGAGTAAAGAAAATCTGAAATCATTCCGTCGCATTGCTTCTCCACCCCGGAAAAGTCGTCAAGAAAGAGCGCCTACTCCGTCAACTCGAGAAATGCCGTCTGCACAAATCGACATTACCCCCAGCAAACCTTACCTCCCAGCAAAATCAGCACCCACACCCAAAGACACAACCGAAAACGAACTCATCCGCCTCACAAACGCCTACCCTGGCACCACCAACACCCTCTCCTCCATCCACCAACGGCGCTGGTTCCTCTCCATCGACCGCCACAACTCCGGCTTTGTGCCGCTCTACTAAGCAGAAGGTATGGGTGCGCAAGCAGAGGAGCGACGGCAGCAGAGATGGATTTGAGAGGTTCCATGTCCTAGGCAGGAAGGTGGAGATGAGTGTTGTTACGGGGAGATTTGCGACGGAGATTATTCGGGATGAGGGTGTGGAGGGGTTTGTGCCGAGGGGGGGGTTGGAGAGGTGTCAGAGAGTGAAATAGTAAGTGAGACTGGGGTTGAGGTGCATGTTCTCATGTCGATGGAACAGGCTACTTGGTGGAGGTGTGGCCGCTGAGTGGAGGCATATAGATAAACTAGCCATTCTCACAATATGAGATTCGACGTTTTCCCCATACAGGGTAGGTCTGCCCTCTTCTTTTGCATCAGTAGTCACTACTACTAAAGGGAATGTCAATAAAAGGTGGTGGAAAGGAGTGGTAGATGATCGTTTCAATTCCTACTGTGTATATCCTAATAAAAGAAAATAGTAACTAAAATTGCCCAGTTCCATGGTGTAGGGGTATCACATCTCCTTTACATATTCAACCTGTCAATGGATCGGAGAAGGTCGTGGGGTAACACCCACACATTGCGATTAATAAAATAGAGTACTTATTCTCATAGTTCGAAACCCACTGG
>JAABUK010003871.1_pt1 | contig 24894 bp, 20 predicted proteins | sample 5559141 | NCBI WGS metagenome assembly JAABUK01 (sample SAMN10711869, study PRJNA513367) | rock metagenome | isolation source: Antarctica rocks | place: Antarctica: Victoria Land, Pudding Butte nord | collected 2016-01-03 | reverse complement strand
AAGGGGGGCGGCGACGGCAGAGCAGGTGGGTTGTCTAAGATGGATGGAGGATGTAGAAAAAGAAGTGCGGTTCGGTTTTGCTATGAGGATGAAACGAAAGGGGATGGAATTGGATTTTTGGGGGGGTTGATGGAGAAGGAGGTGGAAGCGAAAAAGAGGATTTGATGAAGCTGTACATAAATCTCCGAAATAGCTCAGCCAATTAATTCCGGCGGCTGTCTCTTCCCCTCGGCTATCATATCTCGCTGGCCGCCAGATATACCAATCTCGATACCCTAAGATTACTCTCCGCCGTACATGCCCTCGACTTCTGGAACCACTCGTGCTGATCACTCGTATGATTGACCCACCAGATCCATCACGTATTTCATCCCTCTGTCGTGCGAGGGCCCTTGATCAGCTCGTCGTGATCCTCCATCGTCCCGTACGGACGATGGATGTCGCGGTAGTCGGAGATCTCGTCGTAGCCCATGTCGATCTGGGGGGGAGGCGAGGATGGGGGAGAGCCAGACGATGTCGACCCCCAAGGATTGGATGTAGGGGAGCTTGGAGGTGATGCCGCGGAGGTCGCCGAGGCCGGTGGAGGTGCTGTCGAGGTAGGAGGAGGGGCGGTTTTGGTAGACGGACGATTCTTTCCACCAGGTGCGGGAGATGCCTGGGGGTGTCTGGATTTTGGGTGGGGAGGGGGTAGGGGTGGGGAAGGACATTCTGGAGAGAGAGAGAGAGAAAGAGGAGGGAAGGGACTTGATTGAATGGATGTATTGATGCTTATTAGGGGAGAAGAGAATGTTAACCGTTTCCTCGTCGTTGAAATCGGGAACGATAATAATGCGTAGAAGTAAATGGGGTATATGCCGGATAAAATATGACTGAAAGTGACAGAGTAAAAGGACTGGAGAGAGCAGAAGAAGTTGTAAAAGGATTTGCGCTTCTCTTTATCCTGCTCTGGCATTGAAAACATCACGATACATGATTCGTAGTGATAAGCAGCCCGCTTGATTCTGTCCGACATGCCACCAAGATAGAGCGAACGGGAAGCGGTGGTACGTCAGTGACCCCTTTACAAGGCTCAGCACAGGGAAATTGAGATTCGAGCTCCCACGACCATGGATCAATGGACAGCTCCTCCGGCGCGTAGAGGAGGTCAAGCTGTCGACGGTACCCCGCGTCGTAGGCCTCCGCACCGTCATCGTAGAGTGCAAGCCGAGATATCCACCGAAAGTCACACCTGTATTTGCTCCATGGGGTATTGAGCTGTTATGTCTAGATGATCTTGACTGTGATGGTGATACCGTCGTGCGTCAAAACTTGGTACATTAGCAGAGGATGTTTGAGGGAGGACAGACATTGCTGCTAGCAGGGTGAAGGCCGGGGAGCTTCGCACAAAAACGAGGGCCCAGTCACGGGATTCTTTTAGCCGAATATCGCCCGGGATTGGCCTTGGCGCGAGTCTTGAGGTCGACTTTTGCTCGAAGCATAATCAGGCAATGAGCTGACCTCAGAGGTACAGACTGTCGGAGAAGGCCTGCTTCTCCTCCCCGTGGATTGTTGCCTACAGAAGCTGGCATCGGTCTTTTCATCTCCGCCTCTTTCACCCCGACGCAGAAGACCAAGACCAGCTCGATATCTTTAATGCAAAAATACGGGCAGATTGTCGACTGAATGTTGTCTCGTATAGCGCGGCTGGAGACAACTTAGGCTCATCGTGATCGTCCTAGCTATCGATATGGCTGTGCGACGCAACAAGGGTCGATTGCCCCCTGTTTTCGAACTTGAGAGCAGAAGTGACCATTGTGTAATGGCAGTGCTAATAACCTCTTGCACCAAATCGCCCCTCGCTTTTGATATCTGAGACGCTGTCAGCGGCATCTCACAACACCTAAACAGGGCTTCTGCGCTTTGTAGGTCTCCCCAAGTCTCCCAGACGTTCGAAAGACGGTGATCGATCGAGAAAACCCCGATTAACACCGCAGCGCATATCTAACTTGAACCTAGGTTTCCTCCACCCTGACACTCCTCTCAATTCACAAGCAGTGCCAGGTTTCTGGCCTTCAGGTTTCTCCGTTCCAACCAACCTCTTCAAGGATGAAGCCCAGAAGACTAACCATCTTCCAGGTGATGATCAACCCAACCACTCAAAATGTGGCGGTGTGCAAGTCGCAGCACAATCAAAGCACACCAGGTAAATTCCCGCGTACATCGTCGCACACATCATGGCGGAGGCGAGGCTAAGACTAGCAGGCAACAAGCATTGCTCATCGAGGATGGACTTCTCAAATGGCAATGGTCCCAACCTTTGCCGTAGACCAGTCGCCCACCAGAACAACAATGCCATAGAAGAAGGGACCATGAGAAAAAGAGGTGAAATGACACACGCCATCAGAAACAGGAGGGGACAGCAAAGGAGGATACTCCCTATCCAAGTGGATTGTGCCGGGAGCAAGACTGAAGCAAACATCCTACCGACAAGTCCAAAATTCAAGACTGCTATCATGGTCGAGGACACAAGGCCAGCACGAGAGAACCCCGTTGACAGAGTGGAAGATGCAATGCCTTCGCTCCGCAAGACTTTTGCCCCGATAGGATACCTGAAATCTTTGCTGAGAAGTACGGCGTCGTATCTATCGGATTTTTGAAGAGGCAACCATTCCGCTATATCCAGTAGTAGCTCAACCACCAACCAAGAGATGAAGAAAATGAAGCCGAGGATCTGAGTGATCAACGCGCCACGTACGAGAGCGACTTTCAACAGCTGCAGGCACATAGGTAACCACACAAACAGTCGGAGCATCGGTCCTTTCTCATAATCGCTTACTTTATGGAGCAGGACTCTGTATATCTGATCCAGCTCCGCGTCAGCGCCAGTGAGCGCGGTGCGAGAAGGCATCTTCCTAGATCGTGGCATGTCGTTCTTGGCGGAGATGGGGTTTGAGTCCGTCCTCGGCATAATTCCGGTCGTGTTTCGCCCTGGAATCTCCGACGATGTGGCCGTCATCTCACGACCGTCTTCAATATCAAACCGTGGTGCGAATGGCGACGGTGAGCGATGACCGAAGCGTTGATGCCGTGCATTCTCCTCCTCCGTCTCGTCCGCCCTGTGTAGCAATCTGGAGGCTTCTTGCTCAAACAGTGAGTTTCCGAGCCGGATTGCCAGCAGCGTATGACAGGTCACGCTGAAGCGGTACCCATTCAGTATCGCCTAAATGAGCCGGTATGTCAGTGTCAGCGACTCGAGTATTGCGTAGAAAGGAGATAGGCGCCATGTCCTCGAGGACCTGCGCAAGAAGCTGCAACCCCCAGGATGAGCAAAACAGCCAAAGGCCAAAGACAGCAAGGTGAAGAAAGCACTTCCAGCGGACCAGTTTGCTTCTGTACATCCAGGACCAGGGTCACTCCGGAGGGCAGGAGGCGATGCTGTAACCAGCACTGTAGCTATGCCTGCGGTCTTCGTGACCCACAAGGTATGGGTATGGGTTCTGAAGGAGGTGCCGCCAACAGAGCTTGTCACAAAGAGCAGAGTCGCGGGGATGATTCGGAGGAGCACCGTCGCGCGCCGCATCGCGTGTGGGCACGCCGATGCGAGGACATCTTTGCGCTTCTTCCCAATCTTCTTCCCAATCTTCTCCCCAATCTTCTTCCCAATCTTCTCCCCAATCTTCTTCCCAATCTTGTGAGCAAGATCGACACAGAAGCCCGACTTTATTCATTGGGAGTCCCTCTCTGATTGGGCACTTCTCGAAGCACAGAATGGCCGGAAGTCCCACCTGGCACCATTGAACTATTCGTATTTACGACCCGGCTCTCTGTCGCCAATTATTGAATGGGCTTGCGAAATGATTCTTCTTGAAAATAAGACCTCGAGATTACGAGTACGTATAATTCAGGTCTCTACAAGCCATGACCGGTGCGGGAACATTTCAGATAGGTCGCACCTGGAGGCTGAAGCGGATATCTTGTATCGACTCCATTGCGACATAGATAAGGGCACTTGTTGTGGCACTGCTAAGGTGCAAGAGCATGTTCAGTGATTGTATGAGAGATTTTTCTCGCGTTAGTATCAAGTATCATCAACGGTGGCAAAGTGATCTTCAAGGTGTATGGATATGCACATTTCGAGGACTCCAGAGATGGTACTATGCTATCAATCAAATGTTGTGCTAGTCCCCACTCAAAGCAATGTTTGCAGAGCGAAGTAGTCCATGTCAGTGAAGCAGAAGAAGTAATTATGTTCAAAGTGTGGGGCACATTCCTGATGTGCTAGACGCTCAAACGGGCACCTCACGCCAGGTGCAACACAGTCAGAACCGTCAACGCCATTGTAATGCGATCTTCATAGCCTCACACCGAGGTTCTCTCAAGCCTCACAGAATTCCGCTGCCCCCAAGCGCCTCTCCCACTTGAATCGCGTCCGAACATCCAGCTTGACGAACTAGAATAGACAGTCGAGACAACAGCAACAAGCCAGCGCACCCGTTAATGCGGCACATATACCACCCGTTGCGATACCTCCCGGTCTTCCCCCGTTGTGTCTATTGTCCTGATAATATCCCGGTCCTCCCTGCATTGGTGGCCCATAGTTCATCTGCGGCTGTGGTCCTCCGCCATAATAGCCTCCTTGTGGTGGCCCGTTACCATAGTAGTCTTGTTGTAGCCCTGGAGCGCCGTACTGGGGTTGGCCATACATGTTCTGGCCAGGAGCTGGGGAGAAGGTCTGCGGTGGCGGGGCGCCGGAGCCATGGTAAGGCCCTGCATCGTGGTGAGCTGGTTGAGGGTAGGAGGGCGGTTGGCCGCCTGGGTTGTATTTGTCTGCCATGTTGATCGAGGGTTTTCGAGAAATCGAGGATCAGGGTGGCAGGCCGCCAATGTCTTGGAACGGTTGGGAGTGATGACAATTGATGGGTCGCGCAGCGCAATGGAGGTTTTGAGGGGCGTGGGAGTTGCTGTAGAGGATCAAGTATGTTTGAGGGACGGCAGGAGTTTGGAATAGTGATCAACAAAAATAAGGTCGCTGCTGGTACTGAGGCAATTCACGTACGGAGTAATGTTTGCTAGTTGTGTGGCTTAGACCGCGTCATTTGCCTCGGCAGAGGATATTCCCGAGGCTTGGCGGGCGGAAAGCCTCCGCCCCGACTTGAATCCAGAGAGGGAGAATTACTCGATACCCCGATCCCCGATACTGGAGGGTGGGAGACTCAGCAACGACTTCCACTCGTATCGATCCAGTACGATCCTTCCCTTGTCGACATCTGTAGGTGATAGGCGTGTCTGGCTGCGGATGATAACCTCCATTCCCGCATCTCTTTGTGCATGGCATGTCCGCTTGCGTTGACAGATGGTGAACACATGATAACATGTCGAACACTCTATCTTCATGACCGACTGGCTGCAGCCATCAACCAGATGCCTTTTTCAAGATCCCATCTTGCGAAGAAGCTGTTCGTGTGCCGAGGAACTCCGACTCATTCCCAAGTACTAAAAACAGGCAACAGCGCGTTCCACCTTACCCCTTACTGAAGCGTTGCTGTGACTTTCTCAAGGTGACAGTCGGGGGGAGAACGTATATGCTCTTGCATTATACCAAAGAGATTAGCCATCTCAGTCGCGAAGAACATCAACCCATCCTTGCCATTCCGCAAACTTCAGCTGAAAGTGACAACGATTTGGAAAGACTGTGAAACCATGGCGTCTATATGTAGCCTGGGAACGGAGATTCTCCTCCAGATCTTCCAAATTGTAAGTGAGTCAGACCCAGTGTATCTGACAGGCTACATTTTGGCACCCGTCCTACTCAAGTGCCTTTATGAGGCTGCTCTGACCCCAACCCCAAACACATTATCACTGACAATGATACCAGATTGGCTTCGAGTCTCCTCGAACAATCAAGAAATCTATTGTCTTGGTGAACAAACACTTCTACGCCACCGCCCAACTAGTAGCTCATCGTCGAAAGACCATCACCTATCAACCAGACACGCTCGAGGAAACCCAAAAGGAGATTCAGACATGGCTGAAAGACCCATTCATTGTGCGGAACATTCGCCAGCTTACGCTGACTGGAGACGTGCGGCAACCCCTACAGTCCGACGGGAAACCTGACCCATTGGACCTCACGCTAATGTGGGCTCCTCTTGTCGAGCTCATCGCGCAGGCAGCGCGTCTCGTAAAACTTGACTTCAACTGCCGATCGGCTCCGTTTCCCCTGGAATTGCTGGAGGCACTTCAGACTTACCATCCTCAAGTGAAACTGTATCTTTGGGATTACTATCGTGATGAGGAGCTTGACCATACAGATGCAGCTGAACGGGCGTTGGCAGTCTCTCCGGTCCTGCGAGGCATCAGAGCCAATGGCTGGACCAAAGGAGGGGGCGCACCCATTGATCTACGAATTGCCGCCTTTCAACGCATCGTTGCTAATGCACCGAATCTTGAATTCGCCTCCATTACTCAGGGTCAATCCGGCTGCATAGTACACTATCAAGAGCCAGAAGACCAAGTGAGGGAACACGAGGCTGCCGCCAAATTCTTCTTAGCTTCGCGTGGACCAAACACCTCCGTTCGTAAGCTCATACTTGACGGCTTCAGCCTCAACAAGGCCACCCTGATCGAATGGGGCAAACATGTCTCGCTTCCGCATCTGGACGATCTGAAGTGCTCACGCGGCTTGCCTGAAAGCACATACTTTGAACTTGCTCCAAGCATACTCACCAACCTGAAACACGTCTCCTTGAATCTGTCCAATGCTAGTCGACATCTCGAAACACCTGCTCTAGTGGAACAGTATCTAGCTACTTGTGCTCCTTTGGAGACGCTCAGCCTTTGGAGCTGGACGGGCGTGGTCTCTTTGGATACCATTCTCAAGCATGGCCAACATTTGAAGACGCTCGAACTGCATGAAAGAGAGGCCCTCAATCTAGGCACCAGACGCAGCCTGTTGTCGATTGAGGAGTTGAGACGCATACGGAACGAGTGCCCACGGTTAGAAGATTTGACCCTCGATATGGATCGAGAGAATGCAGATTGGCATCACGACCTTGATCATCACGAAGAAATGCTACAGGAAATCGCCCGGTTCGGCAAGAGATTGCGGAGGATGCAGATATATCTTGATCTTGGTGTCGCTAATCGAATTGCTGGTTGGCATGGCCCAGCGACGTCTTCGCAAGTTCCTAACACCCATCTACCAGGGAAGGTAGACGAAGGCCAGCACGGTGGCGGGACAGCAGGTGATACGGTAACCCCATCTGCAGAACACCTTTACAGAGGCCCCTTCAACCCTCCATCACGCCCGGAGATGCGCAAGCATGGCGTACAGCTGTGGAAGGTCATCTTTGGTGATCCCATGCGGACCGGACCCCGAGAACTTGATATCAAGTGGGGAGAATGGGAGCGCAAAATAGGTGCCGGATACCCGGCTCATTGGGTCAGGTGGGAGTATAAGAACAGGAGATACGTGAGAGTGCGGCCAGAGGAAAGGGACGATAAGCCCGGGGAGGCGATAGCGCACGTTGTTGGAGGTCATGGAGAAGCAGACCCAGACTCTGACTGACCTTGCAAGATGGCACCGAGTCTTGCTTCCTGTGCTGTTCCTGCTTTGGTCAGTGCTTAGCTCGCATTGTGAAGGTTGCCAGATAGAAGGTGGCTTGCTGGCCAAAGCATGGGTGTGCAATGCACTTTCATGAATCTTGTAGCGAAGAAGGCTGAAGGAAGGCAAGATAGTCATGAATGGCCGACTAATCTCCGCCGTCCCCCCCTATCTACACTCTTTTTCGTGTTCGCCTTGCAGTGACTGACGAGTGTTTCGCTCCTCTCATGAATCTTGTATTCACAGCCCTCTTCCTGAGGCAACTCACCGTGTCGTCAAACCGTTCGTCGTGACGCAATCTGCTGGAGTCCAGCCTCTTATTATCCAAGAAGGGCTTTCGTGCTAACATCTAATGCTTGCTTTGTCTCCCGGGATAAGCTACAGGTTAGAGAGGTCCGAGATCGTGGTCCTCATCAAGGTCTATCTGCCGTGCGACAGCGTCCATCCCTACAACCTTCGCGTCCATGTCAGAAAGGAAACCTCGCCTCGTCATCGTCGGCTCTGGATGGGCAGGCTTCTACATTGCTCAATACATCGACACGACCAAGTATGCTGTAACGATCATCTCACCACGCCGTACTTCTGCCTACACACCTCTCCTAGCCTCCGCAGCTGTTGGTCAATTCAATTTCTACCTGGCCGAGGAACCCGTCCGCTCGAAGTCCCGCTCCGCCCAAAAGTTCATCAAAGCCAACGTCTTAGATGTCAAATTCAACGCGAAGAGCGTGCACTGCGCTCCCGCGTTCGACGACGACCCCGAACTCTCCCAACAAGAATTCGATGTCGAATATGAAATCCTCGTCCTTGCCCCTGGCTGTGTTCCGAATACCTTCAACACTCCCGGCGTCTCCGAGCACGCCATATTCATGAAGAACGTTTCCGACGCCATGGCCGTCCGCAAACTCTTCTTCGACCTCCTCGAAAAAGCTTCGCTACCCAACACCTCGCCCTCCCAGATCCGCTCCCTCCTCCACATCGCCATCGTTGGCGGAGGGCCCACCGGTATAGAACTGACCGCCGAACTGGACGACCTCGCCAAACGCGAACTCCGCGATCTGTATCCCGACGTCGCAGACCAAATCCGCATCAGCATCTACGATGTCGCACCCAACATCCTCTCTGCTTACGATCGCAAGCTGTACGAGTACGCCAACGAATCGCTAATTAGACGACGCGTCGCCATCGAAACGAATAGCACCATCGAGCGCGTCGATCGAGACGCCCTGTACCTGAAGGAGCAAGGCCGAGTCGAATATGGCATGCTTATTTGGGCGACGGGGAACAAAAATATCAAGCTCACGGAGAAGCTGGGACCCCAAACACGGCAAACCAGCAAAGGCCTCAAACGAATCCTGACCGACGACTACCTTTGCGTTCTCAAGCCCGAGGATTCCATGGACGGCGACGACCACAAAGTCTATGAGTCAGTCTTCGCCCTCGGCGACGCAGCCGACGTCATCAACCGCTCCCTCCCCACCACCGCCGAAGCAGCCGTCCAAAAAGCAAAATACCTCGTCAACTACCTCAACCGGACATCTGACCCGCTCAACCAACCCCCATCAACCCCATTCAGATACCAAAACAAAGCCCTGGTGACCTATCTCGGCGCGCACGACGGCGTGATGGGAGGCAGGGAGAGCCAAAATGGCAATGGTGCTGGGGAGGGCTGGACAGGGCGCAGCGCCTGGTTAGCTTGGCGGAGTGGAAGTTTGATGTGGACTAGGAGTTGGAGGAATAGGGTCATGATTGTGCTGACTTGGGTGGTCAATTGGGTGGGGGGGAAGGAGATTGCAAGGATGTAGAGAGGGAGGTGGGAGGGGGAAATTGCTTGGACATGGGAAGGAAGGAACCGGTGGAATTGGATTGGATTGGATGGGATTGGACTGGACCGGACTGCTGAATGTTTTGCCCCAGTCCTCTACACGATTATGATCACGATCACGCTCACGCATGAGCCGTCTTTCCGAAGAGGTATCCCACGCCAGACCCGAGAAACAAAGCGAACAAACACCCGAGTACTAAGACCATATCAGTACCCGTCACGATGACCATCTTTACGCATACACGCAACTCATTTACCAGGATACCGGGTTTCTAATCCAGTGCTCTACCTTACTTCTAGGAGGGAAGAAGAGCGGACTAAACTAGCGACTCGGGTACAGAAATTAGAGATACTTCAATCTACTCCACATAGACTACCGCATATCCAACATACCCCACTCATTCGCAGCTCCGAGACTGAGAATTGGCCATCACGCAGAGACTCCAGCAACGCATAGCATAGCATAGCATAACACGGCACAGCATAGCATAGCACAGTATAGTATAGTATAATATAGTATAGCATAGCATAGCACAGCATAGCATAGTATAAAACGAATAAACTTGAGTCCTTCACAGTAATCAGATATATATATATATATATATATGGAATCAAGGCATGTAGCCTCCTCTTGGCACGCTGGCTAAATATATCAAGAGATAATGCTGCTGCCGCTTCTTCTTCTTCGTCTTCTTCTTCAGAGCCTAACGCTCGAAGCCGAGTGTACGTTTCATTCGGTGTTGGCTTAATTACTACCGCTAGACGTAATCAACTGGACGAATAGAATATGGAGTGTGTCTTGGATGGTATGCGAAGGGGGAGGAGGAGGAGGAGGAGGAGGAAGTCATGCATGGATTGACTGTCGAACTGACTGATTGGATGAGTGAGTGATTGGGATGAGTGAGTGATTGGGATGTGAAGGACTGAGACTCTCTCTCTCTCTCTCTCTCTCTCTGTCTCCGTCTCGAATACCAACGGCCAGGAGCTAAGATGCGGCGACGCTTATCGTGCTCGTACAAAGAGGGCTATGTGTCTCTCCATCTTCCAGCTTCAGCTCATTTCGCGAATGCTGCCTAGCAATTGCTGCAGGGCTGCGCTCAACAACTGTGGACCCAGCGTATGAACAGCTAGCTAATCTGGCTGCCGGAGTAGAGCATAAGTTGTGGCCCCTCCCCCCCCCTCCTCCCCTCCGCCGCCCCAGGAACGCCATACCGACAAGTCGCCGGTATACCCGTAGCGCCTGAATGGAATATCGTGTCTTCATAGATATTCATCCTGCCCTATCCCCAGCACAGCGGCCTCACTCGCACTCCCCAAACCCGTACCCCCAAGCCCAGCACCAACAGCATCACTAGCAAACCCATCCGTCCACCCCGCCGCCATCCCCACCCACCTCACCAGCGTCCTAAGCACCACCCATCCCAACCTGCCCAATCCCGCCATCCAACTCCTCTCCATCCACCTCCCCAACAACGTCCAAAGTAACCATCCCCACCTCATCTCCCTCTTCCCATACCTGTCGTACCTCTCCCTCCTATCTCCCGGTGTATCAGGCCAGACATAATATTCCGCGTACTCGGGGTGACAGTACCAGCCGCACAGCACGGATTCGAGGAGATACCATAGCCAGAGGGTTAGGGTGAGGTAGCCGAGAGGGGTTGGACGGGGGAGCCATCCTAGCCGGGAGCCTTTTCGGGGTGGGTGCCAGAGGCGGGGGATGGGGAGGGGGAGGTATAGTTTTGAGTGCGAATTCGAGGATGAGAAGAGAGTCGGGAAGAGGATCGTGGGCAGGGAGGCGGAAGAAGATCCACGAGGACAGCCGCATGTTTGGCATGGTATACTCCCCAACTGTCCATTTCCCGTTTTGACGATCTCGGCACCCAATCCTGTACCTATGTGTTCATGTTCCTGGGGTTGCGAGACCTGATATTCCAGCTTCGAGATCCCCTTCCTCGCATCATGGATGTTCGTCCTCAATCTCTCAAGTTTCGTCCCCAACCTCTCCAGCAACTCCGACTCTGTCCCTAGACCGTCTTGTTTGTCTTTATCCTGACCCGAATCCAAAGTCTTCCGTGCTTCGAACTCCGCGCCCATTCGAAGTAGGGTTGTCATTTCGGCGTTGTCGAGGGTGAGGAGGTCTTCGAGGGACTCGATGGTGGCGTCGCCGAGGTTGAGAGTGTCGTTGTTGTTGATGTTGAGATCTTCGTCTTCGGGGGAGGGCCTATGTTGCTCCTTGGTTGCTGCTAATTTTCGTTTTGCTTTTGTTAGGAGGCTGGTGAGGGCGCTGCGATGGAGCTTTGGAGCGTGTTTTGTGACGGGATCGATTTCGGTATTAAATTCTTCTGATGGCTTGGACTTCTCTTTTACTACATTGGCAGCAGGCTTCTCAGGGAGCTGTTCCATTGGAATCGGTGCAAGAGCAGAAGATTGTCTTTTACCCGTGACCACAGGTGTATCGATCCAGCCACCGGTGACATGAGGTGTTTGAGCATATTTTAATGGAGCATGTCGTTGCTTGACCGTCTTGATCGTATCGGGTAGTATTGTGTCGGTCCACGCACCAGTCACAATTGGTGTTCTGGCCACATCTGCTGATTTGGATCTCTTCAACGAAGAAGTGGGAGTCGCATCCGCTACTTCTTTGGATGACCTGCGTGATTCATTGTGCATGTTCTCTAGCTTGAGAATCTCTAATGTTGCTAATTCAGCTTCCTCTCCTTTGATAAGAGACCAGTCTTCTGGTGTTGAGCTAGGCCTGGGGCTCTCACTCATGGCTCTAGCCAATCTTTGCAAGCTGTCTCTGGAGTCCTTCCTATCATGTAGTGGCCGACTTTTCGCATTTTCATCCTTCTTAATGCCATTTGCTGCAGCTTTGTATATCACTATCGGTGTGTCAGGTATTGGTTCTCCTTCCTCTTCGATTTTCGCAATAGCCTCGTTCTTTTCTGGAGGTGCCTGGTCATCCATTAATTTTTGCGCTCCCAAGCTTGTGGATCTCGATTTGCCGGGCAGAAATTCATGTGAACTTTTCTTTCGAATCTCGCCCAGTCGATTTGTCGTGACGGCTCGCTTTTCGAGCGTTTGGATCTCTCTGTCTCTGAAATGGTCTGGGACGTGTGGCCGGACTTTGACAGGGGGGCTATTTGACACCTGTAGATTAGTCCCAGTGAAATCATTCAGCTCCCATTGACGTATCCTATCAAGAGAAGTTTGCTTTGAAAGAGATGTGGGTGTAGAGTTTCTCGAATGCTCGGGTCGTGGCGTCAAGCTGTCTTCCACACTAGGAAGAGGGACGTCGGCGGCAGCGGCAGTCCAGTCGATTTGCGACGACTGCGGCTTGTCGCCATTTGAAGTACCATTCGCAGGACTGCCGTTTCTATCATGAATCTTGCGCAGCCAATCCTTGTCTACTCGTCCTCTTGTTCCCCAGGTTCGCGGCACGTTTGGCGGTGGGGTTGTATCCTCATTGCGCAAGCTGCCATTTGAAGAGCTATGCACAGATCTTGAATTTTCTCTCTTGCCTGATTGTTGAAGGTTTTCTGAAGTCAGTGCATGTCTCGAACCGACTTGCGCCTTGCTGAACGCGAGCGGCGTAGTCTTCTGAATAGCCTTGTCTAATCGGGCTCGATCTCGTGCTCTGTCCTGTGTATGAGGCGTCAATTTGGCTGCCAGGACTTGATCCGTCATGTTTTCCAGAAAGCTCATTCCAGACGCTTCCGTCCACTCAGTTTCACCACGTTGATTTTCTTTATTGGCGTCTCCTACCGGCGGTTGTGGAGTGTTTCTGCTGGAGCTTCGAAAGTTCAAAGGCGATTGTGAGCCGCGAATGCGGTTGAGTCGCGCTCTGTCCTCATCAATATAGTCATCATGCGACATTGTGTTATCGGTGTAGTCGTCCTCCTCAATCTCACCCTCCTGCGCCGCTAGTCTTTCTTCGTCGGCTATACGCTGGTAAACGTCATTCAAGCCTCGGGGAGGACTCGAGGCGTCGGAGTTCGGGCTAGCAATGGGAAGGGAAGTCTGTCTTCCTCGAGGTGGACTTGGTGTAGATCGCGACTTTGCTGAGCTTGCTGGGCTTGCCGGGCTCTTTCTCCTGGCTTGGACTGGCGCAGGCTTCAGGACCCCCTCAAGTGAATTGAGCTCGCTTCCCGCAGACGACCGCCGTGCCGGACTGGCAGTCGCGTCCCAGGCAGCTCGTAAGGTTCTTGTGTTTCCGATGGCGCGTCTGGGGTTGGAAGCTATTGCGCTTTTCGCATGTTTCTTGGACGGACTGGGCGTCGGTATCCGTGATGAATCAAGGAGACTATCAGTAAAGAAATCGTCACTAGCAGGGTTCTTTCGCAAAGGATGAGCCGGATTGTCGTCGCGTCGCGCAGTTTGGAAGGCATTGCGCTCTTTTCTTAGCGACATGGTGGATAGGGGTTCAGCCATGGAAAAATGGCCGTGTCACATTTTGGTTGTTTTTGATGACTCGCAAAAAGTCAGCGCATGCGGCAACAATGTCAATAGCAAGGGTAGTGTTTCCTGCTATTGATCGATGAAGTCTACCAGATCGGCAAGGTACCGATCAATTGGGGTCACAACTCCAACGGCTCTTAGCGTGCATATCGTTTTGCATAACGACTCAAAGCCATTCCCAACTCGCCAGGTGCTTCAGCCTCATAGACCGCTATCTTCTATCAAGTGGTCGGTATAATTCTCGAGATTTTGTCCCGCCGAAAGAAACCCGGAGTCCCGAGATGTTGGAAGACATATACATTATCCCAAGCACGACCATCATGTTACGCTAAACCCGCATCCTCTTCAACCTATGCAAGGAATTTGATATGGCCAGAGCAGCTGGCAAAAAGCCAGTCAAGGCCTCCCAAGCTCCACCACAGCAACGAAAAGGACCTCCACCACCCTTTGAGCTGCCGCCGGAAGATCTATCGTCACAGTTCTTATCTACCCTTCCTAAAGACCATGTCTACCTGGTCCACGTCGATACGACCCCCTCAACACTGAAACGGCAGGTATTCCTCGTCCCTGTCTGTATGAACATCATCCTCTCTATCGTGCTGGTCTGGAGGCTTTACTTTGCTATTCCAATGTATTTTGACCTCGTTATTGGAACTCTGGGCTATCATTCAACTACCTCGGTTGACGTTCAAGCATCGACGCGCTCAGAGCTATTCAACATCACGATATCAAGGACTTTGACGCTGCTGGGAGACTACATGCTATTCACTCTGCTTGGTTCCTGGCCATGGCGGTTTGTCTTTGGTGTTGCTGGTACCAGATATTCCGGCCCACTGAAATGGCGTATGAAGCTGGGTTTCCAAGATAAAGAAGTCATTGTGCGGCAGTCGCGGATCTGGGACAAGAGCCTGCTGCCTGACTGGACCATCGACGATGAGTTGACCCTGAAGCACAAAATAATGCCAGCCTTGGAGAGAAAGTATCTGGAGAAGACCGGCTACTTGCTAGAAGACAAGAACTGGAGTCTTGATTTCCAAGCCATCACAGACGCCCACTCCTTGATTGCTGCCAAGAAGCTGGAATTCAACGACTTCGACAACGCCGTCCTGGTTTTCTACCCCCCCTCGAATGGTCCCCAGGGCGGCTGGATGACCTGGTGCGTATCCAAAGAGGATCAACCTCAGACTACCGCGCAACGAGATAATCTCGTACGCTTTAAAGACAAACTGACTGCCACGGGACACGAAGATCTCTTCTACCGGTGGGTAGAACTTGTGCAATACGAGAGCAATTCACCAGGTGGTTTTACCCAAGGCCGTCAAGCCGCAGCGATGAGAGAGGCGAAAAGGATGTTTCAAGAGAAGGGAATTGATTTCGCGAAATTCTGGCAAGAGGTGGGCGGCATGGAAGGAATGCCTGGGCTGACAGCCAGTGCTTGAGAGATGCCCGGTGTTACTTTCCGCATGATCGATCACCTGCACTTGACTGCTACCAAGAAAAGATCAGACTCTCGGTGTGGGTTGTATCGTGCTTGCAGAGTACCTGCTGGGCAATCTCCGTATCAGGGAACGGATGATACTAGACGCCTGATGCACAGTCTAAGAGGGTGAACCAGCACAGAGACAACTTCAGTCACCGATAGAGGCCGCGATTTGACCAAAAGCAAATAACCAGGTATGACATTCTCGACCTACCCTGCTTGGTTATCCGCATATTGAAACCCAAACCCAGCCCTTGTCAATCGGATCCTTGCTTTCGAGACCGAAGCTGGAGTATACGAGTACAAGTGATGGTGAGAATGATAAAGGACATCTCCGCAGCTTTTGGATGCCCGAAATTACCTTGCCGCCGTTCATTTCAGGTTAGGACGTTGAGAGTGGGTGCAAGAAGCTCATGTGGAATGGTGCACTATGTTGAGTATTGTCAACATGTTAGTGTCCACCTCCATAGCTCCCGCCCCCACTCCAACCTCGTCCATTGCCATATCCACCGTAATTTCCAAATCCTGCACTGCCGCCATATCCTCCGTATTGCTGGGTGCTTTGCGGATGATTGGTTTGGCCTTGCTGCTGATGACCACCGATATTAGCGCCAAACCCACCGTACTGGGGATAGCCGCCGAAAGCTTGTTGAGTGCCTTGCTGAGTGCCTTGCTGAGATTGCGGGGGTGGGAATCCACCAGATTGGCCACCTTGTTGAGACTGCATATTGTTCGCAGCGGAACCCGGACGATGAGCATTCTTGATGGACGGACTCGGACCACTCGTCTTGGCCGGATCATACCCCTTGGAAGGATCATCGAGGCCGATCGGACCAGGATGCTGCTGCGACATTGGAGTATGGCCCCCAAAGCCAGACTGCTCTCTGCTGAATGGATCGTTCACACCACCAAAGGCACTGCTACCAGCAGCCTGCTGTGATTCAGAGGCCTGAGCAGAGCCCGTTCGACCATACACTCCTTCACGCCCGGCCGACGATTGGTTGAAACTACCGGCATTCCCAGGCGAGGACGAGTGCTCATATGAATATTGATGCTGCGGCTGATTGTACATGCCCGATTTATTGTAATGACCACCATATTGTCTGCCATAGCTACCATACTGGTTATTATGAGACATATAGGCATCATCATACCGGCGAGCGTCATCAAACATTGGACGATTTTGACCGTATTGGTGTTGGCCCATTTGATTCACGTAAGACCCATATCCAGGATAGGGTTGACCGTAGCCAGCATTTGCATACCCGTAAGGATACCCGCCATGCGAACCTTGAGCCTGATGCATCTGCTGGGATTGCTGTTGCTGTTGCTGACTTGCAAGTGCAGGATTAGGGGTATTGTTGCCACTGTGCTGTGTATCTTGCTGTCCAAAGCCAGGCTGAGGGCGACTTGTGGCGTATTGAGGTTGGGATTCCGTCCCAGTTGTGCCAAAGGCACTCCCTGAACGCTGCTGAACTTCCTGGTTCTGTCCGTATCCATAGTAATTCTGATATGATAGGTTGCGCTGGGCATCTTGGTTATAGAATGCAGAGTATTCGGTAGGAGCCGAAGCTGAAGCTTGTTGAGCCTGTGTTGGTGCCTGACTGGCAAATGCGTCTTGAGCCTGGGACTTCGGTTGCGGGGCAGATTGCTGTCCGAAAGTATCGTATGCCTTCGGAGCAGGCTGACCATAACGAGAAAACTGATCGGCGTATGCCGTTGTTTGCGATGGAGATGGGGGTTGTTGTTGGGGTGCTGGAGGCAACCCAGGGGCAGGTCGTGCGGCAGGGGCAGGCTCGGTCGCGACTTGAGGCTGTGCAGCGGGAGGTGGCGGCAACGATGCTCGTGGTGCGATGGGAGAATCATCTGGGAGTTGAGTCCTTGTCTCTGGCTCTTCGCGGTCTTCGTCTAGCCCGGTACTATCAGGAGAACCATTTATGTTCATGCTGCCAAATTGCATAGCAGCACGGCTAACGGCGTGATTTTCTGGCATCACAACTGCTTCCTGCTGCTCCAAGACTCGGCGCTGGAAGCTCGCTGAACGTCCCGATCCAGAAGTCGCTTTCAATGCGCTTGTTGCATAACCAGACATGCCTGGTCGAACAGCTGGCTGCGTGCTAGTCGGATTACTGTGAGGATCTTGCGTGCTTGCGACGGTGCTAGCTGCGGTAGCTGTTGGAGGGGGCTGTGACACATCCGGGATGTGCTCCAAATTATCGTGAGTTAGCTCATCCTTCGAAGGGGTCAGAGTGATTGCTGGATCCGATGATTGGGCGTCCACTATATCGCTCGAGATGCTGTCGATGGAGGGCTCAGTGCGTGGCTGCTCTCCAACTTCATCTGGAACCTTTTCTTCTGGCTGTGGAAGACTTTCTTCGTCGGGTGGTGGTGGTGGTGGTGCAGAAATTGACATCTTTTTGGGTGCAGGTTCGGGTGCGGGCTTTGCGAACAGACCCGCCCAGCCTGTAACTTTGCCCGTAGGGATGACATTGCTCTTCATTTCCTCTGGCTTAACGGAGGGTTCTTTAGAAGCATCACCGCTCATCAACTGGTCGGCGGCTGCGGCATCTCCGTTTGTGGGAGCGTCAGCCCATGAGCCATTGGCTTCTGTTGTGGAAGTTGCGGCAGTATCTGCCCAACCATCTGGGGCAGCCTTGACAGTTTTCTCTGAGGCCCTTGTGCCATTTGTGTGGTTGGTAGCTCTGCCACCTCTTGCGCCGCGTCCTCGATCAGTGCCCCGGCCTCGGGTGCGCCCTTCCAAGCCACCTCGTCCGCGAGTACCCCGTGTGCCAGCCGAGTCGTTTGAAGTACCCTGCGCTTCTTTCACCTTGGAGCGAGATCTGTCGGATTTCTTGGCCACTTCACCCCATTGAGAGATACTGCCTGGAAGGGCAAGTCAGCAAAGAGCCAAGATCAGGAGAGGAATTGTCAATACCGCTTGTAATTCTCTCGATGGTGCTCTCCAAATCTCCGCCGGTTTCCTCCAGAGCAAATACCACATCTTCATCAGTCCAGTCAGGAAAAAGTTCCCTCACTATAGCAATTTTGCTCCCATGCCTCATCTTTAGTTCACCAATTTCACCTTGATCTTCGAAGGAAGGTGGCACATTTTCTGCGTAATTCTTTGTATTCTTGCTGGCTCCTCGTCCACCTCTGAAACCGCCTCTGCCTCCACGGTGTGAACCTCTGCCACGGGGCGCTGTAGGCCTAGACTGCACTTCGGACATGTTGTGTGTTTGTGTAACGAATTTTGTCGTGAAGAAGCAGAACTGCAGATGAGATGTGCAGATAATGTGGAGGGACTTTTTTTGTGAATAGAAACACTGGCCTCAGCGTCTAAAGCTTGGAACAAGTCTGCCTTCCCTGACTGCTACAAGATTTGCAGGGACAAAGCTCAGGCTTCGCAACCCGGACGCCTGAGGAGATGATTGATCAAAGCGAGTCAAAATGGAGGTATAGACCTAAAGACTGAGACACTTGAGAGGAAGCTTGGAAGTGTACGCGGTTATTCGTGTATCTCTGCCCCATAAACCAGTGCCAAGCCTTACTTCACTGTGCCGCCGCGCTTGGAATCATCGTTCCTGTTCCTTGATGTGAATAATAGCTCCAAGAGCTTCTTTGACGTGACATTCAGGTCTCATGAAGTGAGATAGATAGGCAAAGCAGGTCCAGATGGGCATTAGCCCACCGAGGGAACGATGAAGCTTACTCCGATACTTTATGTTCGGTCATGGATAGCAAAGCTCCATCCTCCAATGCCAACGACCCCACAGGAGAACAAGCAATTACTGTCCCTACTCAGCTCGTCCTTCGAACGTCGACTAGATAATGCTCATCCTCCAGTTCGGCCGAAAGAGCCTCTGGCTCAAGCAACAGTACCTCTTGCAGGTCCTGCAGTGGCTAGTCCATCTGCAAGAGCGACCATTCATCATCTACATTCATTGCTCCAACATCCTCTGCTGGCCCAAAATACGCTGCATCTGACAGATGTCCAGTCTGCGGCATCTAAGGCTGCAACTATGATGGATCGAGCGATGCTGCGTGGGGAAGCCGACTTAGAGATGGTGGACAAATGCATGCAGTTGTACATCAAGACTTTACAAAGTGGGAATATGACCATCAGGGATGAATTCCGCTTAGGCAGGAAGATTTCAGCGTGGTTCACGTCTTCCAGTGCAGCTACCAAGCAGAAGTTCTTGTCTTCGCCGGCAATCCTACGCAATGCTGTACCGATTTTGTATGCAGATGGGCTCGAGGAGGCTGTTTGGGAATGGCTGGGGATGCTTTATTCTCGAAATTGTGGTGTAGGCAATTCCCAACAGCGCCAAAATCCTCAACCCACGACGAAGCCGGTGCAATGGATCCTTCAGGAGAGTCATCTTACTTTCCTTATGATCAAGGAGGCTTTGCGAAGGAGCAGACTAGATGCTGCTGTCCTCCAATTCATTCAAGCCTGTGCCTACATGCGAGATACGGGACGTATGTCCTCTGAAGCTCGCTGGTCGCAACCTTGGCAGGCTACCATAAACGCTGTTACGATTGCACTTCTTCGAAGGCGGCAGCAACATGGTTTGTCTGCTCACTTGTTTGACCAATTCTTGGAGCACCGCTCTTCATGGTCAGATCCGATCACGTTCACCTTCGAGCTGATATCTCTATATCATCCTACGCGCCCCTCTTCTAAAGAGTTGGCCATTACTATAGGTCAAGCGAATGACCAAATTGAAGCGCACTTTGATCGAATAGAAGCGATGCCTGACCCGGCAAAGAAGATCATATTGAACGCTCTGCTTGATGGAGCTCAACTGTTGCTAGAGCAGGATTCGAGCTCCGTGCGACAGGCCCGGCTCATCCTCGATCTTGTTGAAAAGCAATTTCCAAATCTGGCTGATCAGAAGAGTAATGAAGCTGCACAAAAGCGTATCCAATCCGTCCGCCAGAACATCCCTCCACCACAATTCATGCCTGCAGCTATTGGTATTACTTGAGTACACGACTCATCAACATATTATCCAAGTCCGTACCTTGGTCGATCCACCATAACGGCTAACATGGACTATGTTTCCTTGGTCTGCACTTCAGACAGGGCACTGACTTGCCATTCTCTGTACGGGTGACCTCCGATATGAAGATGCAACGGGCCGCTGCTTCATGGTCAACGTCTTCGTTCTCGTTGTCACGTTATCTTGCGCTTACTGCTGGTGCAACCAGGGTCTCGTCTGAATTGCGGAAGTCGTCATATATGCCCAAAGGCGGCAAATCTATCCCATATGGTGCTGGAGGCGGAGGCAAGACGTGACTGGGTGTTTCTGCCCGATGAGCACGACGTGTTTCCCTGCGGCGGACAAAGCAGAGTGCTCCAACGATGGTGGCGAAGATGAGCGCTGTCAGACAGATGGCAAAAATAGTGCCGTAAAAACTGTTGAAAGCCATGCTTTTCAAGTGGTTTTTGAAGACGTTGGGGAATTGCAAGAAAGACTCACAAGAAAGTGTTTCGAGTTGTTGTCCAGACTCATGGGTAGATTGGGCGAAGGAGAGATGAACAACAAACCCGTTTTGCGCCACGGAGGGGTCTTGCTGCTCCTGCGCGGTGTTGACTGGTGGCTAGCATGGTGGTTCGGATGACTATCACGTTTGGTCTCTGAATGCACGTCCTGCAACGTGCATGCAGGACTCAAGAAGTCATGTCAGAAAGAAGTGCCGATGTTATAAGCGTTAGCCTGCTCTGAGCTCTCTTGATGCCCACGATTTCACAAGCTCAGATTTGAGACCTTTGCCGAGAATGTGGACGGCGCAGATCTGATATCCAGAGAGATGTTAGCAAGAGAGTAGCGCTGCATGACAATGCTGAAACGGCATTCTATGCTCTCCTCCCAAATATTCTCAACCTCTTTACACCGCCATCAGGTATGATGGTCATCTTTACATGCGTCAGAACGTTTCCGTCTGGAATTATCCGCGTAGATAGATCCTGTTCATCATAAACATGCTCTGTATCTGCCTGACATGGCTTCTCTCCTCTCACAAGCTCGACCCAGCCCTCATCATCTGCTTCTGGCTGTAATGCAGCTTCATCCTTCGCTTCCAACCATCCCTCCACTTTCACCGCTCTGGGGAAGTTTCCTCTAAAGTCCTTGGTGTCAACAACAACCTTATCCACACTCTTACCCTTCAATCCAAGCCTGCAAATGACCCAGTCTACATGGCCTTTTGTTTTCGACCTGGCGGTCTCCCAGCCGTCGCCCATATCTTTGCCTCTACCAGGCAGGAGAATGTTGCTCCTAACGCCAAAATGCTGGTCCGAGCATGAAATCGCAACTCCACCCTTCAACGCACTCGACAATTCTTCTATTGGTGCGTGACCCTCCGAATCTACTAAAGATGCTAGTGGAGGAGGCACAGCATGCCCGTAGATCCTCAGCCTTGCAATACCTCCATCGGGATACATTTTCAACCTCAGATGAGTGTATTGCCTGCCTCTCACTCCCTCACCCTCCACTTTCCACGCCTGCCGTTGGCTCGGCCCACAAGCCTGCTTCGGCAAGATCTCGCTCCAACCCGCAAATTCTTCTTTGCCCACATCTTCGTTTCCCTTAGGCAGGGAACACCCATCCAATCCTGCCTCGGGAGCTTCATTTCCACTAAAGTGTGCAGTGTCGACCTCAACACCTTCAATCACGCCCACACAGCCAAGCTTCACCACTACCCAGTCAAATGGTTTCTGGTTGTGTCGTCTTGTCTCCCAGCCATCGTACCACGCGCCAGAGTGGACGTAGACGCCAGGCTTGTGTATAGCTGGGGTCGGTGTGAGCAGGTTTGCAGCAGAGGCGAAGTATTCATCTGAGAAGGAAACGATGGAGGCGCCGAGTACGGTGGTGCTGAGGTTTGTGGTCGTAGAGAATGTGGCATCGATTTGTGAGGCCGGAAGTGGGGTGACTGATATTGAGGGGTGGGTGACGGAAACAGTTGAGGATGAGGGGAGGATTTTGTCTTTGTGTGTATCTGTGGACATCGAAGGTATCTCCATAGCTGTAGAATTGCTTTCACTAGTCTTGTATCTTGACTTCTTTACATCAGAGCGAAGAATGCTCGCAAGCACTTATCATATAGAGAGGAGAATGTTGCTGTTGATTCCAATTGCTCGTTTTAGAGGTCGCTGAGTCGCACTAGTCCACGACGCTAGTTATCGATAAGTGAAGCCTTATTTAGCGGAGCTCAACATCACCTGCAACTTCAACACCTGCTCGCACTCGACGAAGTCTGTCAATGTTGCTATCAGCAACCGTACAGAGTACGGCGGACATGTCTACTTCACTGACAAACTGAACGTCTTCGATCAGGATGAGAAGCCTGAGTAGGGAAATATCTCAAGGTCCAGACCAATCTCGCTTAAGTTAGCACGAGAAGACCTCCTCTCTCTTTCTGGGCAAAGTGCTCGCCGTTATTGGTCCTCTGGTCCTAAGCAGAAGCCTTCATGCACGCAGTAATGCAGACAATGCATGACGGTCCACTGAAGAGATCCCAGGCTGTCGGCTTCAACAGGGCCAGCATGGAGCGTGCCTTTTGTTCTCCTTTCATCAACAGCATGATGGCAGCTCGTGCTCATTTTGCTTAAAGTTGGGCAGTCAATACAGTAATAGAGGCCTCCATTGTCGCTGGTTTTCCGCGTCTTGCGTCCAATGTTCCATATCTCATTTCCATTATCATTCTATACATCCTATTTCTTGCTGCCTATCGCGTTTACTTCTCCCCGATTGCCCATATTCCGGGCCCAAAAGCCGCAGCTCTCACCAGCCTGTGTGAATTCTACCACAATTGCATTCATCCTGGCCAGTTTTACTTTCAAATTCAGAAGTTACACCAACATTATGGTATGGTGAAGCCATGAAGACTTTTCTAGCCAACGTCTGTCCAATTTCCCAATCTCCTGCCTAAGTCCTCAATCTTACTCTCCTAGGCCCCATCACCGCACTGGCCACAAGACGTCCACATCACGGGACCCACTTCTTCGACAGAATCTACACCGTGGCAACCAAGTTCGACAAATACTATTGGTACTACCGCTTCGCAAACACACCCTATGCAACATTTGGCACGGTCAATGCAGATCTCTCCGGCCAGCATCGCCAAGTTAGATCCTCAGATCAAGGAGTTCGTAGGCATTTTATGCTAACGTTTGCAAGAGCACCGCCTGGCGAAGAAGGTCGCCGATCTCGGAAACGCTTATCGGTGTATCGCGACTGACACTGTCTCCGAATATGCCATCCCAATCGCTCCGACACTCCTTGAAGATGAACATTTTGCCGCTGAATACGATGTCTTTTTGCAGGACTTCAACGTTATAGCAGCATTCCGTCGTCCCCTCGGCGGGCTGATTCCAATGATCCAGGCGTTGCCGAGATGGTTGGTCTCGAGACTCCGTCCTGCACCAGCTCTGGCGGTTTATGACAATCTCAAGGTTGCACGAAGCTTTCTATCGACTATCCACATGCCCAGCTAAAGCGTCGTGTAGCGAATGGAAGAGCAGCCGCGTACGGTCATACACAGCAGCGGAGCTCCCCCTATGAACAAGAATTTCCTAGTCGTCCTAAACAGCATCTATAAGTCCGATCTGCCGGCCAACGAAAAGACCCATCAACGCCTGTTTCAAGAGGCATTCACGCTTATCGGCGCCGGCTCAGAGACCACGGGCCTGACCCAAATCACCACCACTTTCCACTTACTTGCAAATCCGCGGCTCCCAGCGAAGCTGCAGAGAGAGTTGAGCATGCATTTCCCCGACTACAGAGATGTGTTGATCAGCTACCGCGACCTCTAAAGACTCCGCTTCCTCAGCGCCTGCATAAACGAGGGCATACGTCTCGGTTCCGGCGTCAGTGGCCGCTTGCCCCGCGTAGATCCCAATGCGCCTGTCCAATATGGAGATTACATCCTCCCCACCCGCACCGCGAACAGCATGTCCATCCGAGACGTGCAATACGACCACTCCATATATCTAGCCTTACGCCCTTCAGCCTAAATCGTTGGCTAGAAGATGGCGAGAAGTCAAGGAAGCTCAAGGAACGATATCTCTTTCCCTTCAGCAAAGGGCCGCGCAACTGTGTGGAAATTAGCCTTGCCATGGCGGAGCTGTTTGCGATGCTAGGGAATGTTTTTAGAAGGTTCTCTGAAATCGAGCTGTTTGAGACGACGCTGGAGGATGTGGATATGGATATGGCGATGGTGCTTTTCCCGCCCTATGCTAAGGCGGACTCGAAGGGTTTGAGGGTGAGGGTTAAGTAGGCTGATAGGGTAGCTCCGATCATTTATCGTCTTGTCACTGAATGGCATTGCAAGAAATCGGCGACAGAGACAAATTAGGCGTGAACGCGGACACAGCCGAACTTTTTGAGAGCTCGCCGATGTCCAAAAGCCCTGTTTTCGCCCACAACTCCAACACCACAGAGAGTGCCTTCTTTATCCTTTGATACCTGCATCTTTCCTTCCCTTTCTTACTTGGATCTCACGTTTTAAACTTCAAAATGTTCTCTGAAGTCTCCTCGCCCGCTCTAT
>JAABUK010003869.1_pt1 | contig 24897 bp, 23 predicted proteins | sample 5559141 | NCBI WGS metagenome assembly JAABUK01 (sample SAMN10711869, study PRJNA513367) | rock metagenome | isolation source: Antarctica rocks | place: Antarctica: Victoria Land, Pudding Butte nord | collected 2016-01-03 | reverse complement strand
TTGCCGCCCGGTTGATAATCATGTCTTTTGGGCGATTGGCGGCAAAATTGATTGTTCCTACCTGGTGATCTATCAAAAGCATGACGGTGTCTTCTTTTTTAAAATGTTTCATTGTTTTTGTTTTTGTTTTTAATTTTTCATGTAATCCGGTACTCTTCTAACAGAATATTATTTTTGTTTATCTGGCAGCCAGTTCATTTATAAATTGTGTTACTGTCTTTGGCTCCCTTTTCAGGATGGTTTTCAGCATCAGTGAATTACCGCCCGACAATCCGTAGCGGTCATATTCCTTAGTCATGGTAATGATGCCTTCACGCATTTCTCCCGGTGGTATTTTTACTTGTTGTGCCCATTGTTCGGTAGGAAGGTCTTCTGCCACTACATTCTTCCCAATCGCTTTGCTGATGATTGCTGCTAAGTCCACCCGGCTGTACATACCCGGCGAGCAGAGTTCGAAAGTGCCATACGATAGCTCCGTGCGTGTCATAGCAAGTGCTGCCGCTTCAGCTACATCGTGGTAATCCACGTAGCTCATTTTAGAATTCCTGGAATAGGCACCGGTGATTCTACCGCTATCTTGCGCACTTTGCAGCGACCCTGCCAGCATTTGCATATACATAGCGGGCTGCAGAATTGTATAATCCATTCCCGATTGATACAGCGCTTCTTCAGCAGGGCGCTTTTGCGCATGATTTACCAACGACAAGGATGGATGGTAAACGCTTGAGAAAACAAACTTCTTTACACCTGCTGCTTTCGCCGCATTAACCATATTTACTCCTGCCGCAATTTCATTATGAAATGCAGGTATAATGTGAAACACGCCGTCCATACCTTTAGCTGCGGTTAACAGGCTTGCTTCATCATCCAGACTACCAATGACGGTTTCATCGGCACCGGCTTCTTTCGCCTTTTTGGCTTTATCTTCATCCTGCACCAGCGCAACTACGGTTACAGCTATCTTTTTCAGTTCCGGAAGTACCAGTCCTGCGTATTCGCCTGTGGCGCCTATCATTAATACTTTCATAGTTTATTTTTAATTGTTTTAAATGCTTCGGCTTCTCTTCCGCGATTATCCGAGGTAATCAGGTGGGTAAACTTTCTGCCCATGCTTTTCTGCAAGTTTTTCCATTTTTTTCATCGCTTCAGGGTCATCCATTGGCGGAGGTGGAAGAAACTCGCCAATGGGAACAGGTTTACCGATTTCCATAAAAAATTCTTCTAAACCGGCAGGAACAACTGTGCAAAGAATAACTGCATTTTGACTGGTGTTATTTTTAAAATCATGCACAATACCTCCCTTTGGGATGGTTACAAATGAACCTTTTTTTGCTGTGTAGGAACCCGCTTCAGATTTTACGTCTACCTCACCTTCAACAACATAAAATGATTCCTGAAAATCAGCATGAGAGTGTGGGCCGGGACCACCATTAGGAGGAATATTAAATTCCATAGTTGAGAAAGCGTCATCGGTTTCTTTCCCTGATATCAATATGCGGTACGTATCGCCAACTACTGATAGATTTTGTCCATCAGAGGCTCCGAGTGTTATTGGAGCAGGTTTTAATTTTGCCATAATTTGGATTGTTTATTTATTTAAAGGTCAAAGAACTAATAGAATTAAAATAGTCCCGTTAGGTTAAATAATAGTCTGATTAGCCATAACTATTATACAAGGTGTATTCACAATAATCTTTCTGCCAGCTTAAGGACTTCGGCTAACCTCCTCACAAGAAAGCGGACAGGTTGAAATTAGAGAAATGGGTAATTATTCATAAATGAAAAAAATGAAAAGTCTAAATAATGTGTAAATTTTAAGAAAGTTCACCCATACCGCCAGTAACGAAATGGTTATGCCCTGTGATATAGGAAGCACGGTCAGAAGCAAGAAAAGCTATCATTTCAGCCATTTCTTCTGCCGTGCCAGCCCTACCCTGTGGTATTGCAGAAAATAATTGCTCTGCAGTAATGCCCATTGCGGCAGTCAGTAGCTTCCGCCCTTCGTCACCTCCCGGAGTTATTATCGCTCCCGGAGTAACGAGGTTTACACGTATACCAACAGGTGCAAGTTCCTTAGCCAATGACTTGGTATAACTGTTCAGTGCTGCTTTAGCTGCTCCATAATGTGCTAGGAAACCACGAAATGGAATGACGCCACCTGAAGATATATTTACAATAGCACCAGAACCACTTTTACGAAGCGCATTTAATAAAGGATTAGTTACACGCACTGCACTCATAAAATTTATCATAAGCGATTCGAGCCACTCGTCATCTGAAATCGCATCAATGCCCGGAAGTTTTGGAGCAGTCGCACCAGCGTTGTTTACCAGGATATCCAACCCATCAAGGATTTTCAGTGTTTCTTCTGCGACAGCGTTAGCACCTGCCAGTGTGCTTATGTCACCTTGAATAAATGTTGCATTTGCTGGAGTTGCTTCGTGGCGAGAACGAGCTGTAACAACAACTTTTGCTCCACCATCAATTAAACGTTGCGCAGCAGCAGCACCGATACCTCTTGAGCCACCGGTAACAAGGACTCTTTTTCCTTTGAATTCTGTTGAATAATCCTTCATTTTTTTACTTTAGAATTTTAATTATTGTCGTTATTGATAATGTAAAAGTCCGACAATGATTAAAATTAAAAAATGAAGTAGATTACCAAATTTATGTGAACTGGTTCACTTTATTTTTTGGAGTTGATTTTTTGATTACGGATTTTAGAAAGAAACTCACGGGTCATGCCCAAGTAAGAAGCAATGATATATAAAGGAATTCTTTGAATGAAGGCAGGATATTTATTTGCAAACTCTTCATAACGCTGTTCGGCTGTCAGGCTTAAATTTGAGATTACTCTTTTTTGCATCATTACAGCAATGTGTTGCGATCTTAATCTGAAAAAGCGTTCAAATTTTGGTATTTTTTCAAAAAGCAAAGCCTCATTCTCGTAACATATTTGTATTAAAACGCAGTCTTCCAAGGCTTCAATATATAAGGTTCCAGGTTCTTGTAAAAGGAAACTGCCTGCATCGCCAATAAAACCGTCTTCAATTGCAAGTGAAATTGTGTGTTCCTGTGCATCGTTGCCAATAAAATAGCCTCTCAAAGAACCTTGTATAACAAAATTCCAGTTCTTTGACACAAAGCCCGGCTGGTCTATAAACTGTCGTTTTTTTATTTTTTTAACTCGTAAAAGCGAAGCAAAAATCTCTTGTTCCTCTTCTGTGAGTTCAAGTTGTTTTGTAACGTATTTTACAAGTGGGTAAACATCATATTCCATTTTGCAAAGGTATAAAATCCTGTCTTTTATGTCTGGTTGTGTTAGCAAGATGGTTCGGTACGCTTGCAGATAACAAGGGTTTGGCATAATGGCGGCTGGAGTGCTAAATGGCATTTAATTTTCAAATGTCTTTTTTAGTCTTTACAGATGTTTTAAATACATAAATCATTCTCTTTATTTTTTTCCCACGTTAATAATTTGCCTTGTCCATTTATTTTCTTCAACAGCATCAAGCAAACACTTAGCACAGTCAGCATATGGCAGGGTATTAAAGGGAACCCTGGTTTTAACACCTGCTTTATATTGTCCTGTGGGTTGGCTATGGCTTAAACCTACAGCCCTAACAATGACCCAATCCAATGTACTGTTTTGAATGGCTGCTTCAGCAATTATTTTGTCTTTGTAAGATTCATGAAAATAAAGGCGAAATAGTCTGATTGCCAAATTGCCCAATAAAGAAAATTCTTTGGGGTCTGCCTGCACAAATCCACTCATAAAAACAAAACGCTTTACTCCATTTTTTTCACAGGCTTTCACAATGTTGCTCGTACCCACCGACATTAAATTACCAACCTTTCGATGGTTAGCTGGTCCAAAACAACTAACAACAAAATCAATATTTTCAAGTGCTACTACAAGACTTTCTAAATCAGTTACATCTCCCTTCACAACTTTTACATTTCCGTGTGATTGACTATCATTTGGGGCTCTCTCTATAACCGTAACTTTGTAGTTTGCTTCAAGAGCCAACCGTACTAATTCTTTACCTGTGGAACCTGTACTTCCAATTACTGCGATGTGTTTCATCTTTATTTCCGATTTTATATTGTTAAAATTTTGTTTCGACAAATTTAAATAATAAATTTGCAACCAGCAAGTATAGAGCATAGTCTATACTTAAACTATTTTTTTTCACAACAGCAGAGTAATATGTTAATAAACGAATTGTCAAAGCAAACAGGATTGTCAATACACACATTAAGGTATTATGAAAATTACGGTTTGTTCAAAGGTGTGTCCGAGGAAAAAGTAAAAACCAATAACTACAAGAACTATGATGAAAGTCTTGTAGAAAAAATAGAACTAATTAAAGGAGCAAAAGAAGTTGGGTTTACTTTGTCTGAAATAAAACAATTGTTGGATGGTTGGTATAGTAAACGACTATCTATAGAAAAGAAAATTGAAATTGTAAACACCAAAGTCAATGAAGTTGACTCTAAAATTCATCAGCTTAAACAAGTCAAAAAATTTCTTGTCGAAGCGATTAAAGATATTGAGAACGGAGATTGTTAGTTTTTTGCACGGTCGCCATAGCCTGACCGCTAACGAGGGTTTGGCGCAATGGCGGGTGAAGTGCTAAATTAAGCATTTGTGCTTCTATGAACATTCGTGCTGAATTGAACATTTGTACTGCTATTCCCGCCCTTTGCAAAGCCCCAAACCGCAAATAGTCCTATCATTACCCCGAAGCAGCTATTTCTTTTGCTCAAAGATCTATGTTCCTTTGTATGAATAAATATTTTATACATGGAAACCTCTAAAATGATTTTGAAACGACCAGCCTTACTGATAATTATCAGTTGTCTGCTTCTGGTGATACCGCACACGTCTTTCGCGCAAACTAACTTCACCCTTAGCGGAAAGATAAAGGACAACGCAACCGGCGAGCTGCTGATCGGCGCTACCATCAGAATCCAGGAGTTGCCGCAAAAAGGAACTTCGTCTAATAACTATGGTTTTTATTCCATTGTTGCGTTACAAGGTGAATATACCCTGATATGCAGTTATGTAGGGTACAAAACCTCAATAACTAAGGTTTCGCTCAGAAAAAATACAAACGTAGATCTTTTGCTTTCGCTGAAAAGCGAACTGGCAGAAGTCGTTGTCCGCTCTAATAAACTTAATAATTACCAGGTTACAAGTCCGCAAATGGGCGTAGAGAAGCTGAATATGGAGCAAATTAACAATGTGCCTGTAGTACTTGGTGAAAAGGATATTTTAAAAACGATCACGCTCATGCCTGGCATTAAATCATCAGGAGAGGGTAATACCGGTTTTTATGTACGTGGAGGAAATACAGATCAAAACCTCATCTTATTGGATGAAGCCACGGTGTACAATTCCTCTCATTTACTTGGCTTTTTTTCAACCTTTAATTCAGATGCTATCAAGGATGTGACTATTTATAAAGGCGGGATGCCCGCTGAATATGGTGGGCGGCTATCATCTGTATTAGATGTAAAAATGAATGATGGTAACAATAAAGAATATACCGTTCAGGGCGGGATAGGACTGATCGCCTCGAGGCTAAAAGTAGAGGGACCCATTGTAAAGGATAAGGGTTCTTTTATGGTCAGTGGGCGTACTACTTATTTAGGATTATTTTTAGGGCTTTCGTCCGATTCAACAATCAAGAATACCAATATTTCTTTCTATGATTTGAACATGAAGGCAAATTATCACTTTGATAATCACAACTCAATTTATTTATCCGGTTATTTTGGCAAGGATGTTTTGAAAGTAGCCAATACTTTCGGTACCAATTGGGGAAATTCGACAGGTACGATCCGTTTCAATCATGTATTTAATGACAGGCTGTTTTCCAATACTGCATTGATTGCCAGCAGCTATAATTACAAGATACAAAGTTTAAGCCCGGGGAATATTTTTGACGCCACTTCAAAAATCACCGACCTTGATTTCAAGGAAGATCTGCAATATTCTACAAGCAGCAATCACACCATCAAATTTGGCGTGAATGTTTTACATCATACCATAGACCCAGGCCAGGTCAGGGCTCCACAAAACTCTAGCGTTAATAACTTTAATGTGGAAAAAAGATATGGCTATGAAAGCGCCGCTTATTTTGATGATGAATGGAAAGTGACGGATAAATTTACTTTGCTTCACGGCCTCCGGGTGAGTGATATGCTCCTATTAGGCACCGGTACTTTTAAAACTTATGATGCAGCAGGTAATACGTTAACCTCTAAAACTTACGCTTCCGGTAGTATGGTAAAAAATTATCTCAACCTGGAACCGCGCTTTTCCGCAAGTTACCTGCTCAATAATGAAAACTCTATTAAAGCTTCTTACAATCGAAATACCCAAAACATCCACCTGCTCAGTAACTCCACAGGCGGTTCACCTATAAACATATACGAAATGAGCAGCAATAACATCAAACCTGAAATTTCTAAACAGGTTTCTGCAGGGTGGTTTAGAAACTTTAACGATAACAAATACGAATTTTCTGGAGAGGTCTATTACAAATGGCTGCAGAACCAGATCAATTATAAAGACGGCGCACAACTGATTTTCAATCAGGATGTCGAATCCCAATTAGTATACGGATCGGGCAGGGCGTATGGGATAGAGCTGTTCTTAAAGAAAAAGTACGGCAGATTCAACGGATGGGTAGGCTATACGTTATCGAGAACAGAGCAGAAATTCGCCACTATTAACCATGGAAGTTATTTTCCGGCCACGCAAGACAGGACACATGATCTTTCCTTAGTTGGTATTTACAAATTAAGTAAAAGGTGGACCCTTTCCAGTGCGTTCATCTACAGTACCGGCAATGCGATTACTTATCCTACAGGCAAATATCTTAATGGAGGGCTTACAACTTTCTCTTATTCAGAGCGTAATGGCTACCGGGCACCTGCCAACAACAGGCTGGATATAGGAGCTACATTAGAAGGCAGGGAGCATAAAAAGTATCACTCGAGCTGGACTTTTAGCGTTTATAATGTTTATGGTCATTACGATCCTTATACCATCACTTTTCGCGACAGTAAAACAAACCCCAATACTACAGAAAGCGTAATCACAAGTATATTTCCTGCACCTCTGCCATCTGTTACCTGGAACTTTAAATTTTAAATTAAAAATTATGAAAAATATTATAATATTCAAGCTGGTCATTTTATGCAGTGTCGCTTTGACATTAACTTCTTGCGAAAAGGTTATTCATGTTAAGCAGAACAATGCTTCGGGTAAAATAGATATTGAAGCAAACCTTACGAATATGCAGGGACAGCAAATTGTTTACATCAGGGAAAATGTTCCTTTTACCAACACCAATACCTATCCGCCTGTAACAGGTGCAACTGTAACTATCAGTGACCAGGCAGGAAACACTTATCCTTTTGTTGAAGGCCCTTCCGGTACCTATGCAATCAATAGCCTGGCAGGTGTAACCGGCAATACCTATCAACTTATGGTAGATGCTAAAGGGAGCATATACACTGCTAAATCAATCATGCCTGCCGCGATTAATTTGGATTCGATATTATCAAAAAACGATCCTTTCGGGGGTACTAAACGCAAGCAGCTTATCTCTGTGGTATACAAAGACCCGGCAGGAGTACCTAATCAATACCGTTTTGTTATGTATGTTAACGGCGTGCAGGTAAAACGGGTTTTTGCCTTTAATGATGAGTTTACAGACGGCAAAACCACCACGACCGACCTAGATCAGGATAATATTGACATTTATCCCGGCGATACCATAGAAGTAGAAATGCAGTGCATAGACCAACCTATTTATACGTATTGGTTTACACTTTTGCAGCAGGGAGACAGGGGGCCTGTTGGTTCGGTTGCTCCTGCCAATCCGCCAAGCAACCTAAGTAATAATGCGCTGGGTTACTTTAGTGCCCACACCACACAAACAAAAACTATCATAATAAAATAAATTTAACCTTGCGAAGACTTTAGTTGACCTTGAATCCCCAGTTGACTTTGAATAAATAAAATGAGTTCGATATAATTGCTAATACGTTAAAATGTATCACAACTTCCAACTTTTGTATAATTACCCGGTAAGACTGCCCTGCTAATTTTGTCCCATTAATTTAAATAAATAAAATAATGAAAAAGACAATTTTAATTACGGGTGCATCTCGTGGGTTTGGTAAAATTTGGGCAGAAGCTTTTTTAAAGCGTGGCGATAATGTAATTGCAACTTCAAGAAATGCAGAACATCTGCAAGACCTTGCAGACAAATATAGCGGGGCGGTTTTACCTATTCAATTAGACATTGCAAGTAAGGCCAATTGTATTGCAGCAGTGAATAAAGCCAGGCAACATTTTGGAAAGATTGATGCTGTAATAAACAATGCAGGATATTCTTTATTTGGCGCTATTGAAGAAAATAGTGAAAAGGAAGCAAGAGACTTATTTGAAGCAAATGTGTTCGCCACGCTTTGGATGACTCAGGCAATCCTTCCTATTTTTAGAGAACAAGGTAAAGGACATATCATTCAACTATCAAGTGTTTTAGGTATAAATTCTTTGCCGACAATGGGCTTGTATTGTGCAACTAAATACGCTGTTGAAGGGTTTAGTGAAGCGTTGCAAATGGAAGTAAAAGATTTTGGTATTAATGTAACTTTAATAGAGCCAAATTCATTTAACACTGATTTCTTTGGGTCATCGGCTATTGTAAGTACGCCAATAGATGCGTACTCAAAAGTTACTTATGATTTTCAGAATGGCGATGGTGTAAAACCAGAAAATATTGGCGACCCTAATGCTACAGTGGAAGCAATTTTGAACATAGTTGATGCTCCAAATCCGCCACTGCGCTTATTTTTAGGAAAGTTAGCTTATCCCTGGACGCAATATACTTATAGCCAAAAATTAGCTTCCTGGGAAGCGTGGAAAGAAGTGTCAGCAAAAGCCCATGGTGAATAAAAGTGATAGCTTACTAAAAATGACCAGTAATTAATTACAAACTCTGCGTTTTAACAACGTGGATTTTGTAATTTTAAATCCAAAGTATTATGAAACATTATAAAACTATTTCTCAATTGCATCAAAGCAGCGGTTATCCGGCGCCGGAAAATCCGATGCTTAGCTTGCTTACCTGTAATGAGTTGAACAAGTGTTCTATTGGTGAAAATAAATTTACCAGTGATTTTTTCATGATTGCCCTTAAAAAAATAAAGTCTGGCAATTTTTTATATGGCAGAACAAAATATGACCACGACAATGGTTCTATGTCGTTTGTAAAACCAAGGCAGGCAATGGAAATCAGTAATGTAGAAATGGCAGAAAAAGCAATGGTTATTTTTATTCACGAAGATTATTTTTTGGGACACAACCTTCATGCGGAGATAAAAAAGTATGGATTTTTTGATTATGAAACTAATGAAGCCTTGCATTTGTCGCCATCAGAAGAGCAAATCATCTGGGAATTGTACGATAAAATCAGCCGGGAATATAAAAATAATTGTGATGAGTTTAGTAAAGATATTATCCTTACTCATATTGACTCTATTTTAAAATATGCACAACGTTTTTATAAAAGACAGTTTATAAACCGGAAGGTACTATCAGGTTCAATGGTGTCTAAGTTCAGCGATATTTTATCTTCCTATTTTGAAAGTGGTTTGTTACAACAAAAAGGATTACCTACTGTAACTTATATGGCTTCTCAACTAAACACATCCTCCCGGTATTTAAGTGATTTATTAAAGCAGGAAACAGGCAAAACTGCCTTGGAACATATTCATATCTTTTTAATTGACGAAGCTAAAAATTTACTGATGAGCACCGACAATACTATTGCCGAAACAGCTTATCAATTAGGATTTGAGAACCCACCTTATTTTTCAAGACTATTTAAAAAGGAAACAGGCATAACAGCTATTGAATACAAAGAACAGTTTTTGAATTGACAGGCATACTAACGAACCGCACTAATTGATAACTTAAGCAATGCTAAGACCTGGGTGCAACCCTGTCTTAAGATTTTATAACATTCAAACGGTAAAAGCAGCAAACTTGAAATCTAAAATGATACAACCTTTTTCAGCAAATATTCCTCAACAAGTACTTGACGATTTGAAATTAAGATTAAAAAACACCCGGTGGACTGATGAGATAACCGGTTCAGGCTGGAGCTATGGTTCCAATCTTTCATGCATGAAAGAATTGACTGATTATTGGTTAAACAAATTTGACTGGAGAAAAATAGAAAATGAAATAAATGCTCATCCAAACTTTATGGCTGATATTGATGGATATAAAATCCATTTCCTCCACATCAAAGGGAACGGGAAAAAATCAATTCCGCTAATCATTACGCATGGATGGCCTGGTTCTTTTTTAGAGATGATGAAACTAATACCGCTGCTGACAAGTGGCTCCGAATTTTCTTTTGATTTAGTTATTCCTTCTGTACCAGGCTTTGGATTTTCTGATAAAGTTACTCATGCAGGATGCAATAATTCTTTTGTTGCAGACCTGTGGCATAAGTTGATAAATGAATTGGGATATAAAAAGTATGGAGCGCAAGGCGGTGATATTGGTTCGGGCATCAGTACATGGTTGTCGTTAAAATATTCAGACAATGTAATTGGCTTACACCTTAACTATATTTCCGGTTCATATAAACCTTATCTCAAAGAAGGTGAACAACTTTCAGAAGAAGTTTCAGTATTCCAAAAAATCGCAGCCAATTGGTTAGCAAAAGAGGGGGCATATCTCTATCTGCATAGCACAAAGCCAATCACATTGGCTTATGGTTTAAATGATTCTCCTGTTGGCATATGTGCCTGGATAATCGAAAAATTCAATAGTTGGAGTGACAACAAAGGCGATCTTGAAAATGTATTTACAAAAGATGAGTTGCTTGCAAATGTTACGCTGTATTGGGTTACGCAAACTATCCATTCATCCATGCGCATTTATAATGAAAACAGTAAATATCCATTAATATTTGGAGAAAATGATTTTATAAAAGTACCGGTTGGTTTTGCAAAATTTCCAAAGGAATTACCTACACCGCCACGTTCATTTATTGAAAAAGGTTTCAACATTCAACATTGGACCGAAATGCCTGCAGGTGGACACTTTGCGGCTATGGAGCAACCAAATTTATTAGCGACCGACATCATTGATTTTTTTACATCCCTTGTTTGACTTTTATCTTTTAAATCCGAATTGAAACCCTTAATGGTATAAGGGAGTGCACAGCAAAAGGCTTGGCTTTATTGGGGCTTGACAGAATGAGCAGGTGGTACTGCAAATTATCTCGTTCTGAAATAGGTTGACTGAAAGGGTTAACGTATGAACATTCAAAGGCAAGTTGCGGGAAAAGCCGGAATAAGCAGTCAGGTTTCGACAAATATCTGGCGATGGGAGATAAAATCGCAGATAAAATTTCCCCAGAAATATATCAACAATTTAAAAATGAGGTTTTACAAAGTAACAAACCCCTTGGTTTACTATATGACATAGTTTTAAGTGACCACCAAGATTATGCAAAAATTATAATTAATAATTTTTTATCTAATGATAACAGTGCAAACAACCAAAAACTAAAAAGCTTTTTGTTTGTTTTAATAAAAAACAAGAGCATTACTCCAGGAAGATTCTGTAAGGAGGTACTCAAAACTTACCCGGAACTGATTTGTAAAAATTTACCAAAGACTTTGGTGACGCAAATACAAGCAGCTATCAAACCCACACCAGCTAATTGTGAATCAATCTTTAAAAATGTAACGGATACTAACAGCATTTTTTATGAAATGGCTTTTAATGATTCAACAATAGTAATAAGAGGAAAATCTATTGCTTATGATTTTAGAAAGATTACTACTCCTTTTATTAATGATATATTAGATAGAATAAGTGTAGATGCACAATTGAAACCGGCAATTCAAGATTTTATTACACATGCAGTCCCTTCAATAAAAGGAAAGATTGAATTAGCAGCACCTTTAAACAATCAACTACAAGCTTCCCTATTTAGTAACATTATCAATTCAAATGAAATTGATACTGCATCTTCAGGTAAAATAAAAGATCAGCTTACTCAGGTATCATTGGGACTGTACGGATTTGGAAAACTTCAATCGAATTCAGATTTTAAATCCTTAGTGAATTCTCATACTCAACTCGATACGATATCTAAATATGAAAATGAACACATTGATGAACAAGATAGTCGACAGGGAATAGAAAACAATCAAGACTTTCTTAAGAATTTTCTAGTTCAAGGAGCAGTCAACTACTTTGCTCCGGGAGCTATGCAGGCTGCCACAATTGTTTCAAATCTTTTTAAACAAGGTCAGATAGCAGAACTGGTACGGGATAAGAATAAAGAGCTTCAGGAGGAAGTAAGAAATTATGTAGATAAAAGCCTTGAAAAAGATAAGTATTTATTGAATCAATACCAAGCTCAACATGAGGTGGATATAAATACTTTATTAGCAGAGGGCAAACGAATAAAGAAAAATGCTTTGGGAAATGCTGCTGACAAAATTGAATTTAATAAACAATTAATAAAAGATCAGATTAATGAATATTCGTCTTATTATTATTTTTTGCTTGAGCGGCTTAGAGAAAAATTTACTCAGTATCTATGGGCTTATCGCACATGGTATGGAACCAGCTATCAAAAAGACCTACTGACCAGTGACCCTAATAACCTGCGCCTTATATTGGATCCTCAAATACGTTATCTGACTTTCTTTAACTATTCCGATTTGGGAAAGCGAAAAGGCAGTTATGTTTTACGCGAATGGGATAAAGTAGTTCAACCTATAATACATAATCCGGATCAATTTAAAATAATAGAACAAAAAGAAACAAACTTACTTAGAATTTTTGCTCAGTTGGAAGATTTGTTAAAACCATCAGCATGGGACAAATTTAAACAATGGCTTACAAGTAAAACTGATGACACACCGTTCAACCTAAATCTTTCGGTAGACCTTTTAGATGAATCTTCAACTGATGCGTGGAAACTAGGCAATGACTTACAGGAACAAATTAAAGATTCAGGAAATAATAATCAATTACTCTCTGGTTTTAGATTATTAGGAATCAATGTTTTTTTTAAAGATAAAGATGGTGCTAAAATCCCTGCAGAAACAATGTTTAAAGTTCGTTATCTAAAGTATGATGGTAATTATCCATCAAAAGTCAATTATGGATATAACTTTATTCAGGAATCTTATCCAAATGAAGATCAGAAAAAAATCGATCTGGGAAGTATAGGAGCGTTAACACAAAATGTAGGTGGTGAAAAGATCGAGTATTTTAAATCACTTTGGGGCATACCACTTCAATCTAACTATATTATAAAATTGCAAAAATATCTTACTGTTCCTACTGCAGTAAAAGCACGAGAAAAGATTGTGGCTGTAACAGTTGAAGGTTTTTATTTCAGAAACCTTGTTCAAACTATTTCCCGAACATTTAGTGATACAGGTCCTTATTCTTTTAAAGTTGGTAATACAAATTATAAAATTTCTTTTCCAATAACTGATGCAGTAAAAAGCAATGCTGACAGAGACAAAATAGAGTCAATAGTAAAAGAATTACAGTATCAAATTAATAAACCTTAAGGGATTATGGCAATACGTTTTATTTATACATTACTTGTCATTGTATTGATAAGTTACCAGATTAACGCACAAGACTGTAAAACTATACTTCTGGCATCAAAGTCTTTTCCTTCGGCTGATAATAAGATCATCTGGAAGTCTAATCGCCCGGCAGAATATTTATTTCCGGGAGAGAAAATACATGTACTTGTCACTGGACAAATGAACTATATGCCAAAAAAACATCAAGAAGATAAAGGAGGAGTATTTGGCTTATTTACAAATAAAGTAGAGTGGGTTGAAGATAATTGGCAAACGCCAAAATCAAAACCTCCAAAATCATTTAATATACATTCTGTACCCGGAAGTATACGCCTAAATGATAATGGTAATTATGAATGTGATCTAACTGTAGATTTAGATGCAGAAGGATTAACAAAACCCACTTCCTTAGAGATAACAGTATTAACAGAAACTGAACTTTCTGGCGATGGAGGAGAACTAACGACTGGCGAATACGAGTTTAAACTAACCATAGATAATAGTGTACGCCTGCAAATGGTAAAAAATGAGATTGTTACAAGACTTAATGGCTGGGGTAGCTTAGCTGTTGAAAATTTACAAAAAATAATAGATAAAGATGACAGGCTAAAATGCACATACCACGACGAACTTGCAATTACAATTCTTCGGGCAACATCAGGTATAGCAAATAATCTAAAACAGCAAATTTTACAATACGCCACTTCTTTATCTCCACAGAATCACGATATAATCATTGAGCTTGCGCAAACTTACACTGGTTTGCCCGGTGGTTGCGATAAACAAAAAGAAGCATTAACAAATAATGGCATTACCCAAATAAATGTTGATCCTAATAACTTCGATGTCATTAATAATAGTGCAAAGGCTTTCGATATTTTAGCCAGTGCTTACTTCGAATGTACTGATGACTTTAGAGATGCAAAATCGGTTGATTCTCTACGAAGCTTTTATCGCTTAGCTTCCAATCAATATGGAATGACATTTAATTATCCCAAGCAGATAGCAATGGCTATTAGATATGCAAACGCGGAGCTTGACTACAATGATAAAAACGAAATACAGAATGCCGCCGGTTTTTTGGAAGACATAAGAGAATCGGTTCCGCAAAACATAGATAGTGTTGGAGAAGAAGAACGCCGGGCTTTTTTTGGAAAATTTGGAAATACGCAATTCGTAGAGTATAAAAATATAGAAGATAGCATTGTGATTAATCTTGAACAAAAAAACAATCCAAGCCACGGTGCTTTTTTTGACGAGATTAAATTAACAATTAAAAAAAGAAAAGATTCATCGATTCGATTTAGCTATAAGTATATTGATAAATATTCCGGAATGACACCAACAGGAGTCCGCCAAAAAACTTATTCAATAGATGCCATTATAGACAAGGGCTATAAAATAACATCCTTCAAGGTTGATACATCAACCGGCAATCCTGCGGATTTATCATCTCTAACCGAAAGACTTTACACAGATAACATTACTAATATCAAAAAGAAGATACCTACCGCCTTATCAGCTTTATTTCGACTAATAGATATTTCAAGGTTTTGTCCTACTGGATTAGTAAGTAATTCTAACCATGTTTCACATACAATTACTCATTCTTTAGGAAGTTTTTCGCTATTATATTACACTAATGAACAGAACTACTCTATTGATATGGCAGAATCTTTACCGTTTATAATCATGCAAAACAGCGCATTGCATTTTTCTGAAAAACAAAACACTCCTGAGAGTTCAAAAAATAAGATGGTACTAAATATGGATGCTTCACCAATTTTTGGTGAAGCATCAGGGTCTGGTATAGATTGGAAGCCTACGGAGTCAACAGGAATAAAATTTCACTAACATAAATTATTGGATATCCTTTTTAAGAAATTTTGCCCAAGCAATCCTAATAATAATTTCATTGTCCACCATCGTTTCGTCTAAGTGGATGTTGCGTTGAAACAAACACATCTCTTCAATAAGTTAACCTTACAGATAAATGCTCTTCATTCTATATCCCACACCGCTGGAATGCTGCCAAGCAATTTCATAAAAGCGTGCTCCGTTAACCCTGCGAAGAATTGCCGGAGATTATCTGTATCGGGCTGCCGTACACCACGAACATGGCGTGTTGCTGGCATCACGTGGTTTGGCTCATCACCTTGGCTCAAGGGAGGTAACATTGACAAATACGTTGATCACAGTCATCTTCACCGTCAAAATCAACGTATCCAAAGAGCAGGAGTAAAAATTGCCCAGAGTCTACTCTCAATGATTGGGTTAAAGCGGTTCTAACACATGCAGCTGCATTATACGAAGCACATAAAAAGATCGTATTAGCATGTGGTTATCTCCATGCAGATGAAACACCTCTGAAAGTGCTGGATGAAAGCAAAAAAGGAACCACTCACCAGGGATATTATTGGGTTTATCACGATAGTAAAAACAAATTAGTGCTGTTGGATTATCGAAAAGGACGTGGCCGGGAAGGTCCTGATGATATTCTAAAGGATTACCAGGGTTATTTGCAAACCGATGGCTATACTGCTTATGAAGACTTCGATAAAAGGCGGGGTAAAACACTTATCCATTGCATGGCACATGCAAGGCGAAAGTTTAGTGAGGCACTGGAAAATGATAAAGCCAGGGGGAATATGCATTAAGCATGTTCCAAAAACTCTACGCAATAGAACGCAGAGTTAAAGATGAAGGATTAGACCCTGATGCTATACTTCAATTAAGGCAACAGGAAGCTGTGCCCATCCTGAAGCAATTAAAAGAATGGATGACAGAAGAGTACACCAAAGTATTACCCAAAAGCCCTGTCGGACAGGCAATAGCTTACAGCCTGCAACGTTGGGAAAAGCTCAGTATTTATGCCACTAATCCTATTCTAAATATCGATAATAACCCTGTAGAAAATACCATTCGTCCAGTAGCAATTGGTCGAAAAAACTATTTGTTCGCAGGGAGTCACGAGGCTGCCCACCGTGCAGCAATGATATATTCGTTATTTGCCAAATGCCGGGTTCTGTCGCATCTGCGATAACTTTATGATAAGGGACTATATTTGCCGGATGTTTAAAGGTCATTGTTTTCCGAAGGAAGTTATTTTACAAGCTGTATATTTTAAATTAAGATTTACTTTAAGTTACAGGGATATTGAAGAATTGTTATTAATTAGAGGAGTTGTAGTTGACCATGCTACAATACAAAGATGGGTATATAAGTTTACGCCATTAATTGAAGCTAAGTGAGATTTTTAAAATAACTTAAGCAAATAAGTAATAACTTAGAGTAACCAACTAATAAAAACCTTGATACAGGAATTTCCGGAAAAGACTAAAATGCTAATGATGTTACATTACAGTCGTTTATCAGAAAAAGATCGTAGGCAATACGCAGCACTTGAATCGCTTAAATTAGGCAGAGGCGGCACCAGCTATATCAGTAAAGTACTGGGGGTAAACCGCAATACGATTATTGAGGGGAGAAAGGAACTTCCGGGATTAATTGGAGATATGCCTACTCACCCAGGCAGGCAACGCAGAGCAGGCGGCGGGCGAAAAAAAAACTCAAAAATATCCTGAAATTCAGGTATTGCTGAGGGCTTTAATAGAAAGCCATAAAGCAGGCAGCCCAACACAAGAAGGAGTATACTGGATCAGCCTGAAGCCCTGTACAATAGCCAGGCTGTTTTATGAGCAGCATCAGACTAAAGTGAGCAATGGATTGGTCAAAAGATTGCTTCGGGAGTTGGGATATGGTTATAGAAAGCAATCCAAACAGTTAGCTACGGGCAACTATGCCCGTCGTAATGAACAGTTTGAGATTATTTGTTCTTTGATACTGGTGATGAGTTTGCAAAGCCCTGTACTTAGCATAGATTGTAAGAAAAAGGAGCGTTTGGGCAATCTTTACAGAAATGGAAAATGTTATTGTACCAAATCAGTCAGGGTATATGACCATGATTATGAACACTTATCTGAAGGTAAAGTGATCCCTCACGGCATTTATGATATCCAGGCCAACAAAGGCTATATTTCAATTGGAAACAGCAGTGAAACCGCCGATTTCGTAATAGATAATTTATTATGGTGGTGGCTGGAGTATGGCATACATCAATATCCTGATGCAAAAAACATCCTGCTTTTATGTGATGCAGGCGGGGCTAACTCTTACCGTCATTTCATCTTTAAACACAGGCTAATGGCTTTTGCTGAACAAACAGGTTTATCGGTTATTGTATGTCACTATCCTCCTTATTGTTCTAAATGGAACCCTATTGAGCACCGCTTGTTTAGCCAGGTGCATAAAGCTATGGAGGGAGTGGTTTTTTCAGATTATCAAACTGTTCAAAAGTTAATTGAGCAAACATCCACTAAAACAGGGCTGAGAGTAGTAGTCAGGTTGAATCTTAAAGAATATGAAAAAAGAATCAAAGTAGACAAATGTTAACTATGCGAACATCGAATTGTATATCATCACAAAATAGCAGAACTCAACTATAGAATTTATCCATAATTTGATTAACTTATTTTGGCAACTTTACTAAGTTAAAGAAAAGAAGAAAAACGGTTGGTAATAGTTGGAGGAAGGATGAAACATATATTAAGATAAAAGGGGAGTGGATGTACCTGTATAGAGCTGTTGATAAGGAAGCAAACACAGTAGATTTTCAATTAACAAGAAGGAGAAGCAAACTGGCAGCGCATATGTTTCTAATAAAAGCAATTAGTAACAATGGTTGTCCCAGGGTGATTAACATTGATAAGAGTGGAGCGAACTGATATTGATTTGTAGCTAATGAATATTCCGTCAGCCAGCCTATTGCCAAACCTTTTGTGTGTGCCCTGAATGGTAAATATAGTTCTTAGAAATGAGAAAGCCAGAGAGTGCAAGTCTCTTATGCGCGGGATTAGTTACCCGAAGCATTAGTAAGCCGCAAGGTGGTTTGGAGTGATCCATGCACTGACGTAAGCGGGACTACAATTACCTGAACTGACGAAGAGGAACTTCATATGAGGCATGACCAATGGGATGAGTAAGCACATCATTACAAAGTCCAAGATGATTGTAGTTGGTTATGTAGACGCAGCAGCGATAGGTAGAAGGCTATTTACCTTACCAGGGGAGGTCTCCTTGTTTGTCTAAATCAAAAGGAGAAGTCAGCAGAGGTCATAGTAGTTGCAGATACGAGCCGTTCCTTTAAGGAACAACATGGAGGTCTCACAAAACAACGAAGGACTGAACATTAAGTTGCTTCAAATGCTGTAAGGAGGCGTGCCAGCCTTACGTTAAGAGAAGCAGGGAAACAAAGAAAAGTAAGAAAGATGATTGAACAGGTAATCAACCGAAGAAACATGCACCTTGCATATCAGCAGGTCGTGCGGAACAAAGGTTCGGCAGGTGTCGATGGTATGGGGGTAGGTGAACTAAAGCAACACATCTGTGTACAAAGAGAAGCGATAGTTCTAAGCATTATCATCGGTCGATATCTTTCTCAGCCCATCCTTAGAGTTAGCATTCCTAAAGGCAACGGTAAAACCCGTTTGCTTGGTATTCCTACCGTAACAGAGAGATGGCTGCAACAAGCGGTTGCACAAAACCATCATACCATTATTCGAGTTTGAATTTAAAGACCACAGCTACGGCTTCAGACCCAACAAAAGTGCGCATCAATGCATACAGCAATCACAGCAGTACATTAACGAAGGTTATAAACACATTGTTGATATAGACCTTAAAAGTTTCTTCGACGAAGTAGACCATTGCTTACTGTTACAACTGTTGTATACAGTATCGCAAGGTAAAATGCCCCATTACACTACGCCTTATGCGCAAATGGTTCCCGAGCACCAATGATGATAAACGGTAAGCTTACCAAACGCAGAAAAGGTGTACCACGAGGCAGTCCGTTAAGTCCGCTACTCTCTAACGTCATGTTGCATGAGTTAAGTAAAGAGTTGGATAAACAGGAACTGAAGTGGGTTCGCTACGCTGATGATTTTAGTATTTACTGCAAGAGCAATCATGCAGCACGAAAGACAGGCAACAAAGTATTTCTTTTCTTAAAGAGCAAACTAAAGCTGCCGATCAATCGTGAGAAAAGCGGCATCCGCAAGCCAGTTCAGTTCGAAATATTAGGTCTTAGATATGTGCCTACATACGAGAAGGGAACAAAGGGCAAATACCAATTGGTAGTAAGCGATAAGAGTTGGAACAAACTGAAACAACACCTCAAAACCATCACCCGCAAAACTACTCCATCAGGTTTAGTCGAGCGAATACACAAACTAAAAGAGGATGGCAGAGGATGGCTCAATTACTTCCGTATGGCAAGCATAACAGGCAAGCTCAAAGACCTTGATAGCTGGGTTCGCAACAGGTTGCGCTATTGTGTTTGGCACGACTGGAAGAAACCTGAACGCAAAAGGAAAAACCTGGTACGTTTAGGCGTAGACCACAAGCATGCTCATGGATGGAGCAGAACAAGAATGGGAGGATGGGCAGTAGCACAAAGCCCTATACTGTTAACGACTGTTACGCTGGAAAGACTGAAGAAAAGAGGTTACGAACCGATGCTCGATTATTACTCCAAAGTATCCTACAATTTAATGAACCGCTGTATAGGAGACCCGTACGTACAATGGTGTGAGAGGCGCACCTAATCGCTTACAAGCGGTGAGGCCGTCTACTCAATTGGCAGTAGTTTTTATAATCCCGCATCTTTCCAAATTATTTTAAGTCTTTCAATTTCGCTCAAATTTGAGTACCTATTGTAAATTGGTAATATAACTTTTCTTGCACTTACCCAATCATTTTTGTCCCAATTAGGATGAAGCTCCCAATGGTCAGTGTCATTGTGCATATATGCATTTACTAGTCTAAAGCTTTGTCCAATTTTTATAAATTTCATCCATTTGCTATAAGAAAATCTATTCTCTTTGTTCTTTTTGTAGTTTGTTGCGTTAAATGAGAAAGCTTCATTTTTATCATTTGCTAACCATATATCTATTGCAAGCCCAAAACTGTGTACTGATACTGAAGCTGCAGCAATGTTCTTTTTTGAATTAATTTGATTTAACTCCTTTGCTCTTTCAAAACTTCTATATGCTTCTTTAATTACGGGTTTAAAACCAGATTTCTTCGCAGAATCAATAAATTCTTTAACTACTTGAACAAATTCAGGGTTAACCCTTTCGTCATCTAATAATTGTAAATTGTCATTGTATTGTATTTGAGCAAATGTATTTATAGTACTCGATAATAACAAAATTATAATGAGTGTAGTGTTCTTCATTTTGTATGATTTTTTTTAAGTTCTGCAATAATGTTTTTATCAGTAATTATATAAGCCTCAAAAGTTTTGTCTTTTTGCGAAAAAATTATATTAGGAAAAGGGTTTTTTGTTTCTAATCCAGTGAAAATATCTATGTGATTACCGATTATAGCTTTTCCTACATCTCCACTGTAAAAGTATCCATCGTGTGTAACGACCTCTCCATTTGGTAATTTGATTTTTTGACCTCTAATTAAAGGAATAAAGATGACTGTTCCTATGGGAATAAAACTTTTGTCTGTTGCGATTGTCCTATATGGGACTAAATCATAATTATTAACACCTTTGCCATATCCTGAAGATTTAACCCAAACTATTTTCCCCCAATTTTCTACTGATAGCTTACTATTCTTATACTTTGAACATTTTCTACAGTTTACAAATTCTTTGTCGCCAACTTTTGAAAAGTTTAATATAGTTACATTACCGGTGCTGTCTTTTATAAATGCAGTTCCTTCTAATGCAGCATCACAAAATGCGCAAGTGTCAGCATACAAATTTGTAGCAGTTCCGTCATTTAGAACAAATTGAATATTTCCGATAGAATTCAATTGATGTACATAATATTGAGTAGCCCATAAAATTTTTTTACTTAAATTCTTTTTATCTGGTGTAGTAAAATTAAAACTCTGTTTCTCCTGTTGGCTAAAACAAATCAAAGTTTGTAGGAGAAATACAAGTGATAAAAATAATGTTCTCATGTATTTTTTGTTATTGATAAGTACGGGTTTGTAAAATTCTGACTAATGTTTTAAAGTTTTGCTATGAATCAAGCTGTTACAAAACCAAGGTCGTCAGGTTTGAGATCCAATTTAGCGATGTTTTTTTTGATTTTGTCTATCACCTTTGCCTTTCTTTTCTGGTCGAGTAATAAATATTCTGTTGGTGGTGCGGGCTACTTTTTTTGCTATCATATTCCAGATGATAACTGCCAGTTTTCTTGCTGTTGCACTTACGGCTGCTGTTCGTCCTTTTCGGTATGAAAACCGCTTCCTTCCACCGCTTTGTCTTTATCAATACCTCCGCCACTAACAATGCAATGGATATGCGATGAAAGCTTAAATGCTGTCCCCATGTATGCAACACTGCTATAATACCGGGTTGTGCACCAAGATACTTTTTATCATTGCCAAACTTCAACAGCCGTATAGGAGACCGCAAAGCGATGTTCACGCTGTTGTTCGATGCCGCTTGACGGAACAAATGATGTCGAGACCTTAATTCCAGACCTTATTAAAGGATTTGATTTTACCCTTACCCTGGTGGCTCTTTTGCCGTTTGTATGTTTTATATCTCATGGGCACAGTCTGTTCCTGCACATATGCAAGACATTTTCGTTCTGCCGGATCTTCTAAGCTGCTTTTTGTAACTTCCATAGCATTTCTGGTTCTAATGCACAACAAATGCTCCTCAACAATACAAAAGAGTGAAATGCTTTCATGAACATCACTTTCGACTGAGAAAAAAATGGGTCAAAAGGATGATGACCAATAGAACTGCAAAAAATCCTTTAATAACATTCAATTCAAAATGAATTATACCTAATTTAGCCCAAAAGTTGCAGTATTATCAAAGTGGTGAGTAATTCGGTGAGTCAGAAATTTAAGCCACATGTAAGATATTGAAAAGGAAGGAGTTAAGGGATATAGTTCAAGACCCGTCCGGTCCGCCTAAGTAGATATCAAAAATGATTAAAAGCCTGCAAATCAAATGATTGCAGGCTTTTTTTTTTCGGTACCCTGTCAAAATTCACATATTTGCTCAAAAAACTGGTGAGTAATTCGGTGAGTCAAAATAAATACTAAGAGAAATACCCGGGGCTAAATTCAGCGCCTCCAGGCGAAGCTGGCATTTTCCGCCTGTAAAAGAATTGGTTGAAATATTAAAGGAAAAAATAAAGAACATCGCAGAAATAGATGTGCAGCCTTTACGGGAGCGGTTAATAGCCAAAAAACAATTGCCTGCCTTAGTGCAGGCACACATTGCAAAACCTGATATAAACTCTCTGTCAATAAATAATTCAAATGCACTTGAGTGTTATATAGAAACCCTCATTTTAAAAGCATACGCACAGTCTACAATAAGAACCTATAGAAATGAGTTTTATCAATTGCTGAAAGAAATAAAAGATATACCGGTGCAGGATCTTACAATAGATCACATAAGAAAGTATATGATTTATTGCTTTAATAAATATAACTTAAGTGAAGCCACAGCTAATAGTAGAATCAATGCAATAAAATTTTATTTTGAGCAGGTATTGGGCAGGGAAAAAATGCTGATAGAACTTCCAAGGCCGAAAAAACGGCTTCATTTACCGAGGGTATTAGGTGAGAACGAGCTAAGCCGGTTATTCAGGTCTCTAACCAATTTAAAACACAAAGCCATTCTTTTTACAGCCTATAGTGCAGGGTTACGGGTAAGTGAGGTGGTAAATCTGAAACTACAGGATGTGGACAGCGACCGGATGCAATTATTTATACAATGCAGCAAAGGAAAAAAAGACAGGTACGTAACACTAAGCCCTGTACTGCTGGACATACTTCGTGCTTATATACAACAATATGAGCGCAGGCCAATTAAGTACCTGTTTGAGAGTTTGCAGCCTGGTATCCCTTATTGTTCGAGAAGTGCCCAAAGAGTGTTCCAAATGGCAAAACAGCTGGCAGGAATACAAAAAGACGTATCCTTTCATTCAATGCGCCACAGCTTCGCCACCCATTTGCTGGAAAAGGGAATTGATGTGGTGTCCATAAAAGACATTCTTGGTCACTTCAATATTAAAACTACTGAGCGTTATTTACATGTAAGAAAGGAGCAGCTGGTGACTATTGTAAGTCCTCTTGACGACCTTTGGAAAAAGGGAGGAATAGAAATCTAAAAAACGTGTTTGCGACAGTTAAAGGCACGAAAATCTAAAAAAGCGAAAGAAATAGTATTAATGATTAATGACAATACATTTTAGCGAATTTATGCCAACTGTCTTATATTTACGTGTTACAAGCCATTTTATGAGCGAGACTGACTTGACACATCCTAAGGTATTTATAATTGAGAGCCTTACTTTCGAAAACGAACAGAATGGCTATTTCGAAGGAGAAGTGATTTCCAAAATTCTCAATTTTTCAGATATCGAACATAAGTACTATTATATACGCACAAAGTCTGAATTCGTTCATTTAATAACGGAATTTAAAAAATTAAACTTTAGGTATTTGCATATATCATGTCATGGCAATTCTAGCTCACTTGCAACTACTTTGGAAAGTATTCCTTTCAATGAATTAAGTTTTATTCTGCAAAATGTTTTAGATAGAAAAAGACTGTTTATATCTGCCTGCTCTGCAACAAACGACAAACTCGCTGATGAAATTTTTGGCTTGACGGAATGTTATTCAATCATTGGACCTGATGAGACAATTAATATTGATGATGCTGCTATCTTTTGGGCTTCTTTTTATCATTTAATGTTTAAACAAAATGGGAAAGCGATGAAAAAAGAAACATTACAACCAACTCTTAATAAACTTGTAGCGCTGCATAACGTTCCTCTGAAGTATTATTCTTCTTCCAAAAGTAACAGTAAAGGGTGGAAAGAGGTTTCTATTAAATAAGCCGCTTAATGGGACAAAGGAAAAACGGCTTGTAACATGAGTGTTTGCAATATGTCGGCGGACGGAACGCGGCTCAAGAGTAGTTCTTCAATAAAGCTTTATATCTTTAACCAGGGTGACGGTAATTCTATTGCCGCCACATCGCAAACACTTTAACGTCAGCAGCAACCTTTACAAATGACAAACCCTGAAATAGGTTGACTAAAAATTAACCCTTTTTAGCAAACTATGGCACTTACAAAAAAAACAGACTGCCGAAAAAAAGACTACCAAAAAGTCAGT
>JAABUK010003867.1_pt1 | contig 24904 bp, 36 predicted proteins | sample 5559141 | NCBI WGS metagenome assembly JAABUK01 (sample SAMN10711869, study PRJNA513367) | rock metagenome | isolation source: Antarctica rocks | place: Antarctica: Victoria Land, Pudding Butte nord | collected 2016-01-03 | reverse complement strand
GCAGATTTGGGCCTTACTTTTGCTCACCTGTCATAGCTGGTCTAGAGCAGGATGGCACGCCATATCTGTGTGGAATGGACACAATTGGTGCCATTGAGACAGCACATGACTTCATGGTTGCTGGCACCGCTCCAGACTCTTTATATGGCATGTGTGAATCGATGTGGAGGCCTGACTTGGTGAGTGCCCAGCACCCATCCTGTTGGTTGCCTTTGTCAATACATGCTTGCCTTATACCGCGGTCACTGACAGCTGGCAGTGATACACCTATTGGCACTTTGTGATGGTATATTGGCTAGCTGCTGATGGACTGTTTAGTGTAAACATGCATGCATGTTGCTCATGCAGGAGCCTGAGGAGTTGTTTGAGGTGACGGCACAGTGCCTGATGTCAGGTCAGGACCGTGATGCCATTTCAGGCTGGGGCGCCATCATTCATGTCATGTGAGTGCAACTGAACTTTTTTGTGTTGATGGTCTGACAGTACAGCAGTGGGTGCTCATTGCATTTTTGTGTACAAAAGCTTTCAGCGTGCAAGCTGATTTGAGCTGGCTTTGAAATAAACTCTGAAGCGCGTGAATTGGCTTTGCAGATCCAAGGACAAGGTTATCACAAGGACACTAAAGGGCAGAATGGATTGATTGAACAGTCTACCTCTGCGCTGGTGGTGTTGCCTTCCCAGGCATTATTGTAAGCTGACGTGACATTGTTAATTCCAGGTCATCATCTGGCCTTTAATGTAAAGCTGTGTCATCGTCGGTCATATTGCACATCACCTATGTCGTGTGTTAATGATGCCATGCACTGTATCCCATGCAACCGCTGATAGCAAAGGCAAGATGAATTTTGACAGTTATCGGCAGCATGCGTCCTACCCCTCACTCCGGTGTCTGCCATCTACATTCATTGCCATTGTCTGCAGCACCTGTCCTGAACTTGCATATACCCAGCATCGATCGTCACACCCTGACAAAGACTCGACGCAATGTTGTTCTATTGTGTGGCACGATGTGCAACAAGTCAAGACTGAAATTGGCATCACCATGTAGAGAAGACCAATTCTTGAGCTAATGACATTTTTCAGAAAACGTTAATGCCCTAAGTCTGTTGCTGACGATGAGTCTGCAGCCAGGTGCACTAAAGGTCAGTGCTGCAGCATAACAAGAGTTGAATGAGACATCCACTACCTCCCAGAAGGTGATTGGAATAGCTGGACGCTGTCCACACCCTTGACCCTTTATATAAGTGTAAACATAGTGATGTGCAATTGGGTTCGTCCATGCAATGAGTTGCGCGCCTCGCACAGCCAGGCACACCTATTGTTACAAGGAAGAGGTAGCTTCTTAACGCTTCTTTGCAACACCAACAGTCTTTCCACGTCGGCCAGTGGTCTTTGTATGCTGACCCTTGACACGCAGGCCCCAGTAGTGTCGCAGACCTCTGTGATTCCTGCAAGCACATCAAGACAGTTTGAGTATGCGCATGTCCCAACAAAAGTGTACTTGCTATATTTACCCATAAGTGGCAAAGCCAATTGCAAAGAACGGATTGACACAGATCTGGTGTGCTGTTGACTTGCAATCATGTGTCGCATACACAAGCCACAGACACGCCCCAAAACATCGTACAGCCAGGTACTGGGCTGCTTGGTGAATTGCTGAAGGGCTCAATCCACTTTTTCCTTGACGCGAAGTGTGAGCAACTGCAGACCTTTCCTTTCGCCAGGCATTGCATCACTACAGATCAGTAAGCCATTCCACTGCTTGCCTTGCAGCCTGCTACTGATGTTCAGCATACACAAAAAAGACCCCAGACTGCTTGGCAAGCTGGATGCGCCTGAATGCATGCATCCATGCATCAAACAAGGCAAACCAGACTTTGCTAGAAGCTTGTTTGTACCTGATCTTCTTGAGTCTCTCAAGGTCCTCACGCAACTTGGTGTCCAGAGCAGAAGATGTCAGCTGGCTGAAGCGGCCATCCTTGTGGTCCTTCTGTCTGTTGAGGAACCAGTCAGGTATCTTGAATGTGCGAGGGTTGGAGACAATAACCATGAGCTCCTCCAGCTCCTTTGCACTGAGCTCACCAGCCCTGTCCAAAACGCATGGGCATCAGTTTTTTATGCCGTGTATGAAGCCAGGACAAGTGTACAAAGGAATGTGGCACACCTCTTCTTTAGGTCAACCTCAGCCTTTTTGCAGACAATGTTGGAAAACCGTCGACCAAGACCCTTGATGGAGGTCATTGCGTACATGATGTTCTGCTTGCCATCAACGTTGGTGTTGAGCACACGCAGAATGTGCTGAAAGTTGTCTGTGGCGACCAAAGACTGCAACAAAAGCACAGCCAGATCAGTGCCAGCTGACCTAAAGTCAGCAACGTCAAAAAGCCTGACGAGTACTCGCCACTCACCCCCATAATGTCTTCGGCTGCAGCTGATCCAATGCACCAGATGTAACTTCCTGCAAAGCTGCGTCACTCTGGAAAGGGACACTCGCCGGCGGTGTTCGAGTTACAGCAGTTCGACCCTAGGTCAGCTTGACATACCCTAATCATGTATCATCGTTTGCATGCTTTAGAGCTGCAGGCAACCGCACAAGCACATGAAGCGGTACCGAATTGTTCAATGCTCTTCTGTTGTCCTAGGACTTTTGCGCACACTTCGGTAGGACGCCTTAGAATTGCCATGTCTCTGGCAGATCTGTGGAATGCACATAGCGTTAGACGTTCGACTCAGCTTACAGTCAGCACTGATGCAAGTGCAATCGATAAACAGTCTTCAAGCAATTACATGGCTTCAGCTTCTCGTCCGGCCAAGAGGAAACGACCTGCTGAGAGCACTCAAACAGGTGAAGTGCCGAAGGTTCGGTCAGAGACAGCCCGAAAACCAGCACGCAGCTTTGCTCCTGGCGAAACAGACCTTGGATCCGGCTCTGTCATCATTGTCAAGCCAAAAGCGTTTAGGCATGATGACAGTCAAAAGTTATACACAAGTCTCAAGGTGTTCAGCTCAGAGTTTGCATTTGCCATCTCTGGTGTTTGAACAGCCATTTCAGTATCTTGGTATCACATGTAACATAGTTTGTTTGGCACCAGGAGGAAGTTTCATGGCTGCATAAGGAAATCACAATTTATGGGAAGAAAATAATGCAACCTCGGCAGGTGGCTTATATGGCAAGCGATACTAGTTTGTCCTATACATACTCACACACAAAATTGCAGCCTGAAGCCTGGCACCCACAGGTTGCTCAAGTCAAGGTGTGCCATTTCCAAAGCTGTCATTGCAAATGTGCTTTGACTGGCTGCATCCTCCCTCTGACATGCAGTTTTATGTTACCAGTCAGAGTTGGAGGCCATTGCTGGCGTTGAGTTCAACTCATGCTTGCTGAACCTGTATCGTGATGGCAACGATCACATGGGCTGGCATTCTGATAATGAGAAGTTATATGGGGACGACCCTACCATAGGCAAGTCATAGGAGAGTGCTCTCCTGCATTTTGATTGTGTGCCTGCATGTGCAAGGACTTGAGGCATGTGCAATGCTGGGTCATGTGTCTCGTCTGTTGTGGCTCTTGATAGTGACGGCCAGCAAAAGATAATGATACAGAGTGATAGACAGCGCTCACCACTTCTCTGCCCTCAAGCCTTTTTCTCAACAGAACCAAATCAAGCATTGTGTCCAGCACTGTGGATCCTCAACGGCGTGGAGTTGTGTCGGGCAACACTGCTCAGCAAGCAACATACTTGCCTTTTTGCCTCACTCTACAAATCATGCCTTCGATCACAAATTTACTTAGCAAATTTACTGCTGGTTTGTAGGTTCTGTGTCCTTTGGAGCTACACGTCGTTTCCTGTTGAGAAGCAATCAGGATCACACTGACAAGTGGAGTTATGACTTGTGTTCTGGGGATGTGCTCATCATGAAAGGCAGCACTCAGCAGCACTGGACTCATAGCATTCCAAAAATGACTCGTGTTGCACAGCCACGAATCAATCTTACATTCAGGCAGATTGTGCAACCAGAAACATAAGGCCAGCAAGCCGGAGTTTGTAAGTGTGTCTGTTTTTGAGGCATTTACGCAATGAGTGGATCTGACAACCTTTTTTTGCCACCAGAACAAGTTATGCCAGCAGGTAACTGGAAAGATGTCATATGGAACCCTGGCCCCTCTCTGTGGATTAGATGGGTGTATGTTCTTCACTGTGGTGTGACTGCATGATCCAGACAAGTATACTTTGTGTTGCTGCCCCCGTTGTCTGTACATTTGCGTTCACAGTGCTTTGCAAAAGCCTGTATGTGCTTTAGTAGAACTGTATAAGCTATATGTGGATTACCACAGTATGTACTGCAGCTGCTGCTTTGTTAGTGGTTTACACTGTATTGTTTAGCTTGGTAACATCAGCGATTGATGTTGATGGTTGATGCAATATGCACACATTTAGCAACAACCCTTATTTGTCAGGTCTTAACTGAGAGTGTGTACATATGAAAAAATCAGCAACCAATCACACTCCTTGATGCCATGCCAGAATCAACGTTTGTGCACAGCAGCGACCAAGGCCTTCAATAAGGCAGCAACAGCCTGCACGTCTACAGATGTGGGTGGCTCTGATACACTATGAGGCATCTTGTCTTGACTCACCCAACGCCTGCACAAAGCACATAAGTCTGCCTGTGTGCGATTTTGACACCTACAGGGCTGCACAGGCATTCATAGTTGTAATGAGAGCTTCACATGGTATGCACGCATGTGTGGGGTGGTTGTACAAGCAGATGTACATAAATGAAAGTCAGTGCATATATGTTTGCTTTGATGTAGTGGTCAGGAGGTATAAGTCTGTCAACTACATGCACAATTGATGACGACTTCTGTAGATCTCTTGCTGAGTTAAATGAAGACCGTAACATCAGCACGGCTGCTCGCAGGTGCACTCATGGTGCAGCGTTGCTTTTGTGCAAGCATGCAAGCCAAGCTCATAACCTTTTTTTGGCCTCTCAGGAGTGGGGTACGCTAGCACAGAACATATTCAAAAGCACTTGTAAACCAATCCACACATAACACAACAGCGTGGCCAGATGAGGCTTTGTCTGCAAAGGTCCCAGCATGCAGGACCTTGTGAGCAAGCAGCACATTTGTTGTGCATGAACAACAGGAAAATGCCTACTAAGCAGCATTGGCAATCAGGCTTTGATATCTGTCATACACCTGGCATCACCTGCGACAGGTTACAGTGTAGTAAATCAACAAAAGATGGCAGGAATTGCAGCAACATGTGCATCCCAGCCAAACTGCTACCAGTGGTATATAACATATAAGGTATACATACTGTACATGAAGACATTGTTGGGGACACACCTGTAGTGCAGGCCTGCCCACTGAGCTGTGTGCTCATAGAGGCGCCACATGTTGGGCTGTGGCCACAGCTCCAGAAGGGCTGTGCCTGGGGGCATCATCAGACTCCAGGCTAGGGCTGCTCCATGCATCCCTACGGACCAGTAGCACAGCTGAAGTGCATACTACTGAGGTGAAAGACATGCAGCGTCTTGTGAAGATATGAGACCACCACAACTGGCAGCAAGGCCATTGCGTCTGAGAATGGAATTGTGAGTGTCTGCTGGCACACAGTAGGGGAACAAGTCAGCTTTTATTGTTTCATGGGGCTGCCACACAAAAAGCATGTGCTCCAAAGCCAGAATGATAATGCGTGCGCCATGCAGCTGTTTCATATGGCTATCTGGGTCAAAACACACCGTCACACAGCAAGCAAGCACCAATAATATTTGTGTACCACTGCACATGGCAACTGTGTCAGTTCATCAGAGGTTTCGGTCCAAAACTGTGATGAATGGACGCAAGATTGATCAGGAATTGAGGTCTTTGCTACACGCAGATCTGAGTGTTGGACAAGCAGCATCGAATCTGTTGTGCAAGGCTGATTCATGCCCATGTCATAATATGCTCAAATCACATTGGAATATGTCAGCAGACAGCAGTCGAATGGCGCACCTATGAGTACATCAGCGCCTGAGGAAACAAGCTGAATCTGTTCAGCTAGACTAATACGTGCTAAGTCTATCAGGTGTGCCTGCACTCCTTGCATTTGCTCTACCATGGCAAAGAGCTCTTGTTCATTGCGGATCTGCCTGGCAACCCGCTTCTTCTTGCCGTAGGGTTTGCGGCTGATCAGCACTACCCTGACTGGTTGGCCAGTCCTGCTGGGGCCCTGTGAGGGTAAGCTAAGGGTGCCCAGAAACCATTCACGGAAACCCTGCATACACCGCCAATCTTTGGACCGGTTGCATTGCAGAGCCATGCAGAAGTCCCATGTGCAGTCTATTGGGATGGGTATGTTGCTATCTCAACAATCTGCGCAGCTGCAATGGTCACCCATGAAACTCTTTTCAGAGGACTTGCAACTTTGACTAAGTAAACATTATTGTTTATGATCAAGGTCATGCATGTTGACCTTGCGTGGCAAACCCTGGTGCCTTGACAGCAGACCTGATTTCACCCATGCTTGCCTCAGACAGACATCCCCTGAGGGCGCATGTGCATGTTTATATGCATTTTGAATGGAGAATGCTCGGCAGTGAAATGAGGAGAAACCCCGCCTGCAAGTGTACTGCCAAAGCATGGCATTGCTGACGTTCAGTTGGGACCAATGTTGTCTATCGTTGACAAAGAGGCAGCATGCACGGGCGCTAACATGTGTCTGGGGCTCCCCAACAGGAGCAGCATGCAAAAGACACTGACCTTGAACAAAGCCGTATTGTATGGACAGCTGTTGTCCTCATGGCCGTGAGCATACAGCAGGCTGGTGTACCCTGGTGGTACAAAGATTGCTTGCTGTAGCATGGTCTTGTTGAGGGTGTGCAGCTGCCGCACCGTCCCTGGCCCACCTGTGCAAAGCTGCCGTTGGCTAACACAATTTGCAGACATCCTGAAGCTACTTAAATCAGTCATCATTGACGCAGTCAATCACTCGGAGCCCTGTGCACATACACTGCGCACGCACACACACATGCACACACAGACAGACAGATGCACATACACAAATTGGAGCAGACATACTTGAAGGAAGTCTTTCCAGGGAGGTGTTGAGGGCGGCAAAGCCTGCACCGGCCGCCACAGCTGGCCACAGCCCATCCAGTGGTCCAGGCGTATGCCGGTCCATCATTATGACCTGTCTGCAAGCCCCTGTCACTGCTGCTACCATCGTCATGCAGTCACTCTACCTCATGCAACTTTACATGCATCGCATGCGTTTACTCGCAGCTTCAACAAAATGTGTGCAAAATTGCATGTGCTATAGGCAACTCTTCTGTCAATTGTCTACATGACTCACTTTTGAGTGACACCAAGAGCAACAGACAGCAAGATGGACAAACGGGCAAGCATACAGACTAACAGACAGACACGCAGACAGACAGACAGACAGACAGACATACAGGCAGGCAGGCAGGGCCAGCACCTGCTTTGGTTCTCCAGGCCAAGCATACGCAAAGAGATGTACACATTCAGCAGGTCTGTCAGTGTGTGAAACACATTGACGTGCTCTGTGACCTCTCTAGTCACAAGCAAGCTTGGCAGCGCCTCTCTGCTTTGCACCTGCAGGAATGAGCAATTTGTAAGCTTGACAAGCAGAGTCCCATATTTGGTCGATCTCTGAACAGAGACGAAAGAGATTTTTGACCTGCTATTCACACATTCTTGTAGCATTAGCAAGCTAGGCATTGCCGTTATCCTGTGTACTTGTTGAGAAAATAGAGTGACTGTTTTGCTGACGTGCTCAGCACAGCGCTTCATACATCATGAGGTACCACTGCGTAACAATCAGTGCTGCTTGCTACCTGTGAGACAGGCAATAGTGCGCAAACCACCCGAAAAGCAGTTTTGATGTAGATGGCAACCCCTATGTCACAATTGATGGAAAACAGGTCTGTTCAAAGACAGCCTGAAAGTATAAAAAGACCCCAGTTGTGCATGTATAACATAATAGCTGCACATTGGCGCACATCTGATGCTTGTCATGTGACTGGTGCTGGTCTTGCTGTGATCTGACACAAAGCAACAGAGCATGCATGCCCAATACGCTGTGCAAATGTCTGACAGAACACGATGTTCAATTCACCTGAGCAGCAGTTTCAGGGGTGATTCTCGCCATGCTGTCCATGATGTCCTGCAAGTGATCTTTTGGGAATTCTTCCAGCCGCTTGATTGCTGATGTGCATGCCATTCCAAACGCGCCTGGCAGGTAGCGGTTGTATGTTGTGCCAAAGTTGCACAGGTAGTTGGGTCGATGCTTCAGGCATGGAGCAGCCAACATGTGTCTTGGGTCCACCATCAGATTCACAGCATCACACAGCACATGGGGCTGGCTGGCTCTTGTCATGTGCTGATCATCCATGCTCCTGTTGCAAGAGCGTACAGCGTGTGTTGATGATGCAACGCGCATGACTCGATCATTGGAAACCACATTCTTCACAAGCACTGCATTGGTTGATTACATAGCAGATGTTGCTGGCTAAGGCTTGGCATAGATGCTTACTTTCATGCTGCTAGCAGCATACAGCAGAGCAATCATGCCAGGACAAATCAATCTTGGTGATTATGGTGCCAACATTTTGGTGAGAGAATGAGGTTACAGCTTTCATGCAAGCCTGCCTGCATGTGAGTTGAGTTGACCCTGATGCACTCCCAGGTTGGCACAGTGCTTTTGCTGAGTTGTTCCACTGTGCGAGCCATGCTTCCCCAAAGTTCTCATCACAAATTTTCGCCTGTTTCCTGCTGCTGTCAAGTCTTCGGCGATAGTACTTTGGTGAGGGAGATGAGGAGGGCAACTGTACAGTGCCTAGATACAGCACCAAAAACAAGCACACAGCCTGCAATCAGGAAACTTCTGCGTTGGAAATCGTGGTCTCTGTGACCAAGCACAGAGAGGCAGCCGAACTTGTTGGGCAGGGCATCACCACAGTGAGCCATCGCCGGATGATCTTGTTCAAGGCTCCTGGTCTCCTAGGCCTTTTATGACGTGTCTGCATGTCTCTGATGTCTCATCGCACCACCGGCATCAGTCAAAACTGAACAGGAGAAATGCCCATCAGTGATCTTACAAGTGGGATCAGGAAATTTGCTGCTGTACTTGGTTCGTAACACTCATGTGACGAAGTCAGCGTTTCTTTTCTTGTGCAAAACTACTATGTCTGTGATAGAGACTTGTTGGGTCCACTTGTTGATCATTGCATGCATGCATGCAGCTGGCGTTACTTTTGTTGCACATAGCCCTAGTCCTGCAATGATACAAGGGCTGACTCAAGGATACAGCCATGCAGGCGCACACACCGCAGGCGTCACCTTACGGTGCTGCAGTCCTTGCGCTCTCCCCAGATCAGCAGCCAGCTCGGTACCGCCCGTGGGAGCAGAAAGATCTGTTGAACAGGCTCAAAACCTTCAAGCCGAGAAGTTGGTTCGGCCGGCCGCTTCAAGTCAATGCCATATCTTGCGCTAGACATGGCTGGATCAACAGCGGCCCAGACACGCTAAAATGCGAGGTACCCAACAACCACGTGATAACATCAGCTGTATGTTGCTAGCAACAGGTCTGATCAAGGTGGCGTGCACATTTTGCTGCAGTTCTGCGGAGAATGCATGGACTTGCCAATCAGACCACGGTGGTCTGCTCAGCAAGTTCAAAAGGTCTGTCAGAAGTCTACAAGCTAGCTGAACCAACAGCAACTCCCTGTTTCTATTTGCTCAGTGTGCCTGCAGGCTGCTGATGATTACGCAGGCAGACTTGTCTCAGGACATGCTACATCATGCCCCTGGCGTGACACAGTGTGTGATGCAAAGCTGGGCAAGTTTCCAAAGCTGCCAGCAAGGGACGTCTATGTTGACTTTGAGCAGCGCTATGCACGCCTGGACGGCATTTCACACCTGCCGCCACTCAGTGAGCAGGCTGTAGCAGCCCTCCAGGGATCACATGGGTGCGCACTACTGCCGCTGCATCTTTGCAGCTTGTTGTATGCTAAAATAAGATCTACAAGCATGTTGCTGCACTTCAGCACACCTCATCTGCTTGCTGGCTTGAGCAAAATCTAAAGCATTGGCCTGTTCAGGGAAGAGGTGTCAGTGGTGGTTCAAAAGCAGCTGAAAGCCAAGTCCATGACAATGCAGCAACCAACTGACCCAAAGGACTCACAAGCAGTCAGTGATGTCTTTCAAGGTCTTGCAGGTTTGCATCTGCACCTCTGCTGCTCAAGTCACCGTCAGCCATACATTCTGGTGATAGCATACCCAACATGGCCCTTCGTAAAGCTGCCATCAAAGTCGGCAGTTGGATGCACTGTGTACAGCTGACACTTTTGCTCTGTACACTTTGCTGACAGCTCCCAAACACCATTATGCTCAATGTTTTGGCAGCTTGTTCATGAACGTGTAAGGTGCGATGCTGCATGCACCATCCAGCAACACTTTTCTGGCCGCCTTGGGCCAAACTCAGGTTTTGCCTCTTGCCCTCAGAAGACAGGCATGCCATTCAACTTATTTTCAAGAATCTGTGGCACATGTACCCAACTAAGAAACAAGTTGCTGGGCAAACCAAAGAGCTGATCGCTGGGCAAATCAAGAATTAATTTCCTGGGCATGACAACTGACTTCAATTTTTGGACTTCTGCAGAGCAGGGAACTGATGCATTTGTGCAAAGGGCATGTCTGTTGGCAGCTTGTGGCTGGGATGCCTTTCAGCTGAGCAGCTTAGTAGGCAGGGCCAGTCCACAACAGGCAGCAGCTGGCCTGCCCAATGGGGCATGTGAAATGCAAGATGGGGTGATGGCATGTGGCATGTGCGGCACCAGGGTGGGCCTTTGGAGCTTCGCACACCAGCCAGGTCAGACATACCTGTTCTGCTGGGACTGCCACAACTCCCCAATTGCTCAGATGCGGCTGACCAGGATTTTGCAAATGACATGCAGCTGTCTGCGGTTGTGACAGATTTACGTGAGTTGAATGCAGCTTGCATGGCATTTGCAGGATGGCAAGATTGACTTTGCCAAATGCACTGTCACCTTCTTGGTACATGTGTTCAACCAAGAGGCAACACCCACAGCACACCATGCGTGAAGTATTCTTTGCACAAGGATGATGCAATGCTCAGTTTGGCTGCAGCAACAGCAGACTGCTTTGGAGAGACAGAACTTGTCCTGCACATACCTAGCTCATCATGAGCTGGAAAGCAAACTTATCACTACTATTCTTGTTATTATTATTATTGTTATTGTTACTGTTACTGTTATTGTTATTATTAACAACAGCAGACAGGGCCCGAGATCAATACGTCACAGGAGCTCAAGTCAGGCTTGCTCCACAACGGTAAGGAAGACTTGCAAGCCTGAAGAGGGCCTGCTGTGCAAGTCTTGACTGAATTCACTGCCTGCAGACGTGCACAGTCACCAGGTTGCAGGGCAATACCCAGCCTATACCTGTCAGGAAACCCTACTGTGCAGGTCTCAACTTGACCACTTCTGCTTGCAGAAGTTGACAACCAAGAGGTGGGTGAGCCTACTAGCAGTCCACCTCCAGATGCAAGTCCTGAGCCAAGAGCTGAGCCCAGGACAAGCTCGGCAGCTGCCATTGATGAGGCAACACCTTGCATCGATGAGGCAACACCTGGCAGGAGGGAAGCCATCAAGAGAGAGCTCTCCAGAAGTATTGCTGGTGAGCTTTAGCGCTTGCATGCAAGTCCCCATTAAGCTGTTTTTTGTAAGCTGTCTTTGTGCCACATGCAGCAGTACAGGTGGAAGTCTAAGTCTAGTCTATTGTGTACGTTGGAGTCTCGAGCTTGGTGTCGCCCTTATTGCAGCTCTTTTCTGCGGTCCGCCCAGCAGGATATTGTTGCAACAGACCTGTCTGGTTGGGGCTGCAGGCTTGTGTGTCTGAACATGCGGTGCAGCTGTGTATACAGCAGCTTGTGTACAGACACAAACTGTGATCAGCGCGTATTGCCTGCAGAGGTACAGCTAGCTTGCGCTAACTATGGAAGATGCAAGAAGCTTCCCAGGGCGTCTCATGCAAGCCATTTGGTACATGGTTGTAGCAAGAGTGGCCCAAGCTGAGAAGACAGTGGATAACAGCAAACTTATCAAGGCAAAGTTTGTTGCTTTCTGTCACTTGGCAAAAATGTTGGCAAAATTGTCGGCAAAATGTGTGCAGGTGGACCCACTGTCAGCCCATCCAGCAATGCTGCCTCACCGGAGTCTCCTGACCAGGAACAGGGCCACCTGTCTTCTTCACCTCCAGTTCCGCAGACAGCAGCATCCACCTCAAGGCCCCCCGCGCCCTTCGGATCTCCCCTTCCACAGGCCCCCTTTGGCTTTGCCCATCAAAGGCCTGCCTTTGGCTCTGCCCTTCAACACGCTGCAGAAGGGTCCTCTTCAACGATGGCTGCCCATCGGCACGCTCCCTTTGGCTCCCCTTTGCAGGCACCGGCCTTTGGCAGCGGCAGCGGCAGTGCTTTTGACAGCCCAGCCTTCTTCACACCTGCTGCATCGGTACCCCATCAAGCCACCACTGCTGCACCACAGTCAACCGTTGCATTTGGTGGCTTGCCTCTGGGCACACCAGACTCTGCCTTTGCCACTCCAGCTTCTGCCTTTGGCACTCCTTTGTCAGGCTTTGGCAGCCCTGCATTCCACACCCCTGCTGGCACTGGTGGGGGTCAGGGCTTTGGTACCCCTTTGTCCAGGGGGCAGGCTTTTGGGACACCGATTCCAGCTTTTGGGACTCCTGCAGCATCTGGTGGACAAGAGGCGTCAGAAGAGGGTCCGTTTGGAGCGCCAGCTTTTGGGAGTGAGCTTCTCATCCTTCTGTGAACTCGCCGATCATCTCTCAGCCGCATCAAGCTCAAATGTCAGCACTCAAGGCAATTTCTGCATTTGCTCCACTCTTGCAGTGGCATTGTTGTTGCCACATGCTTCTGTGAATGACTTCTGGAGAAACAAAGCATACTTTGTAGCGTTGCAACGTGCAAGTTCTCCAGCATATGATCCCCTTGACAACACCTCCTCCATGACTCTGCATGCCCCCTCCAACACCTTTCTTGTCTCTTTCCTCTTTTTCTTCTTGTAAGGTCACATGAGCTCCTCATCATCCTCTGCAACCGCTTTCTTGAGCACAATGTTGCAGTATGTTCTTCTCTTGTGACTGAGTTGGGTGAGTGCAGGTGGTGCAGCCCTTCCTGCATTTGGGTTGGCTGTCCTCAAGTCCCCACCTCAGTCCCGATCACCCTCACTGGGGACCAGCAGGCCGCCTTCGGCATCCCCATTGGCCCCAGCTGCATTGCCCGCCACAGCTGCAGAGTTGCCTTCGTCTTCTGCCAATCCAGACGGCACAGCTGGGGCCACAGCTGCCAAGGCCAGCTATGCTTTGGCAGATGCAACTGCTATTGATGATCAGCCCTCAGGCTCAAAACGAAAGAGAGAGTCAGATGCTGTTGTGGAACGTATGGTTCAGCCGTCTGCAAGCAAGCAGCCCAGGCTGGATGTTGGGGTTGTGGCTGCTGACAAATCACGACAGACCTTTGACTGTGTGAAGAGTCACAAGTGAGTCAATTGCAGGAGCTTTGCTTCTCATCAACATGAGTCTGAGCAGTTTGCCTGTCAGTGACTGCTGGATGTCAACACTAGCTACCAAGCTCAGGAACCCTTGAGCTGTGGCATGTGGCACAATCACCACTGTTGCTGTGCACCACGCACACATCTCAGCTGGGTCAACAGGCTTAGCATGAGCTGCGGCTAGCAGTGCAAGTGCAGCTGGCACTTGGGCTTGACATTCTGCATGGGTCAATGCAGGTCCTTCTGCCCCTGGGTCATGTCACATGGTTTGGACAAGGAAACAACAGTTTGTGGGTGGCAATGGTGCCTGACCTCCCTAGCAGAACATTGGGACAAGGATCCTTTGACTGTGGAGGCTCCACCTTCAGAGGTACCCAACATCATACACAGCATCCGTTGTGCCTTTTGCATGCATGCTGTGCTTTGCTGATGATCATGGGTTGGGAACCCAATTTGCCACAACGTGGGATGCGTGAAACCTGTACTGTCACTGCGGGATGTGTGACACCTGTATTGCCACTGTCACAGCATGCTGGATTAAGTGCTGGAAATCTATATTGCTCCTGTCGCTTGCAGGGACAGTCGCAGAGGCTGCGCCAGGCTCTTGCATCAATCAGGAGGGACTAGAATAGATGCCAGCAAACTGAATTTGGTCACTTGTCACAGCAGTTGTTCGTCGCTGTCTCAGAGGCTTGCTTACAGACAACATGTAAGACAAAGCAAATACTTCAATATTTACTTATTTTACGTGTGCTCAGAAAATTCTGGAAACTGCATGATTTTGAGGTTATTCCTGCTAACTGCCTTCTTCAACTTCTTCCTTCTCTTCCTCTGCAAAGATCTTTTTTGGCTGTGTCTTGTTGTACGCAGCAGTGTGAGCAGCAAATTCGTCAGAATGCGCCTCATGTCGCAAGATGGCAGCCCGAATATCCTCCTCAGCAGGATTCTTGAGCATACCCTGCAGCCAAGATGCACGTTCAGTCACAGCTGCAACCCTACGCTGCATTTTGTATCGCGTGCTAAAACTTCTCTCCAACAGAATGGGCTTGAGTCAACTCACGCACTTGAGTTATCTACACACTTGCCCGTGCTTGCAAATGTTGCAGGAGTACACCATACCATCAAGGCAGGTAGCTGTAGGCTTGCAACAATTTCCTGTGCAGACTCTGAGCAGTCGCAGTGCATTTGAACTTTTGGAAAAGTTTTGCAGGACCCAATGTTTTTGGAAGCTTCTGACAAGAGAAGTAAGTTAGGCAACAGCTCCAGCATCGCAGGTAGCATGTGTCACACAGCACACGCAAGCAAGCTCAAGGGACTGACATGATTCTTAAGGCACAGCACATGCAAGCAAAGTCGGGGAACTTACATGATTCTTGAGGATGTACTGTGTGAGCAGAGTGCCTCCAGTCTTGCCAATGAGGCCGGCAGCTCCTCGGCCCAGAGTGGCAGCTGAGGAGCCCACCTCGGGCTTGTGGAACTTCACAGCATCGTCGTGATCCCTCTCTGACTTTCGCTTCCTGATCTGCTTGGCCTCCTTGAACATGGGCAAGGCATGGGGGGTGTGGATGACAAGGGGAGCCTGCATCACACAAAGCAGCTTTGAGCAGCCTTGTTGTAAATGCCAGATGTGCTGCTTAGTGCGCTGCCGCTTTGTGAAGCAGTCCTAATGACTGGACTGCATAAGCAGTTCTGATTTTGCCCAAGGGCTGAAATCCAAGCATAACTCCAGGACAGCAAGGCAGCAATCAGAGCCCTTGCAACTGCTGCACAGGGAGAATATGCCTAATCAAGCTGAGTAGGCGTGCAAAGACGGGTGATAAACGGCTTTGACTCAGGGCTGCATTGGAGATAGTTGGCCAACACCTTTCCGATGCACAAAGCCATCCTTGCTGCATCAATAGACAAAGCATGCAATCTAACCATGCAAGTCCGGTTGTTGCAGCTCTGTGTGTTAGGCGCACTGTACAGCGAGCTCACCTCAAAGTCAAGAGGGTCCTTTGCTCTAGGTTTTCTAGCTGCACACAGCAGGACCCCTCGCTCACTCAGGGTGGGGTCATACAGGCCGCGCACACACCCACCTGACTTGTCACCTGCACCACAAAAGCAAAAAAGCTCGTCATACAAAAATGCATCAAACATGCAGCACATGATTACATGCTGTTAAGAGGATGACAGCACATAGGGACCTCACTGAGCGCACTGCAAGTTAGCAGTGGAATGGCATACAGTCAACATTTTGTCGGGCTACCATTGAGCATGCTCAAGCGGCAGTGCATCACAGCATCGCTGTACACTGAGCAAGCGCATCAAAACATGTGCGAGCCAGTCCCCGCAGAAAGTGCTGACAAGCAGTGGATGCTGGGCACCACAGGGTGACCATGATAGGGAGGGGGTACAAGGTGGAAGAGCACCACAGGGTGGTCATGATAGGGAGGGGGTACAAGGGCATGATGGGGAGGGGGTACAAGGTGGAAGGGTTGACCTGTGCCCATGAAGATCTGGTTGAGGCGGGCGTGCCAGTGCACAGCCACCACGCTGCCCACCGTGCCAATGCGCCGCACCAGTTGCGACCTGCAAGCAAGCCACACAAATCACAGACTCAACATACACACGTTTGCATATCACGTCTACACTGATAGCCAGGAAGAGCATGCTGCTGGTGCTGGTGCTGGTGCTGGTGCTGGTGCTGGTGCTGGTGCTGGTGCTGGTGCTGGTGCTGCTGCTGGTGCTGCTGCTGCCTCTTGACAGACAAGGCAAACCTGAGGCAGAAGGGAACTGCTCTGACCACATGCCTGAGCATGCTGCCTGGAAGTGCTGATCAGCAAAGCGTGGAGGCATGTTTATGTGCATGCTGAATTGACAGTTCAGGGCTGTATCAGCAAAGCAAGCAAACTGACTATGTTACGCTTGGTTCGCATACAGCACAACAGAATAATAACATCATGAATAGACAGCACAGCTAATTTTCCAATGGATGTTCAATGAATCAGCAAGCTTCCTGCAGACGGTAGGCACAGTCCATGAGCAGAACTGCAGATGCTGAGAGCATACTTGGCATAATTGTTGTAATGATTTGCAGGGTGAGAAGTACTGCACACCAGCAAAACAAACAGTGAATGCACACCAGCACAACAAACAGTGAATGCACACCAGCAAAACAAACAATAAATGCACACCAGCAAAACAATGTACACCAGCAGAACAGGCACTGAACTTACACCAGCAGAACAAACAGTGAATGCACATCAGACGGAGAGTCAACATACTTGTTGACATCAAAGAACAGCAGGGCTCCACCAGTGCCGTCCCTCTGTGCGGATGTGCCCGTCAGGATGAGTGACTCATCAGGGCTGAAACAACACGCCGTCTCAGAGTGGGTGGTTGGCAAACCAGAGAAAGCATGCACTGGAGTCTTCAGCTTGCGCAAGTCCCACAACTACACAGGGGACACAGCTGTCAGCAGCTTGAGATGTGAGGCCTGCACAAAGCGGGCATGCAATGGAAGTCTTGATGCTGCAGCCACAGAGTGTAGCAGCAGGCCATTGCCGAGAGCGCAAAAAAAAGCCCAGAGAGGTATAATGTGGGTTGTTTGCGCTACAGGGCTCCAGCATGACCAGCACAGTCAGACATTGGTGTCACTGACTGCCTCATCAGCCACATCATCATACTGACGCTTGCTTATGGTGATGCCTGACTCCCACAGTGCCTCCGGAGCTGCAACAGTTCACATTGTGCGTCTTGGCACAAAGCAGCTGACTTGTCCTTGATGTTACTCAATCTCACAGCATGTCTTTTCTCAGGTTACAAATATCACAGTCATCGATTATACCTGCAGAATCTAGCATATGCTAAGAGACAGATGGGTGATGAGTCAAGCAGTCAGACAGACAGACAGACAGACAGACAGACAGACAGACAGACAGACAAACACTGATACAGACCTTGAGGGTCTCATCCGCCCCTCTGCTGGCTAGGCTGTGGCCATTGCTGGCAAAGGCCAGGCTGGTGATCTCAGTGGAGGGCTCATGGGCATTGCGCATGACACGGCCCCCTCCTGACACGTACCGCCAGTCCTGCTTGGCAATCATCTGCGGCTTGGGGGGCATCACCACCCCCGTCGATGCTGCTGTGCCAAACTTTCCTGCAGCAACAGCAACAACAGACCCTTGAGCAATGTCTATGCCATATTCCAGAGCATCTGCCCCTCATTCCTGCAAACTGCCTCTCATTCGCTGTTTTGTGGTGCCAAGGCTGTGCAGTCATGGCAATGAGCAAGGTGAAGGTAGCAAATGGTCAGATCATGCTCACCAGTGCGGTGCAGAAGGCCTGCTGGTTTGAGGTAACAACTGCAACGATGCAAGAGCGCATGCAACAGCATGCTGTACAAGAGAGGGTCGACTGGGAGCAAAGACATGTGTATACACACAAGCAACGCCTCATGCAAAGTATCATCAACAGATTAGGCAGGCAGGCAAGCAGAGGCAGGCAGACAGACAGTCTACACACAGCTACTGCAGGTACCTTTGACATCCCAGATCTGCAGAGTACCATCAAACATGCCACCCCCAATGAGGCCCCCATCATGGTTGTATGCACAGGCAGTCACAGCAATCCTGCCAGGCTTAGCCAGCTGAGGCTTGATGACAGTCTTCTGCAGCACATTCCAGGTGTCCCACACACGTATGGACCCATCCTCGCTGCTGGTCATGCCAGTGTAGCGATCCGTGGGATGCCACTGGGCATGAGTGCAGGGACTGATGTGTCCCTTGGTGTTCCTCAGATCCCGAATGTACATGTCACCTGCCAGGCTGACTCCGCGCTCTTTACCGTCTCGGTCATACACCTTGATCTGGGAAGAGCCTGTGGCAACCAGGAATGCATCCCCTGCACAGCAAAAGACCTTTGTCAGGCGTCGCCAATTGTTGGTACAGTACATAGGTAGGCAATTTCTTGACACGCCAAATGTGGTGACAACAGTTGCATGGGAGTGTTGCATGCATCAGCACAATCCGATGGCTGCTCAGCTTGTGTCAAAGTAAACAAAGTGAGCAGGCAAAATGGCGGAAGCGATGACTCATTGGGCAGGTGTGTGTGTGTATGTATGTATGTGTTTGTGCAACAGTCTGCGTTTGCCAGCTCATCACTGAAAGGCACAAGAGCAGCATCATTGACGTTCCTGACTCATGCGATGACCTTATCCAGAACATGAACAACACTGTGGAAAGGTCAACACAGGCTGATTGGAATGACCAAATTGTCATTCCATCCAACCTGTGTTTACGTGAATGACAAGATCAAGCTGACCTGTGGGGCTGAGGCTGACTGAGTGAACTGGGTGCCCATCAGAGGGCTCTATTCTGCGAAAGCTGCGCATGTCTGACTTCATACCGTTGAAGTCAAACATGCGGAGGCCGTAGTCCCTACTGCCTGCCAAGAGGCGAGATCCACTGTGGTCCACATCTATGGATGTCACCACCTTCCCTTGCCCTGTATGTCATCATGGAGCATGACATTCCACATGGCAAAGCATGCAGCAGATCTTATTGTGAATGTGAGGCCCCTAACGTGCGTGTGTGTGAGTACATGAACCTAGCAACATGGCTGTACAGTTGCAATGCTACATGAAGATGTCCAGTGATGCGCTGTTGCACTGATTGAGTATCGTCACAACCTGGATGTGATGTTAGCGTTGAGCAAATTGCTTTTGAAGACTGGGAGAGGTGCAGCAGGCAGTTGGCAGCACACTGGAGATGGTTGTGCACCTTCAAGGGCGACCTCATGCGAAACTGGTAGCATGTAGGGATCCAGCTCTACATCTTCTTCACCCAAGCCACCGTTCGAGACACCAGCAGCACTGGCAACAACATCATCACCATCATCTGAGCCTGATTGAGACCTGGCAGGCGCAGCTGCAGCAGGGTGCCCCAGCTGTGGAGCGCTAGTCTCAGCCTCAGAGCCACTGCGCAGGCGTGCAGCATGTATAGACTCTAGACTCTCTATCTTGCTCTCCTGCTGACCTGCAACGCATGAATGTGGTGAAATGAAGCTTCCATTTTGTTGCAATCCAGATGTTGCCAATAAGGGTTTGCGTGAACATTGACAAACATGCTGTGACTGATATGTTGTTGACAATTTTGCAATAATAGAGCGTGGACTGAAGCATGATGACTTGCCCAGGAAAATGCTGTTTGTGTTGACTGTGGCATCAGCACAGTTTAATGGTTTACTGCTATGAATGTCTGCATGTAGGGGGCATACCAAACGCCATGGGGAATTCTGCCCTCAGAGAACCATGCTGTAAGTCTGCATTTTCCTCGAGATCAGTATCCAAATCATCCACTATGGCAGGAGCATCTTCATCGTCTTCATCCACGTCAAGTCCTGCTACAGCCCGCTGGGTTGTGCTTGGCCTGCAAGCAAATATGATAACATTCTACATCTGCTAGACATGCCAGAATGTGGCCCTGAGCACATGGTTTGGCAGCATTACTGTCAGCAGGAAACAAGAACGAAACCTGCTGGCTGGCTCCTCGAAGTAGGAAGCTGCTGCAGTGTTGGCATGCTTTTGTTTCTGTTGAAGGCCTCTCTGCGTGGCGGCACAGCGAGGTTTGGCTGCGCATTAAGAGAGCCAACACTGCAAAATGGATTGAGGTTGCAGGTATTTTTGCAGCTCTACGTACCAAGTCAGCGACACCAGTGCGTTGAGATCGCTGCGCTCTAAGCTGCGCAAGCTCCTCCTCCTCCTCGTCACTTGCCATAATCACTTGTGAAGCAGATAATGCAAGTAGCTGCAGAAAATGACCAGCGTGCTGGGTTGGTGTTAGTTATGCGCACAGCAGGAGCTCGTGCAACCGCAAAAAGTGTGATCTTGGCTCAAATATCGCCGAAGGTTCTCTTGTCTAGTTTAATCTGCAGAGTTTGTGCGACCTACTTCTAGCACGTAATGTCGATCGACAGTACTCACGAATGATACACAGAGTCCGTGTTGCAGACTTGCAGTGCTACTACTGTACTGAATACTCGATTACTAATTGCTCTTTAGCTGCAATAAAAGTTTGCATGGCAGGTCTGCAGATCAGCCTGGGCCTGCGGTCAAGAGACCAAGAGAGACCCGGAAAACCTGTGTCAAGCATGCGCAAGCAGACAGCCATTGAGAAAAGGTCGCCCAACCCAATTGTTGGTGTCCCACTGCTGAGCAAAAGTGTGATAGGCAGCTACCTGAAGGTGACGAAGCACAAACTGTAGATTTAGAATGTGTGAAGTGCTGTGTTTCATATGAATCACTGCATTTGCAGAGCAGGGCTAGTCAAGCAGTATCATGAGCTGCGGGGCTGTATCTGATGCAAGGGCTTGCCACCCTGTGGTCGTTTCAGCCCTGGTGCTCTGTAGGCAGGTCCAGGAGAATTGATCTGAATGCCCTTTGTCATATGGCGAGGCAGCACAGCAGCACCTCTCAATGTCCCATGTCCCTTGCTCTGCTGCTTCTGCTTACTGTCAGTATCAGGAACAGGAGGAGCACTAGCTGCACTTGTGCTTGGCGCACAAGAGACAGCAGGTGTGTTTGTTTGCCTAGCGACCTGCTCTGGTGCTGCCCCTGTATTGGACATGGAAGCCTGTGCTGGCTTTGCAGGTGCAGAGCCTGCATGTTGGACAATACTGCTTAAACACGTTGAATCAAAGCAAGGGTGATAAACGCAGAGTCAAACCAAGAAATTGTCTGATTTTGAAAAGCAAAGTAATGCAGTGTCATCCAGCTGCGTCTCTACGGGAGATGGCATTCTTACCCTTGATGCTGCGCGCCTTGACGGGAAGGACTTCCTCTGTGTCGCTTTGATCTGCCAGAGGCGTTTCAGGGCGTGATGCCTGTTGCTGACCAACTGACTTGGCAGCAGGTGCTACCTTTTTGCTGGAGGTTGACTTAGCGGCTGCTGCCACCTGCTTAGTTTTTGGAACAGATCCACGTTTTGGCCGTGTGTCTTTCTTGTCATCTGCTTTGCTGCCTTTGGCCGTGCTGGCAGCAGCCTGCATCAGCGGCACATTTCATTTGCTTGGCTGCATTTTGATGGTTCACTCAAAAAACCAAGCTCTCAATAGTGCGTTAGGATGGTTGTTTTACGGGGACCAGAGGCAGCAGCCGTGAACAATCAGTACAGCTTCTGCAAAGTGCCAGCATGAGGCTCCATTGCACCTTCTTGCCTCTTTTGGCAGGTGGAGGGCTCTCATCTTCGCTGTCATCTTCACTGCTTGCACTGCTTTCGCTCTGCTGTGACTCAGATTCAGCACTGAAGTCAGAAGCTTCCTCTGCAGACCTGTCAGCTGCTCCATCTGATTCAGAGTCACTGACCAACACCTGTGCTGTTGACTCCTTCTTCCTGCAAACCAGCACTGGAATTTGCTTGTCAGCGCTGTTTGCTAAATGTGCACTTGTTTCATTCAAAACATCATTTGCAAGCAGGAGCGTAGGATACCCACAGAACGTATGTGTTACAACAGACATGCAAATCCAGCTTACCTTGTCTCTGCATTGCAAGCTGCTGATGCTGATGCGCCCTCTGGTTCATCACCTTCTTGCATTGGCTCACCTGGTGGTTGACCATCCATCACCACTGCAATAGACCACTGTGGTGACAAAGTCTTCTACTTGGCAAGTTCACATAGCATGGATTTCCAATGGCCAAACAAATAGCAATATGTAAGCAGGCAGACGGCGGTTTTGCTCTAGCTGTCCAGTACACTCATCAAAGTGTACAAATCTGTTGCGTCCTTAGAATGAGCTGCCGACACCTGTACAGTATGACTTGTTACCTGCAGTCCCTGGTGGAGCTCCTTGTATAGAGGCAAACAGGGCTTGATCTACATCCTCCTGCTCCTTGAGAGCTGCCTATACGGTTTGCACGCTTGTACATCGGTCAAAATGGCATGACTCAAAACGGACTCTGCCATGTATACCTGCTGTTCAGCCTTCTTCTTGGCTGCACTGTTCTTTTGTAGCCTGAGTCTAGAGCTCATGTCAGCACAGTCTACATCTCAGGCTTCCATCATGTACAACAGATAGGTATTGTGCGAAAGTCAAATGCGGTCGACTTCTACACGAGGAAACACAGTCAAGATCAGTAAGTGATCAAGAGGCTGCGCTCAAACGTTCTGACAATTGATCCCTTGTGTGCTCGGCTTTGTTAGCTCGCTTCTGGTCTTGCTTAATGATGCACCTCAACGCTACTGCCAGCAGCGCGATGCGCACTAGCAAGACGCTCTAGTTTGATGCCCGGCCCCAATTCGAACCGAGACAAAACCTAGAAAGGGTATGTATTCAGACTTGCCTGCACTGCGTTTTGGGTGTTGGTTTGACTCTACGGAGTGTGTAGAGAGACTGCGATCGTTTGATCAAGCGGAATTCTCGAGAGGTCCGTCACAAAAGCATGCTGAAAGCTACTTTGTGATGTGGAGGATGGCTAGCAACGACAGGGCTTCTCAGGACCGGGATTCCGCGTGGAACCAAGTACGTTGACTGTGCAGACGCTCACTGGCCTCGCGTCGACAGCAGTTCTGTAGCAGCTGCTGCGAAGTCTTGTGGTTTTGAGTTGCAAGACTACAATTGCTCCACCGGTCAAGAGTTTCTAGCCCACGCTGGACTGATCAGCAGCTCACACGAAGTTGAGCTTGCAGGCGTCAGAACATCATGTCGATGGAGCAGAGTCTAGGCCACAGCATTCGACAGGGGAGATCAATCCCACAGAAAACTGGGCCGAGACTACTGAGTCCAGCAAACCAGTCCCACGACCATCTGTATCCTCCACTTCTGCCACTGGCCAAGGCAGTTCCAACCCAGCTCATGAGTCAGAAGCAGTCTCTGCACCCCCTTCCAATGAGCAAGATAGCTCACGCCCAACTGACGACCAAATAATTGCGCAGGAAAACGAGATTCGGTATGCTAAGACTCAACTCCTGTCTTGGTTAGACTGCACACAATTTCCAGCTTCACATCGACTGCATGCAGAGGGACTAAAGCGATCAAACACGCTGTGCTGTCTCAAGGAATGCGTGTGTATGCCAGTTGCTAACTTCTGTCATGGTCAGAATGCATACAATGTCCAGCTTTACCGCACTCACAAGGACTGGAGAGGTCAAGCACTATGTGCTGTTGCAGACAAGAGGCAGAACGACTTCCTTTTGTGGGAGATCTGGAACCCATCCTTGCCCTGCAACAAGGTACCTGGCTTCAGCTGCACTTTGCAAAGCATGTGCAGAGCCAGGCAGTCATTGGCCAGTGGCCGCAAGTGGTCACCATTCACCTTGACTGATTCCCTATTATTTCAAGCAGTGACCGATGCTGCAGAGTATCAGTCCGGCAGTGCCGTCTTTGTTGCCAAAATAAAAAAGCTGGAGACCATGTACAAGTCAATCAGACGAGCACGAGGCGATGGCAATTGCTTCTTTCGCAGTTTCATTTTTGCTTACATGGAGAGCCTGGTACACACAGCAGACCTTACTGAGCGTAACAGGTTTGCCCTGTCCTCCTTTCGCTGTGTCTCTTGGTAGCACCTGTCTGAAGTGCGTCTGAAATTAGATCCTCTGCACATGTAGCTCATCCTGTCAAAGTGTCTTTGTTCGCTTATTTGATTCAGGTAAGCAGTCTTCAACCTGCTTGTTGCTGCTGCAAGCATGCCATACCATGTCAGGCCTCTGGCTTAAATGAGTCTGCCATGCAAAGTGGTGACATGCGTTTGACAGTGCTAGCAGAAGCCGTGCACTTTGAGCTTCAGCAAGCTGCTGATGTATACCAGCGCATGCCTGTTGCATTTACTGCTGAGCCCTAAAACACATCCACAATGTAGAAGCGCGCTTTCACTGTCCCCAGGCGTTTCTGAGCTTAGATTCCCAGTATAGACGACGTTTCTGCACTAACATGGACATTCCAGGGTTGAAAAGAGCTGGCAGATCAAGGCGTTTCTTGTGTTGAAGGGTAGTGACCTGCATCCGGCAGTGGAAGCAGAAAATGGTGGATCACGGGTACCAGGAACTGGTGTTTGAAGATGCCATGGAGGTCATCATCGACCAGCTGAATGCTCTGGGCACACAAGACCCCCTGACGGTCCAGTCGCTGGAAGGCAACATGCGCGATGGCATGATCAGCAACATGGTCATCATGTTCTTACGCATGCTGACATCTTGTGAGATCCAGCGGCGCCAGGACTTCTTTGCTCCCTTCATAATGGTCAGCTTTATATCCTTCATGTACTGATGTGTCCTCATATTTAATGGTGTTGCTTGTTCCTCCCTGAAAGCAAATGCAACGACG
>JAABUK010003866.1_pt1 | contig 24907 bp, 20 predicted proteins | sample 5559141 | NCBI WGS metagenome assembly JAABUK01 (sample SAMN10711869, study PRJNA513367) | rock metagenome | isolation source: Antarctica rocks | place: Antarctica: Victoria Land, Pudding Butte nord | collected 2016-01-03 | reverse complement strand
GCGAGATACTCAACCAATGATGCAACAGTGGAAGGAAAGTGGAAGGAATTTCTCCGCGCACCTGAAATGTGCAATTTTATTAAGCAAAAACGCTGATTTTGAATTTCGTCGAGTCCGACCTCCGGCACTCCAGAACTATCGGGCAAGTCGTTTATTTGAGCGGCTTGCCTTTTTTATCGAGACATTGGCTGACAAATATTAATCGTTCATGAACAAATGAATAATACGCGCGGATAAACAGAGCGATTTCCGAAGCGCTAATGTTGGAAACTTATGCAACGATGTCATAAGATTGTTGCAATAAAACTGCAACCGCTCGCCGCGCAAGACTGGCTACTATGCTTCCACAAGGCAGGCAACATTCCTTTCATGAAGTGAGTTGGTGAGCAACAATAGAGGCGCTGAACAGGAGCAAGTTCAGCGCCTCTCTTTTTTTGTATTCTGGAGGGATGAGCAAATTGTTGAAGAACATCCGCGCCGTGATTTTCGATGTGGGCAATACTCTGACACGTCCTGATTGGCAGCGAATCACAGCGCAGACGGAAAAGCATTTTGCGCTCTGCCCGGATGAAACGAGCTTGCAGCGCAGCATCTGCAAGGTTTTGCGTGAGGCCGATGCGGACGCTGGTTTCCTGCGCACGCTCGCGCAGAAAGGCATTGCCGCCAACTGGCACTTTCGACGCGTTTATGTTGAGCAAGGACTAAACGAAACGCAACTCGCGCGGCTTTCCGATGCGCTCGATGAACTTCACCGCGAACGCCATTTGTGGGCGACGATTAACGAAGAGGCCGTGCCCGTTCTCGAAAAAATGAAGCGGCGCGGATTGCGGCTCGGTGTTATTTCAAATTCCGAAGACGGGCGCGTCGCAGAGCTTTTGCGTGCGCTCGACATTTTTCATTTCTTTGATTTATGCATTGATTCGCACCTTGTCGAATATGCCAAACCGGACGCACGCATTTTTCTCGACACAGTCCGTCAATTAAACATTGAGCCGCAGCAAGCCGTCTACGTCGGCGATTCTTATACGCAGGACTTCTTAGGCGCGCGCGCGGCAGGACTCCGCGCTGTTCTTTACGATCCGTTCGAGCTGCAAACTGAAGCCGATGGCCTGCGCATCAAGACACTTCAAGAACTTGTGGGTTCGTAAACCGAGCAGCCGACTCGATTCGCGTTTCATTTGCAAAGCAACGAAATCGAGCGCGACACTTCGCCGACAATTGCACATCTTTAATGCTGATTGATGACGACGCGCGTGTTCGCAGGCACTGTATTAGTTTTTTCCTCTTCTGGTGTCGGCGGCGGTGGCGGCGCGAGCAGATTGCGTGCGATTAGCAGGCGGGCGAGAATGCGCAGCTCGTTGCGTTGAAAGCGGTCTGCGACGGCCTTCGTGCGCTCGAAATCCGTGCTGAGGAGCGCGGATAATTCTTTGTTGTACTGCGCGGAAAGCAACGCAATCGGTTTGGATGCAAAGCTCATCATCGCTTCGTCATCGCGTATAAACTCCGGCGCGATGAAACCGCCGAGCACCGTCGCCGCGTTCACGAGTTCGTTGAGTTGATCGACCATCGGCTCGACAACGACAAAGCTATGCGCCGGATCGACGAGCGCGGCGGCACGCGCAACTTGAAACTGCGCGGCGAGTTGCGCAAGATTTCGCGGGCGCGGGTTAATCGCGCCGCGCGATTCGTCCAACAGTTGCTGCGCGAGTTTCTGCTGTCCCTTTTCCTTCGCGTTGATGGCGAGCGCGGCAAGCGCCGCCGCACGCGCATCGTTTGAGCGAACGCGCGTCAGAGATTGTCTCGCATCTTCGATTTTGCCTTTTTCGACGGCGCTTGCGAGAGCCTGCCGATCAAGCTCCGCGAGCATTTGTTTGCGTTCGGCTGGATCAGTAATTTTCTCGTTGATGATCAAGCGCGCGCGGTCTGCGTTGCCTTCCGTTAAAGTTTTAGAAGCGGCCTGTCGAATCATCTGGCTGCGCATCTCCGGCGAGGCTTTCGGCGCGAGCGCGAGAATGTCGTCGGCGGTTCCCTTCTCAAGCGCTTTCTGATATTCGGCCTGCACGCCCGTATCATCACCGTCGTCGTCGCCCTCCTCTGTGGCGCTTAATGTTATGGTGGTTTCACGTATTTTTTTGAGGGCGGCGATCTTGCGGCGCACTTCGGCGGCGCGCGCGGGCGCATACTTTTCAATATCCGGCAGCGCCGACTCGTATTGATCGAGGTAGTAAGATTTGCTTGACGGCAGGCTCAAGGCAGCAGTGGCAAGCATGTTCGCCAAGTCCTGCATGGCCTGTTTATTCAAGACGGGCGCGGCGTCTTTGCCCACCATACTTTTCATTTGCAGCAAATTGATCGCAACGCTCATCGATTCGTAATCCGATGTCAGATTTTCGGAGCGCAGTTTTTTAACGGTGTCGGCGGCGAGTTTAGTCGCAGCATCCTGATCTTTTTTCTGTAGCTTCCGAATAATGTCCGGCAGTTGTGAAGAAACATTGTGCGAGAGACTTTCTTCCGCAACTTCGAGCGCTTGCTTCGGATCGCTCGAAGCCATTTGCGCGGCGAGCGCCAATTCGGTTTGCGATTCCGTATCCGGCAAACCGTAGCGCTTGCTGGCAAGTGTTGCCGTAGACAAAGCGGGCGGCGGGCGCGTCGCGCGCAAGTATTCGAGAGCGAGCCGCGCGTCGTGTGCTGCAATCATCTGCAAGACTTCGCTGCGCAACTGCATCTTCATTTGCTTTGCCATCATGCCGAAGCCCATCTCGAAGGATTCGTCCGCATCGTCTGCGGCGGCGGGCGTCGTTTCAGAGAGGCCGAATATCGCGTCTTTGAAAAGTGCGCGGGCGCGTTTTTCGTCGTGCGTCCAGAGAATATCGGCGATGCTGGCGCGCACCAACGCGCGGTTTTCCGGCAGCCGTAAAGCATCCGCGCCGCCCGCGAGTTCATCAAGCAACGCGAGCGCCTTTCTCTCAAGCGCCTGCTGCTCGCTCGTTTTCTGCGGCGGCTGGCCTGTGGTGGTGGTGGTCGTTGTCGCGTCCGTCGCTGTCGCTGGTGTTTGCGCGCTGGCAACAAACGCCGCAGCAGAACAGATTAAAAGCAAAAGCATGTAGCAACGGATTTTTTGTTTCAAAGTCATCTGGCGAACTCCAATCGAGAGGCAGGTTGTAACTCGTGAGGCGGCGCACCTGATCGAGCCACCACACGCAGTTTGGATTCGTTCATTGCGCCGTGTCAATGATTACGTTCGTTGCGCGGCGCAAAAGTTAAGGCGACTACGCGGGCAAAGTTTGCGTCTGTATCTTTAACATTGATTTTCTTGGCAGGCTTCGTCTCTTTACGCGCCGCTTGTTTTAGTGAACAATTGCTTTGACAAATTCAGGCAACACAATTTTTCAAGTGCAAAAAGAGGAGCAAACCGGAATGGCGCAGTGTGAAGTATGCGGCAACGATTATTATCTGGCGTTTGAAGTAGTGACGGCGGGCAACCAACACGTCTTCGATTGTTTCGAGTGCGCGATTCATAAACTCGCGCCCGTCTGCGATCATTGCGGCTGCAAAATCATCGGTCACGGCATCGAGAAAATCGGCTCGTTTTATTGCTGCGCCAACTGCGCAAGGCTATCGGGCGAGAGCGGCGCGCGCGACCAACTAAGCCAAACACCGCCATCATAAGCCTCGATGGTTTTGTAGCTAGCGGGTGAAGGTTCTATTTGACGATTGGTGAATCTTCAATTGCCATTAGCTAAAGCCTAATGGCAACTTATGTCAACAGAACATAGTCATCAGAGCCGGATTACTGATTAATTTAACGAAGCTCTTATAAACGGTGTGCAGACCGTTGCACTAAAGTATGCAGACTTTCTTACGCGTTAATAAAATCCGTGTTGCGGCAGCGCTTTGTTGCGCGCTCGCGGCGTTGCTGTCGGCGGGCTGCGGGCGTTCCTCATCGAGTTCGCAGGCCAAAGAAAAAACGGATAAAGCAAATGCGGGCGGAAGCGGCGGAGCGTCCGTCGTGACAATCAAGACGGCGACGGCTGCCGCGCGCAGCGTGCCTGCTTTTATCGAAGCGACGGGCAGCCTCGTCGCCAACGAAACATCCGATGTCGCGCCGCAAGCTTCAGGGCAAGTCATAGCGACGCCCGTCAACGTCGGCGCATTTGTCCGGCAAGGCGAAGTCATCGCGCGCCTCAATGACCGCGACGCGCGGCTTCGTTTACAGCAGGCGCAGGCAGGCGTGCAGCAAGCATTGGCGGGCGTTCGTCAAGCCGAAGCGCGGCTAGGTTTAAGCGGCAATCAACGCTTCGACGCGAGCGCCGTCCCGGAAGTGCGCGCCTCTGCTTCCGCGCTCGAATCGGCGCAGGCGAGTTTGCGGCTCGCCGAAACGAACGCGCGGCGTTATGCCGAACTCGTCGAATCCGGCGACGTGGCGCGCAGCGTTTACGATCAATACCGCACGCAGGCGGAAACGGCGCGCGCCGCCGTCAATACCGCGCGCCAGCAACTCGAATCAACCATTAATACGACGCGGCAAAGCAACAGCGCAATCCAAACGGCGCAGGCCGGTGTCGAGGCGGCGCGCGCGCAAATCGCCATTGCGCAAAAGGCCGTCACAGACGCCGTTGTTCATGCGCCTTACAGCGGTTACGTGAGCAATCGCCCCGTCGCCGTCGGCGAATATGTGACGCCCGCATCCATTATTGCGACGGTGCTTTTGACGAATCCGATCAAGCTGCAATTACAAGTGCCGGAACTCGACGCGCCGCATGTGCATCCCGGCATGAGCGTTACCGTGAGCGTGGATGCTTACCCGGACAGAAAATTCGGCGGGCGCATCACGGCGATCAACCCCGCGATTGATCCCGCCTCGCGCGCCGTCACAGTCGAAGCGTCAATCGACAACGCGGACAATCAACTTCGCTCCGGCATGTTCGTAACGGCGCGCATCACGCAGCCCGGCGGCGGCCAAAGCGTCTTCGTTCCGAAGGAAGCAGTGCTCGCCGATCCGAACACGAATTCGTTTCGCGTCTTCGTCATCCAAGACAACGCCGCGCATCTACGCATCGTGCAAACGGGCGACGACGAAAACAACATGGTGCAAATCATTACCGGCGTGAAGGCAGATGAAATAATTGCGACCAACAACTTGGAGCAGCTTTACGAAGGCGCGAAAGTGCGCGTCGAATAAAGCCACCGGCGCATTCTCGCAATACGGCGGCATGGCGTTTATCCCCTTCGATTTCACCCGGGCATTACATAAGCTAAATCATGGAGTTATGCAGACAACCATCGTTGGCGTACAATTCCTGCTCGCCTTTGAAGTTTTTTCTCCCTCGCCCTAACGGGCTATTCCCTCATGCTTATGAAGACATCTATTTTATATTTCGACGACGAAGAAACCCTCTTGGAAATATTTCGAGCGATGTTCGCAGACCAATACGAAGTCCGTACCACGACATCGCTCGTCGAAGCGCGGCGGCAGCTTTCACAATGCACGACGGACATTATTATCAGCGACCAAAACATGCCTGAAATAGAAGGCACGGAGTTCTTGCGCGAAGCTTCGGAAGTCTGCCCGCAAAGCGTGCGCATCCTTTTGACAGGCCACATTACAGTCGGAGAAGTATTCGGCGAGGTAATCACCGGCATCATTCAGTCCTTCGTGCCGAAGCCTTGGACAATGGAAGAAATGCAAAGAGTGCTGGAGCGCGCGGGTTCCTTGCTCGAAAAGTAGCGAACAAAGGCCGGAGCCGACGATAAAAAGCGATGCAAAAACTTGCCGAAATATGCGTGCGGCGGCCCGTCTTTGCGACGGTCATTATTCTCGCGCTGACCGTTGTCGGCGGTTTTTCCTTTTTCACGCTCGGCGTTGACCGCTTTCCGAAAATCGACATCCCGACGGTTTCCGTCTCGACGACCAACGCGGGCGCTGCGCCGCAGGAAATGGAAACCGAAGTCACGGACATACTCGAAGGCGCGGTCAACACGGCGACGGGCATCGACGAATTGCGTTCGAGTTCCAGCACCGGACGCTCGCAGATAACCATTAGTTTCGATCTCTCGAAAGACCCCGACGTAGCGACGCAGGAAGTGCGCGACAAAATCAATACCGTCGCTAATCGTTTGCCCGCCACCGCCGATCCGCCCGTTATCCAAAAGGCCGACCCGGACGCAACACCGATTATTCTTTACTCGATGACGGGGCCTTATTCCGTGCTGCAATTAACCCAGTTGGCAGACAAGCAAATCAAGCAGCGCTTGGAATCCGCGAGCGGCGTCGGCGACATTTTTATTTACGGCGCGCGCCTGCGCCAGATAAACGTCAACATCGACCCGGATCGCCTGCGCGCCTACAACATTTCGATCACGGATGTCTCCGCCGCACTGCGCGCGCAAAACCTAGAGCTACCCGGCGGGCGCGTCAACGAAGGCTCCAAGACAATCACGCTCAGAACGATGAGCCGCGTCGCGCGCGTCGAAGATTTCAACGACATTATCATCGCCACGAAAAACAATTATGCGATTCGTTTGCGCGATCTGGGGCGCGTCGAAGACGGCGGCGTCGATCCCGGCTCGATTTCGAGTTTGAACGGCGGTGCGGCGGTAACTCTGGCGATTCGCAAGCAATCGGGCGCGAATACTATCGCTGTCATCAACGCCGTCAAGCAGCGCATGGCGGAGATTATTCCCGTTTTGCCGCAGAATTTGAAATTCGTCGTGATCCGCGACCAATCCGAGTTCATCGAAAATTCTTTGCACGCGATTGAGGAGCATTTGATTTTCGGCGGACTGCTCGCCTCGCTCGTCGTCTTTTTGTTTTTGTGGAATTTTCGCTCGACGATCATCGCGGCGATTGCCATTCCCACGTCTATCATCGCCGCCTTTGCCTTTCTCGCAGCCTTCAATTACACGCTCAATCAAATGACGATGCTCGCCTTGACCTTGATGGTCGGCATCGTGATCGACGACGCGATTGTAGTCTTGGAAAACATTTATCGCTTCGTTGAAGAAAAAGGTATGCCGCCGTTTCAAGCGGCAATCGAAGGCACGCGCGAAATCGGTCTCGCCGTGCTTGCGACGACGCTTTCACTGCTCGCGGTGTTTTTGCCCGTTGGATTCATGGGCGGCATCGTCGGGCGCTTTATGTCTTCGTTCGGTTTGACTTCTGCGGCGGCCATCGCTGTGTCCTTGCTCGTTTCGTTCACGCTCACGCCGATGCTTGCGGCGCGCTGGATCAAAGTTAAAAGCGACGAGCCTTTGCCCGCTGGCGATGCGGCGGTTTCGGCAAGCGAGATCGAAGCGAATCAAGATGACGCTCCGCCGCAAAAAATCGCAGAGCAGAAAGCGCACGGGCATTCATCGAAGGAATCCGGCTGGTATCGCCCCGTTGACCGCTCATATAAATGGATGCTCGAATTGTCTATGGCGCACCGCTGGGTGATCGTGGTCATCAGCGCCATCGTCATCGCCTCGATTGTGCCGCTCTACAAACTCGCGGGCATCAACCTTCTGCCCGAAGAAGATGAATCCGTTTATCAGGTTACCTTACGTGCGCCGCAAGGCACGAGCCTTCCCGCGACGCAATCCATACTCGATCATCTGGCGCGCGACATACGCGAGCAAATTCCCGGCGTCGAAGCCACGCTCGCCATCGCTGGCTTCGGCGGGCAAGCGTCGCCGAACGGTGGGCAAATCACAGTGCGCTTGAAACCGCCGCAGGAACGCTCGCTCTCGCAAAGCGAAATCGTGCAGCGCACGCGCCAGATAGGTAAAAAATATCCGAAGGAATTAGTTATCGGCGCGTCGGCTACTTCGTCGATTTCAGGAGCTATCGGCGGCGGGCGCTCGAGTTCTCTGGCCTTCTACATCACAGGCCCCGACTTGCAAAAGCTCGATGATTATTCGCAGCGACTAATCGCCAAAATCAAACAAGACCCGAACATACAGGACGCGGATCGTTCGCTTGTGCTCGGCAACCCGGAAACTCGTGTCACCATCGACCGCAAACGCGCGGCGGATTTGGGCGTGCGCGCGGGCGATGTCGCGCAGGCGCTTACGACGCTCGTCGCAGGGCAGAAGGTCACGACATACAGCGACGGCACGGATCAATACGACGTAGTGCTGCGCGCCGAAGATAAATATCGCAACAACCTCGAAAATCTAAATCGCCTGACCGTCACATCATCAAAGGGCGGCGTCGTCGGCATGGAAAAACTCGTTCACTTTGAGCAGAGCACGAGTCCGAGTTCGATTGACCGTCTTAATCGTCAAAGGCAAGTCACGATTCAAGCAAGCGTCTCGCAGAAGGGTTCCGAAACCGAAGCCTTGCGCGCGATTCAAACAGCCGCCGCAAAGCTCAACATGGAGCAGGGATATACGACGGGCGTGACGGGACAATCCAAGGAATTAGGGCGCGCCAACTATTACTTCGGCCTCGCTTTTCTGTTGTCGTTTATTTTCATGTACCTCGTGCTCGCGGCGCAATTTGAATCGTTCATCCATCCGATTACGATTCTTTTAACTCTGCCGCTCTCGATTCCCTTCGCGCTGCTTTCGACATTCATCGCCGGGCAAAAACTCAATATGTTTTCCGCGCTCGGCATTCTGGTGCTGTTCGGCATCGTGAAGAAGAACGCGATTTTGCAGATCGACCACACGAACACATTGCGCGCGCGCGGACTCGAACGCTACGACGCGATTATTCAAGCCAACCGTGATCGCCTGCGCCCGATTTTAATGACGACGATTGCTTTGGTGGCGGGCATGATTCCGCTCATCGTCGGACGCGGCGCGGGGGCTGCAACGAATCGCTCAATCGGCGTGCTCGTCGTCGGCGGGCAAAGTTTGTGTTTGCTTCTTACGCTTTTGGCGGTGCCTGTTTTTTATTCTCTTTTTGAAGACATGCGCGAATCCCGCGTGTGGTCACACATCAGCCGACGCACTTCGACTGCAAAGAACAAAGCGCGACGCGGCTTCAATCAAGGTTGGGCGACGATTACAAGCGCACGCTCTCGCAAATCTAAAAAGGATAAGTATGCGGATCAAGCTTCAGGTGATTAAAAATGTGCGATGTGCGATGCGTCGCGGTCTTCTTCAATTGATTGGAAACGGAAACGCGATTGATACTATCAAAGCTGCTGTCGCGCTCATTCTGGCAATCACAATTCTGACAGTGACGCCCGCGCGCATCATCGCCGCGCAGGGAAACGGTTCCACGTCAACGCAAACGCCCGCGTCATCCACCACGCAGCAACCCGGCGCATTGCCCACTTCGCCCGCGCAACTTCCGCCCAACTCGGCAACTGCGCCCATTCGTCCCGGCAACGAAGCACAGCAAAGCACGCAACCGCAAACAGGCGTCGATCAACAGCGCCAGCAAACCACGCCCGACACGGGATCGCCGCGCCCCGTTTCGCCGCAAAGCCAAGCGCCCGCGCAAACGACCACGCAAACAAACACGCCCGGCGGCTTGCCGACGACCTCGACGCCCGCCGGAACCCTTGCGCCGCAAGGCACTAATGCTAACGGCGCGACAACCAACACCAACGGCGCAACACAAACAGGCGTCACGCTCGCGCCCGTACAAAACGTCGGCACATCATCAACATCCGGCGTCGCGCCCGCCGTGCTGCCGCAAGACCCGCCGCCCATTGCTCCCGATTACAGAGCGCCATTGCGCCCGTTGCCTTCTGCCGAGCGCGTCGGCGTGGACGCGCAAAATCAAACACCGCTCACGCTCAATGAAGCGATTGCCCTCGCGCTTCAAAATAATAACGACATAGACGCATCGCGCATTGATGTTCAGCTCGCCGAATTTAATTTGACGACGGCGCGCAGCGTTTACGATCCGTTGCTTTCATCCGAAAACTATTTCGAGCGGCGCACGACGCCGACGAGTTCCACCATCGGCGGCGGCTCGAACGGCTCCGTCACGCAAACGGACGCCACCGGCGATGTGCGCTTCGGCGGCTTTTCGCCCTTTGCGGGCGGCTCGTATCAAGCGGATTTTTCTTCGACGCGCCTGACGACCAACAACCAATTCGTCACGCTCAATCCGCAATTCCCGACGGCGTTCACCTTAACTTACACGCAGCCTATCTTGCGCGGACGCCGCTTCGACAACAATCGCCGCAACATCGAAATCGCCAAGAAAAATCTTTCGCTCACAGACGCGCAGTTTCGCGCGCGCGCCATCGATGTCATCGCGCAGGTCGAGCAATCCTACTGGGATTTGGTCTTCGCGCTTCGCAACGTGCAAGTGCAAATCGACGCCGTCAAACAAGCGCGCGCGCAGCTTGAAAGCAACGGGCGGCTCGTCGCGCAAGGTGTGCTTGCGCCCATCGACATCGTCGCCGCAGGCACGCAGATCACGACTTTCGAGCAAAGCGTTTACACGGCGCAGGAAGCCGTCACGCGCGCCGAAAACTCTTTGAAAACTTTGTTATTGCCGGATCGCACCGCCGCGCTCTGGTCGCAGGCGATTACGCCCATTACGCCCGTCAGCCTCGAAGCGCCGCGCGTGCCGCTCGCCGAAGCCGTCAAGTCCGCGCTCTCGAATCGCCCGGAGCTTGCCGAACTCAACACCAGCGCTGAAATTAATAGAATCGACGAACGCTTTTTCCGCGAGCAAACCAAACCGCAATTCGATCTCGTCGGCACATACACTTCGGCGGGGCTTGCAGGCACGCTTGTTCCCACGAGCCAGACATCATCGCGCGGCACAAGTCCACAAGTCTTGCAGCGCATCAACGATCTTTCTACGCTCGCGGGTCTTCAACCGCTGCCCGCTTCAAACTCAACCGCGACTACGACTGTCTCGCCGAATCTTGTTGGCGGCTACGCGCAATCGTTGACGAATATCCTTGAACAAAATTTTCCGACGGCGAGAGTCGGCGTGCGTATTTCTTTGCCGCTGCGCAATCGCGCGGCGGCGGCAAACTTGGGGCGCTCGCTCGCGCAAGGCCGCCGCCTCGACAATCAGAAAGCGCAGCAAGAGCAATTGATCGAAGCGGACGTGCGCAATTCTCTACAAGCCGTGCGGTCTTCCGAAGCGCGCCTCGCCTCGTCAGCCGCCGCGCGTTCCTCCGCAGAGCAACAGTACGCCAGCGAGCAGCGCATGTTCCGCGCTGGCACGACAACCGTTTATCTTGTGCTTCAACGTCAGACCGAACTTCTCGGCGCGCGAGGACGCGAACTGCAAGCGCAAACCGATCTCAACAAAGCGATCTCGAATTTTCAGCGCGCCACAGGCAGCACGCTCGAAACTAATCATGTCGCCATACGCTCGGACGCGCCTTTACGTCAACTCGTGCAAACCGCTACGCCGATAAACACCGGCACGACAAACATCGTTGCAGGAAACGCAGGCGTGCATGAAGCGTCAACGGCAGCATCATCCATCGAAGCGGCAAGCTCATCGAGCGAGCAGCAACAATAATCTTCGGTTGATTATAGATAATGTTAGGCATTGCATCTCAAAAATCACGCCGCGCTGTGTTGCCTTGCGCGCTGCTACTGTTGACGCTGTTTGAGTGCGCGGCGTGTCGTTCATCAAACACCAATTCGCCGGACGCAGCCTCGCAGGGTCTCGTCATCGTCAATGCTCCGGCAGCGGGCGAAGTGCGGCGCGTGCTTGTGAGTGAAGGCGCGACAATCAGCGACGGCGCGGTAATCGCCGAAATCGCCGCGCGGCAGGAAACTCCAAACGCTAACGCGCAAGCGCAGAACAACGATCAGCAGGCACAGGCACGTTCCGCCGCGCAAGCCATGCAAACGCAAATAACCGCCGCCAGAGCAGCCGCCGAACGAGCGTCCATTGAAGCGGAACGCATGAGCGCGATCGTTGCTTCCGGCGCTGCGCCGCAACCGCAATTAGACGCCGCGCGCGCCGAATACCAGCGAGCGCAAGAGCAATTGCAGCGCGCGCAGTCAGGCACATTGAACAACACGGTCGCGCCACTAATTTCGCAAGCCAACAACGCGAACAACGCAAGCGGCGCGCAGCCTGCGACAACTGCGACGCGCGAACAAATCATCGCCGCCCGCGCGTCTGCCGCCGGAACCGTGAGCGTCGTCGCCGTGCGCGCCGGACAACAAGTCACAGCCGGGCAACCGCTCGCCACCATCCGCACAAAATGACCGCTAATCAAAACGATTTCACAGGCAACATCGGAGAGCGCGAACAAAAAAAGCGGCGCATCATGGGATACGTCGCGCTCGCCGTTGCCGCCTCGCTCGCCTTTGTTTTAATCGTCACGGACGCGCCGCGCTCGCTTCGCCTCATCATCTTTTTCCCCGTCTGGCTCGCCAATTTAGGTTTTCTACAAGCGCGCGAAAAGACTTGAATCGCCATGGCCGCGCGCGGGACGCGCAACATGGATGCGGGCGAAGAGAAAATCGAAGATGAGAGTTTAGCGGCGCAAATACGCGCGACGGCACGCCGCATTCATCTACGCGCGCTGATTACCGCGCTTGCCATTGCGCTCGCCGCCTTTGCTTTTCCGCAGGCGAAGTTTTAGCGATAGCCGGACGAAGAATCTGAAAATTTAGAAGTAAGTGATAGTTCGGCGCTTCACGCTTGACGGCGTGGAGGAACTAAATTTTGCGTCCCACGCGGATGCCGTCGAAACAAGTTCTTTCGTCCAATTTCCATGTTCGTCGTACTCGCGCGTGAGGATCGCTTTGCTTTGAAGTTGCCCGTCTTCGTCATAGCTCATTTCTTCGGATTTATTCCCGGCCTCATCGTAAGTATTTTTTTGATGCCCGGTATTCATGCCCATCATCGTGAGCTTTGATTCGATTAATCTACCGGCTTCGTCGTATTCGTGTATGTGCTTTGACATAAGCGCGCCCGGCGCAAACATGCGAGCTAGTTCTGCGGCGAACTCTGCCTGTTGTTCGGCTGTGAGCGCGGGCATTTCTTCCATCGAAGAAGCGCCGAGCGAACACTGACTGAACGGGGAAATATCGCCTGTATATTGTATTTCTTCGAGCGGATTTCCAAGCGCGTCGCGCTTAATCTCGACGCGGCTTACAACCGCATTATCGGCATTGTAAATAATGACTTCGATGGCCTCGTCTTGTTCATCGTAGCGCGTTTTGATTGTCTTAGCGTCGCCCGCGCCGATGGATGTGCTTGTGCCTTCGATGCCGATCAAGACGTTTGCTTCCGTGGCAAAGTCGAGAAGCTGCGTTTTTGTTTTCCGGCCTGCATCGTCGTAGCTGTATGTAACGCGCGCGGTTGTAGTTTTGTCCGGCACAACGGTTTGTTCGGCGAGTAATCTGCTTTGCGCATCATAGCTGTAAATAACCTCATGAACGAGATTATTGTCAGCGTCATAGCTCTTCATCGCAAGCAATTGACCCGCGTCGGAACAATCGTTGAGGACGCGGAAAGCCGAGCCATCAGGATTGCGGTGGACGTGCTCGATAATATTGCCTTGCGCATTGAAAGCGATAGTTTGATCGAACCATGATTGTTCAACGAGTTGCCCGTCCTGTTCTATAAACCGGGCAGTTTCGACGCGCACGCTTTTTACAGCGCCGCGCAGGTCATGCTTTTCTTTGTCCGTCTTCATACAATCTCTCCATAAAGCAAACTGAATCTTTATTGAAGATGCCCGTCGAACCAAGCGGCGGCGCGACGGAGTATATCGCGGCGGTGTTCGGGTTGGCTGATGGCGTGGCCTTCGTTCGGGTAAATGACGAGTTGCGTTTCGACACCAATGGTTTTCAGTGCGTGCCAGAATTCGTAGGATTGCGGTGCGGGGCATTCCGCATCGCGGTCGCCGACCATCACGAGCGTCGGCGTTTTTGTTTTCTTGATGAAGTTGATCGGCGAGCTTTTCGCATACACTCCCGGATCGTCGTAAACGCTCGCGCCGAAGTATGGAATCATCCATTGGTCAATGCCGTTTTGACCGTAATAGCTTTGCCAGTTGGCGATGCCTGCGCCCGCCACCGCTGCGCGGAAGCGTGTCGTTTGCGTGACCGTCCACATCGTCATAAAGCCGCCGTAGCTCCAGCCCGTGATGCCTACGCGATTCGGGTCAACGGGAACTGTTTTTAACACTTCGTCAACGCCCATATTTATGTCGCGCAGATCGCCGTGCCCGAAGTCCATGATGTTGGCGCGCGTGAATCGTTCGCCCTGCCCGTAACTGCCGCGCGGGTTCGGGAAGAACAGAAAATAATTGTTCGCCGCAAGCGATAAGGGAAGCCCTAGGCCGCTGCCCCAGCGCGGCGTCATCTGCGACGCGGGGCCGCCGTGAACGACGACGACCATCGGATAACGCTTTGCCGGATCGAAGTGCTGCGGATACAAAAGCCATCCCTGCACGCGTTGTTTATCGCTCGCCCAGTGAACGCTTCGCGCTTCGCCCCAACTCGGTTGAAGATTCTCGTTGTTGTTTGTGAGTTGCCGCCACGCGCCCGTTTGTCCTGCCCAGATTTCCGGCGGATGCGCGAACGAGTGGCGTATGATCGCGGAAGTTTTGTTGTCGCGCGCGAGCGAAAGGCTCACGCCGTCGCCGCTCGATATTGCTTCCGCGCCCGTCCAGAACGTGTCTACTTTGCCGCTTGCAAGATCGAGCCGCGCGACGCCGTTTGCGCCGTCAACATGCTCTGTGAAAAGCAGCGCGTTCGACGCGGGCAGCCAGCGAAGCCAGCTTGCCGAAGCCTTCATGTTCGGCGTTCGATTGCGCGCTTCGCCGCCCGCAGCCGCAATCGTGTAGATGTCGCCGCCCGTCACTCCTTCGTCGCTCATCAATCCGCCGATGAAGGCGATTGTCTTGCCATCAGGTGAAAAATGCGGCTCGGCGATTTGCATCGAAGGTTTAAGGATTGATTTCGTTTCGCCTGAGAGAAGCGGCATCGTGTAGAGTTCGGCGATGAACCAATTGTTGTCGCCGTTGCCGTGCGCCGCTGTCATCGCAAAACTTTTTCCATCCGGCGACCAATCGTATTCGTAAACATATAAATCTGCGGGCGAGATTTGCCGCATGTTGCCCGAAGCGAGATCGACGACAGCGAGGCGCTGCTCGAAAAACTTTTCTTCGACGACGCCCGCATCCGGCGCTGTCGGTTGTGTTGCTCCGGCGGCGCGAACGGCGTTTTCCGTGAAGAGAAAAGCGATTGATTTGCCGTCGGGAGAAAAGCGCGGCGTGGCGAGAAATCCCGTGAGGTCTGTCAACTTACGCGCCGCTTTGCCATTCGCGTCCGAAAGATAAAGTTGCGTTTGTCCCGGCTTTTCATTGTCGGAAAGAAAGGCAATTGATTTGCTGTCCGGCGACCACGCGACGCTGTGCTCCGCATGAGCGCCCGCATCTTTTCCGGCGGCAATGCGGCGCGGCGCAGCAGCAGCGTTTTTGAGATCGGCAATGTAGATGGCCGAGTTCGGCGTCGGCTGGCTGTCCGCGCCGAGCAGGGATTCGACCCATGCGACGCGCGCGCCGTCCGGCGAAATCATCACTTGCTTAAAACCACGCACGGCAATCAATGATTCGATGGCCTTATCGAGCGAAGTTTGTTCAGTGCCGCTCGCGGTTTGTGCATTGAAGCCAGAGCAGAAAATAATCGTTGACAGCAGCAAGGCGATTGTTCGCTTTAATCTTTTATTCATGTCGAGTCTCTCGTGTGAAAATGGAAGAGTGGAACGCGTCGTTTGAGTTTAATCGTATGTTCAGAAAGGAAATTATACAGAGCCGCACGTGCTTTAGCGAACCGCTTATCGCAAAATGTTTTCAAGACGACAGCGCGTAAGGTATCCTCGCTTTTACTATCCGTTCGAGTCCGGCGCAAGCTACTTATGTTTATAGCCGACGTGCGCCATACGAAATATTCCGACAAGGGAGACCGCCAATGAAACGCCTTTTAACTTTCTCGCTCATGCTAATCGTTTCGCTTATGAGTTCAGTCAACGCGTTCGCGCAACAGCAGCAGCAGCAGGGCGATGACGTTCAGCGATTGCTGCAAACGCTTGCAGACGCGCCCGGCCCGTCGGGTTTTGAAGAGCCTGTGCGCAAGATTATGGTCGAACGCATGAGGCCGTTCACGGATCGAATCAGCTTCGACGGACTGGGTTCGGTCATCGCCGTGCAGGGAACAACGGGGCCGCGCGTTATGCTCGACGCGCATATGGACGAACTCGGCGGCGTCGTTCGGCGCATTACTCCCGACGGCTATTTGAGTATGCAGATGCTCGGCGGCTGGCTCGATCAAGCCCTTGTCGATCAACGATGGACGATCATCGGCGCAAAGGGTGTCGTCCGTGCCGTGACGGGCATACGCGATGTGCATCTCGTGTCGGCGGAAGAACGCACGCGAGTTTACCCGCGCGATTCGATTCTCCTCGATGTCGGCGCAAAGAATGCTGCGGAAGTGCGCGCGATGGGAATCGAGCCGGGCGCGCCCGTTGTGCCGGACGCGCCGTTTGCCGTGATGAACGGCACGCAGAATTATTTAGGTAAAGCGTGGGATGATCGCATCGGCTGCGCCGTGTTGATCGAAGTAATGCGAAGACTCGCGCGCGTGCCGCATCCTAATCAAATCTTTTACGCCGCGACCGTGCAGGAAGAAATCGGCTTGCGCGGCGCGCACACGACGAGCGACGCGATTAAGCCCGACATCGGCATTGCGATTGAAGGCGGCGTGACGAGGGATACGCCCGGCACGCGTCCAGACGAATCGCAGGAAGTCTTGGGCGGCGGCCCTGGGCTTTTTCTTTACAACAGCAGCGAATTGCCGAACAACAAATTCGTCGCGCTTGTGAAGGCGACGGCGAGCGCCGCATCCATTCCCTTGCAGTACGAATTCGTGCAGGGCTATGGCGACGATTCGGCGGAGATTCAGAAAAGCAACGGCGGCGTCCCGACTGTTTGTTTGATGGTTCCGGTTCGCTACACGCACGCGCACAACGGCATTATGAATCGCGGGGACTTTGACCGCACGGTTGATCTCACCATCGCGCTCATCCAAAAACTCGACGCCGCAACCGTCGCACGCGTGCGCGATTTCACTCCATGAACTTTTTTTGCCATAGAGAAAAACAGTTTTGAGTTTTCAGTTTTGAGCACAGAGCAAGAGCAATTGCCTTACTCTACTGAAAGCTGATAACCGAGAACTTGAAAACCGCCTTTCGTCTCTCTTGCTAACAATCCTTCGCTGCGTTGCGTCTTTAGTATGTAAGCCAAAATTTACTTTCCCGAAAAGATTTTCGGCATGATGATCGAACACACGCGCGCTTATGGAGTTCAGCGATGAGCGAGGCTGAAGCATTGTTTCTGTCGCTGGTCGAGGGCGGCGAAAGAAATGTTGTGTGCGAAGCCTCGCCGATGCCGCAGGAAGCGAGCGTTGAAGCTTCGTTGATCGCGTCGGCGCGTGCGGGCGAGGCGGAAGCGTTCGGCAGTCTTTATGATCTTTACGCGCCGATGGTGCATGGCCTGCTGCTCGCGCGGCTTCCTTGGAGCGAGGTTGACGACATCCTTCAGGATGTTTTCGTGCAGGCCTTCAAGCGCTTGCACACCCTGCGCGAGGACGACGCGTTCGGCGGCTGGCTCGCCATGATTGCGCGCAATCGTGCGACGGATTTTTACAGACGGGCGCACCACACAACAGAATTAACGGACGACATTCCGGCGCGAATGATTCAGCCTGACGGGGAAGCGTCGGAAGCGCTCGCGGCGATTCGCGCGTTGCCGTCCGCCTACCGCGAAACGCTGGTGCTGCGTTTTGTCGAAGGCATGACCGGAATGGAAATCGCCGCGCGCACGGGGCTGACGCACGCTTCCGTGCGCGTCAATCTATCGCGCGGCGTGAAGATGCTGCGGGAGAAACTCGGCATGGAGAAACAAGAGCAATGAGCGACCAATATTTGTGGGACAAATCCGGCGCGCCAGACGCGGAAACCGAACGTCTTGAACGCGCCCTCGAAAGCCTGCGTTACCGGCCTTCTGAAAAGAATAAGACGCTGATTCTCGAAGCGACACGCGAAGCAACGCGCGCAAATGTTTCTCTCCCAACAAAGTTCACCGCAGCGCACGGTTATGCACCACGACGATTCGCGCCCGCCTACGCAATCGCTGCGACAATTCTGCTAGCAATCGTCGCGGGAAGCCTGTGGATAAACATGCGCGCTCCGCAATCGATTAAAACATCTGAGACACAATTAGCAGCAACAGCGATTTCGCCGCCCGAACATTTGCCGCATGACAATGCGCCTGACGTTCGCTCTGATTATTCAGCACCACAGGCCGCACCAACATCAAACGATTCGCCAAAACACGCTCCGGCTTTTGCAGCTTCATCTTCACATAAGAAACAAAGCAGCGCCGCTTTCGAGCGCAGATCAACGATTGCGCCGGATAGAACTGCAAACTCGCGGCGTTCGGGCAGCGACAGCGATGCGCTAATCGTCGAAGGCGAGCGCGCGAAGGAACGCCTCGTAATGGCGCTTTTCATCGCCAGCGAAAAACTGAATTTCGCGCAAAAGAAAATTCAAGCTAACAAAGACAACGTCCCTGCGTCTTAACGAATAGCAAATCAATAAGTACGAACGGAGCGGTTTTTATGAAATTAGTTCACGCAAATTCACAGAAACTTTTTTGTTTCTCCATTCTCTTTTATTTCTTAATCACAGCCGCCGATGTTTACGGGCAGGATGCGCGCCTTCAAATCAATCATCTGGACGGCCTCGAACAAAGAGCCACGCAGGTTGTCGATGTCACGATTGACGAGCGCACGCTGCAACTCGCCGCAAAATTCCTTTCGGCGAAAAAGCCTGACGAAGCGCGTATTAAGGAATTGGTCGCGGGGCTAAAGGGCGTGTATGTGAAAAGCTTCGAGTTCGACGCGGCAAACGGTTATGCCGATGCGGACGTGACGATGATTCGCGCGCAACTGAACGCGCCCGGCTGGTCTAAGATGGTCAACGTGCGCAGCAAGCGCGACGGCCAAAATGTGGATGTCTACATGATGCTCGACGGCAATAGCATCATCAAAGGATTGGCGGTGATCGCCGCCGAACCGAAGCGCTTGACGGTCGTCAACATCGTCGGCCCGATTGACGTGGACAAGCTCAGCGAACTAAGCGGCAACTTCGGCATTCCGAGCATCGTCTTAAAACGCGATGCGGCAATTGATAAAAAGAAGGAGAATGAGAAACAATGACTTACCGGAACAAGTTTCTCACGTATGCGTTTGCTATCGCGCTTCTTCTTTCAACGCTCGAATTCACCGCCGCCGCAACACGCGCGAATGACCGGGCATTTTCAGCCGTCGCCGCGCATCTCAAAACGCGCTATAAAGCCAGAGAGCGGCGCATTCCCTTTCAAGGCCTCGCCAATTTCGCCGTCAAATTAGCGCGTCCCGCTGGAGTCAAAAGTTTCAAGGTAATGATTTTTGAAGACTTACACGAAACGACTGCGCTCGCGGGCGGTGCGGAACTGAACGCGATTCTGAGCGGCGCGCTCGGCAAAGAGTGGCAACCGCTGGCGCGCATTTATTCAAGACAGCGCAACGAACAAACGTATGTTTATGCCGCCGCCGAAGGCAAAAACATCAAGCTGATGATCGTCTCTCTACAGCAAGCCGAAGCAACGCTCGTGCGCGTCAAGCTCAATCCCGATGCGCTCGTCCGATTTATGAACGAGCCGAAAATTCTCGGCATCTCGCTCGCTTCCAATCAACGCTAAATCTTGTGCAGCGGCTTCCCTTGACTCAAGGTAACAAGCCAAATTGAAATAAAAAACTAGGGAGCCGGATTTGAATGTCCCATGAGAAGATGTTTTGACTGGCTGATTGAACATGAGAGACCCCTCTTCGGAGTTACACTTGTTCTTGTCGTCGCCCTTGTCGCGCAAATGAAGTTTTGCAATGCTCGTCTTGAGCCGGATGTTAATTTTGCGCGAAGCCCGCCTTCAAGCCAGCTTAATAATCCATCAGGTTCAGCAATCAATGTCGCGGGCACATGGGAAATGAGCGTGCAGAAGAGAAGTGGAACACTGACTTGGACGCTAAAATTAGAGCAGCATGGAGAACAATTGACGGGAGTCATCAATTCTGAAGGCGGCGATTTGCCCGTCACCGGAACAATCAAAGGACAAGCGATCAACTTGTCCGCAAAGCGATTCGGAGTCACGGTCGAGTTCCCTGCTATTCTTGACGGAAACACCCTGACGGGAACGATGCGTGCGCTAACAGTTAATCGTCAATGGACGGCTAAGCGGCGAATGTAAGAGCGTGTTGCAAGGATTTTGAGATGAGCGTTTCGAGAAACAAAACCGTTCGCATCGTTATGTGACATTCCGGCCGCCGCCACTCATTATAGCGTTTATGCGATTCAGAGATAGAGTGCTAAATTTTTCCGTTGCGCCCGGTGAGTCTGGCAATGGCTTCGACAAGGTGGAGCGGTTCGACGGGCTTGGCGACGTGCATTTGAAAGCCAGCATCGTGGACGCGCGTTCGATCTTCGAGACTCGCGTAGGCCGTGAGAGCAATGGCTGTAATATCGCGCTGTGCTGTGTCGAGAGCGCGAATTTTTTTAATTAAAGAATAGCCGTCTTCGCCCGGCATCCCGATGTCGCTGACAAGCAAATCCGGCTGCCAAGAATTGATTTCGTCGAACGCTTCGGCTGCCGAGCCGCTTAACTTCACTTCCGCGCCAGAGTGACGGAGCACCGCCGCGACGACTTCACGCGCGTCCGGCTCGTCGTCCACCACCAGAATACGCAAGCCGTAAAGCGCGGCTGAAGCATCGGGCGAATCGCTGTCGCGCCCCGCAGCCTGTGAAAGCAGCGCGCCGTCGTCGCCTTTTATGTTTAGATTAAAGCGCACGGCGGAAGGCGGAAGCGTGACTGTAAATTCCGCGCCCTGCCCGTCGCCGTCGCTCGTCGCTTCGACGCTGCCGTGATGCAGTTCGACGAGGTGGCGCACGATGGCGAGACCAAGCCCTAGACCGCCGTGACTTCTCGTCGTCGTGCCGTCGGCCTGTCGAAAGCGGTCGAAGATATGCGGCAGGAAATCGGAACTGATGCCCATGCCGGAATCCTTCACCTTGAGTTCGACGTTCGCATCCGTGCGCTTCAGGCTTACCTCTACACGGCCTCCGGCGGGCGTAAACTTGACGGCGTTGGCGAGCAGATTCCAGACCACCTGCTGCAAGCGAACCTGATCGCCCGAGACATCCGTCGCCGCCGCTTCAATCTCCGCGTGAAGCACAATGTTTTTGGCTTCAGCCGCCGGACGCACTAATTCGACGGCGGCTTCGATGATCGCGGCAAAATTAATCGAGTGAATATTGATGTGGAGTTTGCCTGTGATGATGCGCGAAACGTCGAGCAGATCGTCAATTAATTGCGATTGCGATTTGGCATTGCGTTCGATGGTTTCAAGCGCGCGCGCGGAAGAAGACGCGTCTAGATTGCCGCCGCGAATAAGGTGAATCCAGCCCAAGATGGAAGTCAAAGGCGTGCGCAGTTCGTGCGAGAGCGTGGCTAAGAATTCGTCCTTCGTGCGATTGGCGGCTTCGGCTTCGGCGCGCGCTTCCTGTTCGAGGACAAGCAATCGCGCGCGTTCTTCTTCAGCCTGCTTGCGCTCTGCGACTTCTTGGCTCAAGGCCACTGTGTGGCGCTGCGATTCCGCGTAGAGGCTCGCGTTTTCGTAAGCGACGGCAACTTGCGAGGTGAGTGTCACGGCGAGTCGCTCGTCTGCTTCGCTGAATTCATCCGCGCCGACTTTATCGCTTAAATACAGCCAGCCGTAAGTTTGCGACGGCAACAGAATGGGCGCGCCCAAGAAGGAATGCTTCGGTGCCTGATGCGCGGGCAAATCCTTTGCTGCCGCCGCGCGCGTGCCCACATCGCGCACGCGCAAGGGGCTACGCTCCTTCAACATTCTGCCGAGGATGCCCTCGTGCGCCTGCGGCATTCCGGCGCAAGCGGCATGTGAATTTTCAACTTCATCGTTCGCCGAACTGCTGCTAAGAAAATGTTCAAGTGTGTGACCGTCTGCGCCGAGCACGCCGACAGTCGCACATTCCGAGCCGATAATGTCGCGGGCGGCGCGGCAAAACTTTTCGAGCAGGCGCACCGGATCGCGTTCGGCGGCGAGTTGCTGTCCGAGTTCGATGAGCATTTGCAGGCGCTGTAAGTTCGCGTTTTCAAGCTCGATATTTTTTTCATGCAGCAGTGCGGCCTGTTGCTTGACCTGCCATGTCTTTTTGAAGAGTTCGACGAAGACGGCGACCTTCGAGCGCAGGATGTCCGGCTCAATCGGCTTGAGTATGTAATCGACGGCGCCGAGCGAATAACCTCTCGAGATATGCGCGCCGCCGGTTGAATCCGCCGTGAGAAAAATGATCGGAATGTCGCGCGATTTTTCACGCCCGCGAATCAATTCGGCGGTCTCGAGGCCGTCCATCACAGGCATGTAAACGTCCAGCAGGAGAACGGCAAAGTCCGTGTCGAGAAGATGACGAAGGGCTTCCGTGCCGGACGCGGCGCGCACCAGATTTCTATCCGGCGCATCGAGTATCGCTTCGAGCGCGAGAAGGTTCGTCGGATTGTCGTCCACAATCAGAATGTTGATCTTCTGCGGTTCCTCAATTTGCATGTTTTCTCCTTGCGACGGGGGAACGACATAGTTCAACTAAAAGAGGAGCGATTTTTGCGAGCGGCAAAATTTTATCGGCTTGGGTTGCGGCCAGCGCAGCTTCGGGCATCTGTTTGGATTCAGCCGTCGCAGGGTCTTCGACAATGCACATGCCGCCGCTTTCCTTGATCCGCGCAAGGCCGCGCGCGCCGTCCGCGTTCGCGCCCGTCAAAATCACGCCGATAACTTTTTCAAGGTACGCGTCCGCCGCCGACTCGAACAGCACATCAATGGACGGGCGCGCATATTCGACAGGCGCTTCAATCGAGAGCGCGAAACTTTCGCCGTCAATCAGCAGATGGTAATCGCGCGGCGCGAGATAAACGTGACCGGGCATAATCGTTTCTTTATCTTCGGGTTCACGAACCGGAAGCAAGCTATGTTTATTCAGAAACGCGCAGAGGCCGCTTCCTGCTTCACGGCTACGGTGCTGGACGATGACGACGGGCGCTTGGAAATTCTTCGGAAGCGCGGGTAGCAAAGTTTGCAGCGCCGTCAATCCTCCGAAAGACGTGCCGACGACAACAATGCGTTTTATATTATTCTCCATTCTGGCGGCTTCCGGTGTGTTTATCTGACCTTGCGGTAAAGCTTATCCTTATCGTCCAACTCTTCATAAAAACTTTCGCGCGATGTGAATCGGAGTGATTCTTTGTTGCCGATGCCGAAGACGCCGAACATGCTCAGGCTATCGTAGATGAGATTATGCACGCGCGCCTGCAAGGTTTTGTTGAAGTAGATCATCACGTTGCGGCAGAGCACGACTTGAAATTCGTTGAAAGAGCTATCGGTTGCGAGGTTGTGTTCGGAAAAGACGACGTTCTCGATGAGCGACGGGCGAAAAATCACGCTGCCGTATTGCGCCGTATAGTAATCGGAAAAAAAGCGCTTGCCGCCCGCCTGCATGTAATTGTTCGTGTACTCCTGCATCGCGCTCAAAGGAAAAATTCCTTCGCGCGCCTTTCGCAAAACCTCCTTGTTCATGTCCGTCGCGTAGATGCGGCACTTAGCATACAAATTTTCTTCCTGCAAGAGAATCGCCAGCGAGTAAACTTCCTCGCCTGTCGCGCAGCCCGCGTGCCAGATTCTGACAAAGGGATATGTGCGCAGAAGCGGCACGACCTTTTGGCGAAACGTCGCATAGAAACTCGGATCACGGAACATCGCCGTGACGTTGATGGACAGAGCGAGCATCAATCTGTCCATGCACGCCGAATCGTGCAGCACTTTGTCTTGATACGCGGAGACGGTGCGCGTCCCTTCGGCGTTCATCGTTTCGTGTATGCGGCGCTTGAGCGAGGCCGCCGCGTAGTCACGAAAATCGAGTCCGTAATGGCGATAAATGCCTTCGAGAAGCAGTTGGAGTTCGATGTCCTCAAGCTCCAACGCTTCCGCCGTGTGCTGCGCGGGCAAAGCCAAAGTCACGATACGGATTCCTCTTGCCTGTAAAGCCAGACGCGCAGAAGCGACAGCAGTTGATCTATATCGAGCGGCTTCGAGATGTAATCCGACGCGCCCGCTTCGATGCACTTTTCGCGGTCAGCCTTCATCGCTTTTGCCGTCAATGCGATGATCGGAAGAGTTTTGAACTTGCTGATCGAGCGAATCGCGCGCGTCGTTTCATAGCCGTCCATGCCCGGCATCATAATGTCCATCAAGACCGCTTCGACGCCCGGCGTTGACTGCAAAACGTCTATGCCTTCCTGACCATTTTCGGCGTGAACGACAAGCATGTTGTTGGCTTCGAGCGCGCTCGTTAAAGCGAAGATGTTGCGCACGTCGTCGTCTACGACAAGCACTTTTCTGCCCGCCAGCACAGGATCGCGGCGGTGCAGTTGTTCGAGAATGCGCCGCTTCGGTTCCGGCAAATTGGCTTCGACGCGGTGCAGGAACAAAGCCGTTTCAGCAAGCAGGCGTTCCGGCGAATTAACTTCCTTGATGATGATCGCGTCGGCGACTTTGCGTAGCTGCGTTTCTTCCTTTTCAGATAATTCTTTGCCGGTGTAAATGATGATCGGCAAATCCTTCTGGCCGAGTTCCTGCTGGATTTTTTCGATCAACTCGAAGCCCGTCATGTCCGGCAATTTCAAATCGAGCACCATGCAATCGAACTCTTCGCTTCGCAAGGCATCGAGCGCCGCTGCGCCGTCGCTGACAGCCGTCGTCACAACGTCGCCGTTGCCGATTAATTCGACGATGCTCATGCGCTGCGCGTCATTGTCTTCGACGACGAGCAGCCGCTTGACGCGACGCTCGGCGAAGGCCGCGA
>JAABUK010003865.1_pt1 | contig 24913 bp, 18 predicted proteins | sample 5559141 | NCBI WGS metagenome assembly JAABUK01 (sample SAMN10711869, study PRJNA513367) | rock metagenome | isolation source: Antarctica rocks | place: Antarctica: Victoria Land, Pudding Butte nord | collected 2016-01-03 | reverse complement strand
GCGGTGGTGGCGACCAGCAGCCTGGAGCTGGGCATCGACATGGGCGCGGTCGACCTGGTGGTGCAGGTGGAGTCGCCGCCTTCGGTGGCCAGTGGGCTGCAGCGGATCGGTCGCGCCGGCCACCATGTCGGCGCCGTCTCGCGGGGCGTGATCTTCCCCAAGTACCGCGGCGACCTGGTGCAGTGCGCGGTGGTGGCCCAGCGCATGGTGGCCGGTGAGATCGAGTCGCTGACCTACCCGCGCAACCCGCTGGACGTCCTGGCCCAGCAGGTGGTGGCGATGGTGGCCATGGAGGAGTGGTCAGTCGAGGACCTCGCCGCCCTGATCCGGCGGGCGGCCCCCTTCGCCGTGCTCCCCCAGTCGGCGTTCGAGGCGGTGCTGGACATGCTGGCCGGGCGGTATCCCTCCGACGAGTTCGCCGAGCTGCGGCCGCGGATCGTCTGGGACCGGGTCGGCGGCACAGTGTCCGGTCGTTCAGGCGCCCAGCGCCTGGCCGTGACCAGCGGCGGCACCATCCCCGACCGCGGCCTGTTCGGCGTGTTCCTGGCCGGCGGCGAGGGCAAGCCCGGCGCTCGGGTGGGCGAGCTCGACGAGGAGATGGTCTACGAGTCCCGCGTCGGCGACGTGTTCCTGCTGGGTAGCAGCAGCTGGCGGATCGAGGACATCGGCCACGACCGGGTGCTGGTGTCACCGGCCCCGGGCCAGCCCGGACGCATGCCGTTCTGGAAGGGCGACGCACCGGGCCGCCCCCTGGAGTTGGGCCGGGCCATCGGCGGCTTCATCCGGGAGCTCTCGGCGCTGCCGGCGGCCCACGCACTGGAGCGGGCGACGGCGACCGGCCTGGACGAGTGGGGCGCGGCCAACCTGGTCGGCTACCTGGCCGAGCAGCGGGAAGTCACGGGTCACTTGCCCGACGACCGCACCGTCCTTGTCGAGCGCTTCCGCGACGAGCTGGGTGACTGGCGGGTGGCGATCCACTCGCCGTTCGGAGCCCAGGTCAACGCCCCGTGGGCGCTGGCGATCTCCGCCCGGCTGCGCGAGCGATACGGCCTCGACGTCGCCTCGATGCACTCCGACGACGGCATCGTCGTACGCCTGCCGGAAACCGAAGGCGAGCCGCCGGGCGGCTTCGCCGTCTTCGAGCCCGACGAGATCGACGAGCTGGTCACCGCCGAGGTCGGCGGGTCGGCGCTGTTCGCCACCCGATTCCGCGAGTGTGCCGCCCGGGCCTTGTTGCTGCCCCGGCGCAACCCCGGTCGCCGGTCCCCGCTGTGGCAGCAGCGCCAGAAGGCAGCCCAGCTGCTCCAGGTGGCGAGTGGATACGGCAGTTTTCCGATCGTGCTCGAGACCATGCGCGAGTGCCTCCAGGACGTCTTCGACCTCCCCGGGCTGATCACCCTGATGCGCGACATCGCCGCCCGCCGGGTCCGCATCGTCGAGGTGGAGACGCTGCAGCCGTCCCCCTTTGCCCGGTCCTTGCTGTTCGGCTACGTCGGCATGTTCATGTACGAGGGCGACGCGCCGCTGGCCGAGCGCCGCGCCCAGGCGCTGTCGCTGGACTCGTCTCTGCTGGCCGAGCTGCTGGGCCAGGCCGAGCTCCGCGAGCTCATCGACGCCGACACCCTCGACGACATCGATGCCGAACTGCAACGGCTCATCCCCGAGCGGCGGGTGCGCGACCTCGACGGGACGGCCGACCTGCTCCGCCTGCTCGGGGGGCTGAGCACGCCGGAGGCGCTCGAGCGAGGTGCCACCGCGACCTGGCTGGCCGAGCTGGAGTCAGCGCGCCGGGCGATCCGGGTGCGGGTGGCCGGCACCGAGCGCTGGTTCGCGATCGAGGACGCCGGGCGGGTGCGGGACGCGCTGGGGGCTGCCCTGCCGGTCGGCGTGCCGGAGGTCTACACCGAGCCGCTCCGCGACCCGCTCGGCGACCTGGTGTCGCGCTATGCCCGCACACATGGGCCCTTCCTGGCCGGCGACTGTGCCGCCCGCTTCGGCCTCGGCGTGGCGGTCGTGACCAGCGCGCTGGAGCGGCTGGCCGCGACCGGGCGCACGGTGTCGGGGGAGTTCCGGCCCGGCGGGGTGGGCCGTGAGTGGTGCGACGCTGAGGTGCTGCGGATGGTCCGCCGACGCTCGCTGGCCAAGCTGCGCAAGGAGGTGGAGCCGGTTTCCGCCGACGCGCTGGCCCGTTTTTTGCCGGCCTGGCAGCACGTGGGCCCGGCGGCCGGGCGCGGGATGGATCAGCTTCTGCGCACGGTGGAGCAGCTGCAGGGCGTCGCCGTTCCCGCCTCCGCGCTGGAACGCCTGGTGCTGCCTACCCGCGTCGCCGACTACACCCCCGCGATGCTCGACGAGTTGTGCGCGGCCGGCGAGGTCCTCTGGGCCGGGTCCGGCTCCCTCCCCGGCAACGACGGCTGGGTGAGCCTCGCCCTCCCCGACACTGCCGACCTGCTGCTGGCCGCGCCAGACGTCCAGCTCAGCCGTACGCCGCTGCACGACGCCGTGCTGGCCGCGCTGGCTGACGGTCAGGCGCTCTTCTTCCGCTCGCTGGCCGACCGCTGCGGCGCGACCGAGGACGCCGCCCTCGTCGCCGCCGTCTGGGACCTGGTGTGGGCCGGCTACCTCACCAACGACACCCTCGCCCCTTTGCGCACCATGCTGGGCGCCGGACGGACCGCGCACGCCGCCCGCCGCCGGCCGCCGCGAGTGAGCTACGGCCGGCCTGGGCGCCCGGCGATGCCGACCCGGGCCGGGCCCCCGGTGGCTGCCGGGCGGTGGTGGCGGCTGCCCGACCGCGAGTCGGATCCAACCCGCCGTGCCCACGCCGCCGCCGAGGCGTTGCTGGACCGGCACGGCGTGGTCACCCGCGGCGCCGTGGTGGCCGAGCGGATCGCGGGCGGATTCGCCGCCGTCTATCCCATTCTCAAGGCCTACGAGGAGGCCGGGCGCACCCGCCGCGGCTACTTCGTCGAGTCACTCGGCGGGGCGCAGTTCGCCGTGCCAGGAGCTGTCGATCATCTGCGCTCCCTGGCACGGAGCGCGGACCGCGCGCCGGAGCCGGCGTGGAGCCCGCCGGTGCCGGGTGGGTGGCGCCGCCCGCCCCCAGGCAGCGCTGCCGGGGCGCTGGTGCTGGCGGCCAGCGACCCGGCTAACCCCTACGGAGCCGCCTTGACCTGGCCGGTCCGCTCCGCCGAGGGAGCGCACCGACCGGGCCGCAAAGCCGGTGCCCTAGTGGTGCTGGTCGACGGCGACCTCGTGCTCTACGTCGAGCGCGGCGGCCGGACGCTGCTGTCCTGGACAGACGATCGCAACCTGCTCCAGCCGGCCGTGGATTCCCTGGCGCTGGCCGTCCGGGACGGCTGGCTGGGCAAGATGGCCGTGGAACGTGCCGACGGGGAGCTAGTCGGCGCCACCGAGCTGGCGCAGGCCTTGGAGGCCGCGGGTTTCCGGCCAACGCCTCGCGGCCTGCGACTCCGGGCCTAACTTGGACGACTAGCCGCCGGCCCGCGTGCGGGGCCCGAGACAGAGCCGGCCCCGCGTGCGAGGCCCGGACAGAGCCGGCTCGCGCGCGGGCGTGAGACACAACCGGCCCGCGTGCATGCCGCGGACAGCGCGGCGCTCAGCGGCGCCGGCGCCCGCTCAGCGTCGCCCGCTCAGCGTCCCGGCGCCGACACCCGCGCCGGCAGCATGAAGCCGTCCAGCGGCCACCAGGTCAGCCCGCCGGCGCCCCGGACCGACGCCACGCCGGAATCGGTGAACGCGTACTCCATCGACTCGCCGACCGCGCCGTAGCCGGGCCCGCGCGTCACCCGCAGGGTGGTACCGCCGGTCACGGCCAGCTCGGCCGCCGAGGCGGTCGGGTCAGCCGCAGTGGGGTCCAGCAGGAACAACCGGTCCCCGAGCAGCGCCACGTCACGGACCCCCCAGAGGTTGGCCAGCCGACCGGTGAAGCGCCGCTGACGCGGATCCGGCTCGCCCGCAGTGGCGGTGGCGTTGGCGGTGCCAGCGGTGCCGGCGGACTCGCCGGCCCCGCCGCCGGCCAGGTCGATCAACTTGACGGCGCCCAGCGCGAGCTCCTCGGCCGGTGCGTCGATGGCATTGGTCAGCACGGCCACGGCCAGCCGGTCGGCCGGGTCGAAGACGGTCCGGGTGATGTGGCCCGGATAGCCACCGCCATGGCCGACCAGGCGCCGGTCGCCACAGCCGACGAGGCTGAAGCCGAGCCCATAGCCGCCGTCGGCCTCGCCGTCGACCGGCCACCACTGGTGCTGCATGATCCGCTTGGCCGGGTCACCCAGCAGCCGATCGTCGCCCCAGAAATGAGCGGCGGCGTAGCGGCAGACGTCCTCGGCGGTGCTGAAGAAGCCGGTCGCGGCCGCCATCGCGCCGGTGTCCACATGCTCGATCGCCACGCGATCCTCGGCGTAGGCCAGCGACGAATAGCCCACGGCGTACTCGGACGCCCGGCTCGGGTCGTACTCCGGGCCGGTGTGGTCCAGCCCCAGGCGATCCACCACCTCAGCGGTCACGTAGTCGGCGTAAGACGCGCCCGAGACCGACTCGATGACCAGGCCCAGCAACGCGTAGCCCAGGTTGGAGTACTTGAACCGCTCGTTCGGCGGCGTCACGACCAGGCCGGCTCCGACGACGTCTTCGAGCGCCGCCCGGTCCGGGAAGGGACCGCGCAACTGCCAGAAGTCCGCTTCGCGGCCGTCCCGCAGCAGGCCGCCGGCGTGGGACAGCACCTCGCGCAAGGTGACATCCGCGGCCGGCCCGTCAACGAAGTCCAGCCAGCGCCCGAGCGAGTCGTCGAGGCTCAGGCGGCCGGCCTGGTGCAACTGCATGATCGCGGTCGCCGTGAAGGTCTTGGAGTGTGACGCGATCCGGAACAGGTGCTCACTGGTCAGCGCGATGCCCTCGCCGACGTCGGCCAGCCCGGACGCCGACGACAGCGCGATCTCGCCGTCGAACAGCACAGCTGCCTGCAAGCCGGGAATGCGCAGGTAGCGCCGCCGGAACTGCCACCACGAATCGACGTAGGTCGCCGCGGAGGCGACCGCGGTGGCCGTCAACGTCATGCGGGCACGGTGGCGGGGACGCCGGCCGGGGTGACGGAGGGGTCCGGCAGGCCGAGCTGCTCGCGGATCGACCGCGCCACCACCGGCGCGGCCGGCGCAGCGTCGACCGTGAGCACGTACTCCTTACGGCGGAACAGGTCGAGCACCGGGTCGGTCTTGTCGCGGTAGTCACGCAGCCGGGACGCCAGCGCCTCTTCCGTGTCGTCCTCCCGGGCCACCAGCTCACCGCCGCACACGTCGCAGCGGTCGGCGATCCGAGGCCGGTGGGCGATCAGGTTGTAGTCCATGCCGCACGAGGAGCACAGCCGCCGGGCCAGCACCCGGCGGCGGACCTCGGCGTCGGTCAGGTCGAGGTGGATGACGGCGTCGATGTCGTAACTCTCCAGGAAGAACTCGGCCTGGCGGCGGTTGCGCGGGAAGCCGTCGACCACGAAGCCGTAATTCCAGTCGTGCTGCTGCAGCCGCTCGTGGACGACCGTCTCGACCAGGTCGTCGCCGACCAGCTCGCCGGCCGCCATGATCCGGCGGACCGCGGCGCCGATCTTGGTGTGGTTCTGGACGTGCCAACGGAAGATGTCCCCGACGCTGATCGTGGTCAGGCCGAGGTCGGTCGCCAGCAGCGTGCCCTGCGTGCCTTTGCCGCTGCCCTGCGGTCCCATCAAGATGTACTTGCGCATGCCGCACCGTCCCACAACCCGGGCACGCGGCCAAGCGGAGCGCGGAGGGAGGCAGCGGTGCCTGAGGGCGACACCGTCTACCTGTCGGCCCACCGGATGCACGACGCGCTGGCCGGCCAGACTCTGATCAGCAGCGATTTCCGGCTGCCTGCGCTGGCGGGTGCCGATGTCGCCGGCCGTACGGTGCTCGAGGTCGTGCCGCGCGGCAAGCACATGCTGATGCGCTTCGACGACGGCCGGACGCTGCACACCCACTTCCGGATGGACGGCAGCTGGCGGGTCTATCCGCTCGGCCGGCGCTGGAATGGCGGTCCAGTGCATGAAGTGCGGATCGTGCTGGGTACGGAAAGCCAGCAGGCGGTGGGATATCGCCTGCACGACGTCGAGCTGATCTCCACCGCAAACGAGCCTCGGGTGGTCGGTCACCTAGGCCCGGACCTGCTTGGCCCGGACTGGGACGAGGCTGAGGCACTGCGGCGCCTGCGGGAGCAACCGCTGCGCGAGATCGCCCCGGCCCTGCTCGACCAGCGCAACCTGGCCGGTATCGGCAACGTCTACAAGGTCGAGGTGCTCTTCCTACGGGGCCTGTCGCCGTGGACCCCGGTGGGTGCGGTGGAAGACCTCCCCGCGCTCGTCCGGCTCGGCCGGCGCCTGCTCGTGGCCAACAAGGGCCGGTGGGAGCAGGTCACCACCGGCAGCACCCGGCGCGGTGAGCAGCACTGGGTGTACGAGCGGAGCGGGCGCCCCTGCCGGCGGTGCGGTGAGCCCATCCGCGGGGCGGAGCAGCTCGACCCGCCGTGGCTCACGCGGCTGACCTACTGGTGCGCGCGCTGCCAGCCGGGTCCAGCCCCGGCAGTGACCGGTCGGGGGGTGTCCGGTGGGCGGGCAACTGGTCGGCCATGACGGGTAGTCCGGACCGGTCAGCCCACGGGTCAGCCCACGGGTCAGTCCGGGCCGGTCAGCCGGTGATCGCCCGGCTGGCCGCGTGCACCGCGGACCAGCCGGCGGCCAGACCGCGCAGGCTGTCCGCCGCCTCCTCGAGCCGGCGCCGGGCGAACGCGTCACCCGGGCCGCCCTCAGCCGCGGCCAGGCACTGCGCCGCGGTGGTGACGAGGCGCTCATAGGCCTGCGCCCCTTCGTCGAGCCGGCCCAGCAGCACGGACCGGGCCTCGTAGAGGCCGGCGCACGCGTCGGCCGGCGCCATCGCCAGGGCTGCCTCCATCGCGTCGACCCGGCTGGCCAGCTCCCGCAGCGCGTGCGACGCGCCAGCCGCCTCGGCGTTGATGCTGGCGATGTCAGCGGCCGTCGGCCCCAGCTGCGCCAACAACGCAGCCAGGGTCCTCGAGGCACGCGCCAGCCGTTCCATCGCCGGCCGGGCGCCCGACGCCGGCCGTGGCATCGGTGGGACCGGCACATGATGCTGGAGTTCACGCAGGCGCCGCCCGGCCATCCACGCCGAGGCGATCGATGCCGCAGCAGCCGCCGCCCAGCCGACGTCGGGCAGCCCCAAACCGGAGTACGGAATGAGCACCGCCGTGGCGGCGCTGAGGCCGGCCGCGGCGGTCACCCGGCGGCCCAGCCGGGCGCGGGCGCGGCGGATCGAGCGCTGGTGGCGGGCGACCGGGTCTTGCCAGGACAGCACCGAATCCTTCACCGTGGAGACGACCCCGGCGCGCCGCACGTCAGCTCTGCTCAGCAGCGTCCCGGCGCCGGGCCAGCTCGTCGGCAGAGGCACTCAGCGGGTCGGCTGCTGGGGCCGCCACCGCGGGACGGTCAGGGGCCGCCGCCAGCTGATCACCGGCCATGCTGGCCCGGATCTGGTCCAGCCGTGACTGGCCGGCGAAGTCCAGGGTGGACTTCTGGACCTCGAGCATCCGGCCCTCGACGGAATTGCTGGCCAGCTCGGCGGAGCCGAGCGCGTTGGCGTACCGCTGCTCGATCTTGTCCCGAACCTCGGTTAGCGACGGCGTGTTGCCCGGCGCGCTCAGCTCCGACATCTGGGTCAGCGACTTGGAGACCTGCTCCTGCATCTTCGCCTGCTCCAGCTGGCTGAGCAGCTTGGTGCGTTCGGAGAGCTTGGTCTGGAGATTCATCGCGTTGTTCTCGACGGCCTTCTTGGCCTGCTCGGCGGCGCGGAGCGCCCCGTCATGGAGCCCCTTGAGGTCCTCCATGGACTGCTCGGCGGCCACCAGCTGGGTGGCGAATACCTGCGCGGTCTCTTCGTACTGAGTGGCCTTTGCCTCGTCACCCTTGGCCCGGGCCTGATCGGCGAGGACCAGTGCCTGCCGGGCCGAGCCCTGCAGCTTCTCGACCTCGCTCATCTGCCGGGACAGCTTCATCTCCAGCTGCCGCTGGTTGCCGATCACCGACGCGGCCTGCTGGCTCAGCCCCTGGTGCTGGCGCTGGGCGTCTTCAATGGCTTGCTGGATCTGGATCTTGGGGTCGGCGTGCTCGTCGAGCTTGCCCGACAGCAGCGCCATGAAGTATTTCCAGCCCCGGAAGAAGGGGTTAGCCATGCTGTCCTCCTGTCGGACACCCGCCATCGGGTGAAGTTCTTATCCTGCCACGCAGCCGCCGGATCATGCCGGGGCCGGCGGCGTTCGCTCGCCCCCGAGGGCCCGCCGGGAGATCGCCTCGGTCTCCTCCAGCCCGGACCGCAAGCCGTCCAGCTCGGTGGTCAGGTCCGCGATCTGGTCTGCCGCGCTGTCCCGCCCGGCGTCCCAGCCGCCGGCGCTCGCCGACAGGGCCAGCACTTCGGCCAGTCGCGCCACGAGCCCCTCGAGCCCAATCACCGTCGACTGCATCCGGGCCAGCAGGAGGTTGCGGGCCTCGCCGAGGCGCCTGGCCACTTCGAGCTGCTCGGCGATGGCCGACAGCGACCGCTGCTGCTCGGCGCGGATGGAGTCCGACGCCGGCCACGCTCCACCCGCCGAGATCCGGCCCTGCTCGCCTTGCAGCCGGGCGACGTCGATCCGGCGCTGCGCGTCCTCGACGGCGGTCGCCTGGGCGGCGAGGCGGCGCAGTGCCGCCAGCACCGTTGCCGCGTCGTCGTCCACCTCGCCCACCTGCCCGCGGACCGCCGGCTCACGCGGCGACTCGGTCTGCTCGTGCAGGGTACGGACGGTGCCCTCGGCGCGGCGCAACCACACGTCAGCGGGACTGCCGCGGGGCGGCCGGCGCAGCTGGGGCGCGGGCTCGACGGCTGGTCGGTCGCCGAGGGTGGCGGCGGCCACCTTGACGCCGTACACCACCGCACCGACGCCGAGCCCGATCGCGACGGCCGGCGCCGCGGCGATGCTGCCGAGACCGGCCACGACGGCCCAGCCCAGCCCACCGGAGACCCCCGCCGTGACGATGCCCCACGGCTCGGTCAGCTCCTGGCGCAGGCCCACCGGCTCAGTCTGCCCGGATCAGAAGTTGGAGACGACGGCGGTGAGCACCTTCTCGATCGAGGAAGGGTCGGTGGCGTCGTAGGCGGCCGCCCGCGAGGCCTCACCGATCTGCCGCAGCACCGATAAGTCCGCCTGCTCGCCGTAGGCGATCGGGAAGATCCGTACGGCCGTGGTGGCGCTCTCACTGGATCCGGCCAGCTGGTCGAGGACCGGGCGCAGCTCGGAGTCCGGCGGGAATTCGTTCTTGCCATCGGTGAGCAGGACCACCGCGTTGATGCGGCTGGGGTCGAGATGGCTCGCCATCTCCTTCTGCGCGGCCTTCGTCGTGGCGTAGAGCGCCGTCCCGCCCTGGGGCGCAAGCGCCTGGATGGTCCGCTGCAGGGCCGCCCGGTCGCTGCTCAACGGGGCAATCGGCACCAGCGGGGTGTACGGCCGGTCCTGCAGCGTCTGGCCGGTGCTGAAGGTCCACAGCCCCACCTCGTCGTCAGCCGCGAACTTCGTCAGCGCCGACAGCGCGGCCTGCTTCGCCAGGTCGAGCTTGCTCCGACCACTCGCACCGGCCGAGTCGCCCATCGACCCCGACACGTCGAGGACGAGAAGCACCCGGGCCCGCTTGCGGAGCCGGTCAAAGGACTGGGAAACCAGTTGCAGCACCGGCGGCGACGGCGGGTCGATGACCGTGATGTGCTGGGCCGGCAGCAGTCCGTTCGCCGGGCTGATGGCCGTGCCCGGCTTTCCCTGGAAGCTGCGGAAGGCCGCCTGCTGGAAGCTGCGCTGCTGCGGGTCGGCCTGAACGAACGCGAGGAAGTCCTGCGCCGCCGCCCGCTTGGCGGCGTCGACCCACGGCGCCGTCAGCACGACGTAGGGATTGTTCGACAGCAGCGTGCCCTCTTTGGGATAGATCGCGACCAGCGGGATGCGGGGCCTCTTGCCCTGGCCGAGCGTCTTGGGGTCACCGCTGGGGTTGCCCATGTTGTAGTCCCAGACCGACTTCTCCTCAACGGTGACCGCGCTGATGTAGGTCAGTCCCTGCCCCTTGGCGTCGGCCTCGGCCAAATTGCTCAGGAAGGTCAGCGTGGTGTCGCCGTAATGCACGACGGAGCTCTCCACCCCCTTGACGTACGCGACCACCTTGGGACTGGCGACGTCGGCCGCCGACAGGTCGCTGGAGCGGCCGGTGGCGGCGAAATAGGTGCCGATCGTGGCGTTGAGCCCGGAGGTGGAGAAGTCCGGATTGGTCTTGCCGAGGGTGAACGCGCCCCATTCCGGGTGACCGAGGGCACCCCAGCCGGCCGGCGCGCTGGTCAGTGCCAGCAGATCCCCCCAGCCGAGTGCTTTGCCCGGCCAGCCGAGCGCTTGTGCCATCGGTTTGGGCATGGCGATCACCAGCGGCGTCTGCGCGATCGACGGGGTGGTGGCCGGCAGCAGGGACGGGTGGTCGGCCACGGCGAGGCGCTGCTTGAGCAGCACCGTCCACGAGGTGGAAGCCGGTGTCCACACGTCTGGTCGGGGGCCGTCGAGGGTGGTGTTCCAGCCGCCGGCGAGCGCCTCCATGGCGCCGCCGGATGCCTTCGAGGTGACCCGGACGGCGACGCACTTACCCTGGACCTGGTGCCCGGCGCGGTTGTAGGCCTCGGCCAGCCGGCTCAGCAGCGCCGCCTTCTCCGACGAGGCGGTCACCGCCAGTTGACGGCAGCCATGGCGCACCGCGGTCGGAGCAGATGCAGTGGGTCCAGACGCATGCGGCTTGGCGGTGCCGTGGCCGGCCAGTATGAAACGGACGCCGACCACCAAGGCGATGCCGACGACGACGGCGATCACCAGCGGCAGCCGGCTGCGCCGCGGGCCAGGATCGGCATACGTCACGTTGCCTCCACCGCTCGGATCGAGGGTTCACCGGCCAGTGCCGACAACGAACGGGAGGCGCAGGAGGATCCCGGCCCGGTCGAGCCGGGGATCATGCAGCGGCGACGATGTGCCCACGCAGTGCCGACATCGGGCGATCGACGTCGTCGAGCATCGGCATTCCGGCCGACTCATCCATCCGGAAGGTGTCGCGGGCGTCGGCCAGCACGTCGGATAGCGGAGCGCCCAGCGCGCCGCAAATCGAAGCCAGGAGCTCGGAAGAGGCTTCCTTCTGCCCGCGCTCGATCTCGGACAGGTACCCGAGGCTGACCCGGGCCGCGCTGGACACCTCGCGCAGGGTGCGCTGCTGACCCAGGCGCCGCGCGCGCAGGGTCTCGCCGATGACCTGCCGCAGCAACAACATCGCGTGACCCCCTTCCGGCCCTCAATTAGCTCTCCGGCAACCGTACCTCGCGGCTTTGACCGCGACCATGCCCGACTTCTCGTGTCCGCCGCTGGCGTAACGGTGCCCTCAGCCCGCGTGTTCCAGGCCGGCGATCCGCGCCGCAAGCGCGTCGAGCGCCGCCTCGACTGCCGAGGCGCGGATCTCCGCCCGGGTGCCGCTGAGCTCGATCCCGAAAGCCTCGGTGTCGTCGAGGTGGCTGACGCCCACCCATACCGTCCCGACCGGCTGGCCGCCTTGCGGCTCGGGACCGGCCACCCCGGTGATCCCCAGGCCCCAGTCGGCCCGGCACGCCGCCCGGGCCCCGGCAGCGAGCGCGCCGGCGACGTCGGGGTGCACCGGGCCGTACTCGTCGAGCAGCGCGGCCGGCACCCCGGCGAGTGACTCCTTGAGGTCGGTGGCGTAGACCACGAGCCCGCCTCGCAGGACCGCACTGGCCCCCGCCGCCTCCGTCAACGCCGCCGTCAGCAGGCCACCGGTGAGGGACTCCGCGACGGCGACCGTCTCCCCGCGACGCAGCAGGGCGGCGTGCACGCCGGCAGCTTCCCCGGTCACGGCCGGCCGGTGCTGCGGGCCATCGCTCGGCGCTCACGCTTGGCCTGGGCCCGGGGGCTGGTGGTGCGCAGGCGCAGCGCGCGCAGGAGATAGTCGGCGCCGGTCACGACGGTGAGGACGACGGCCGCCGTCATCACCACCGCCCGGGCGGTGCCGAGCCAACCGGTCAGCGGCAGGATGTACAGCCCCAGCGCCACGCCCTGCAGCAACGTCTTGAGCTTCCCGCCGCGGCTGGCTGCCATCACGCCGTGCCGGATCACCCAGAAGCGCAGGACGGTCACGCCGACCTCCCTGGCGAGTACGACGAGGGTGACCAGCCAGGGCAGCTCGCCGAGCGCCGACAGGGCCACCAGCGCGGTGCCCATCAGAGCCTTGTCGGCGATCGGGTCGGCCACCGTCCCGAACGCGGTGACCAGGTTGCGCCGGCGGGCGAGCGCCCCGTCGACCCGGTCGGTCAACGACGCGACGGCGAACACCACACCGGCGGCGACCCGCCAGAACGTCGTCCGGCCGTCGCCGGCCAGGAGAAAGGCGCCGAAGACGGGCACCAGGCACAGCCGCAGCAACGTCACCGCGTTGGCGACGTTGAGCAGCGGCGCGGTGGGGTGTGCGGTCGGCTGTGCGGTGGGTGTACGCGGCGCCGGACCGGCCGGCACGGCACCCGGCCCGCTCATGGTCCGGCGATCCGGGCGGAGTGGAAGGCGTCGATACCGGGGCCGGTGGCGACGCTGGCGGTGCCGACGCTGGCGGTGCCGACGGCGGGAGTGAGGACGGCGGCGGTGAGGTCGACGCCGGCCGTGCCGACCACCCTGGCCCGGACCAGGTCCCCGACGCGCAAGCCGGCGCCGAGCACGGTCGTCGTGCCGTCGACCTCCGGTGCCTGGTGGGCGGCCCGGCCCTCCGCCACGTCACCAGCGACGGTCTCGACGAGCACCTCGACGGTGCTGCCGACCCGGTCCTCGGCTCGCTGCGCGGTCAGCTCCTCCACCAGGCGGGAGAGCCGCTCGACCCGGCGCGAGATGGTGGCTGGCGGGACCTGCCCGGCCAGCCCAGCGGCCTCGGTGCCGTCCTCGTCGGAGTAGCCGAACACCCCGACCGCGTCCAGGCCGGCGGAGCCAAGGAAGCGCTCGAGCTCGGCTACGTCGGCCCGGGTCTCTCCGGGGAAGCCGACGATCACGTTCGACCGCGCACCGGCCTCGGGCGCCAGCGCGCGGACCGAGTCCAGCAGCGTGAGGAACCGCGACGTCGAGCCGAAGCGGCGCATGCGGCGCAGCAGCGACTCGCTGGCGTGCTGGAAGGAGAGGTCGAAATACGCCGCAACTCCCGGGGTGGTGGCGATCACCTCGACCAGACCGGGCCGCAGCTCGGCCGGCTGTAGGTACGACACCCGGACCCGGAGGATCCCAGGCGTCGCCGCCAGCTCCGGCAGCAAGGTTTCGAGGCGCGCGGGGTCGCCAAGGTCCTTACCGTAGGAGGTGGAATTTTCGCTCACCAGCACCAGCTCGCGTACGCCCTGACCGGCCAGCCAGTTGGCTTCGGCCAGGATGTCGACCGGGCTGCGGGAGACAAACGAACCCCGGAAGCTCGGAATGGCGCAGAAGCTGCAGCGCCGGTCGCACCCGCTGGCTATCTTCAGCGGCGCCACCGGCCCGCCGGCCAGCCGCTGGCGCAGCACCTTCGGGCCACCGGCATGACCCGGGATGCCGACGTCGGAGCCGGCCCGCTCGACCGGCGCGATGGGCAGGCGGGTGCGGCGGTCCTGCGGGAGGTGGGCCGGGGTCGCCCGGCCGGCCAGCACGTCAGCGAGCCGCTCGCCGATGGCCGGATAGTCGTCGAAGCCGAGCACCGCGTCGGCCTCCGGCAGTGCTTCGCCCAGCGCCGCGCCGTAGCGCTCGGCGAGGCAGCCCACCGCGACCACCTTGGCACCGGTGTCGGCCGCGGCCAGCAGCGTGTCGATGGAGTCCTTCTTGGCCGAGGCCACGAAGCCGCAGGTGTTGACCACGACTGCATCGGCGCCGTCGGCATCGGCGACGACCTGCCAGCCCTGTGCGCTCAGACGGCCGGCGAGCTCTTCGGAATCTACGTCGTTGCGCGCGCAGCCCAGCGTGACCAGGGCGACCCGATGGCGGCGATCGGGCGCGGGCACCCGCTCAGCCTAACGGCGGGGGCGCCCGGCAGGGCGCCTAAGCGGGCTCGTACTGCAGGACGCAGGCGATGCTGTTGCAGGACGGCGGTCCGAGATCCTTGCCGTTGAGCACCACGGTGAACGCCCGGGAATTGGCGTAGTCGACCATGATCTTCTTCGGGTCACGAAAGTCCTTGACCGCCTGGCCGGACAGGGTGCCCTGGAACAGCTGCCGGCCCGACCCGTCGGTGACCCGGACGAAGCTGCTCTGGCCCGGCCGCACCCGCAGTTGCAGGTCGATGCCGGCCGGCGCGGCCGGGGTCGCCGATGCCGCCGATGCGGGCGCGGAGCTGGGCGGGAGTGCGCGCGCGGCCGGCTTGTGGGGGGTCCGCAGTGAAGCGATCGCGAAGACGACGGCGCCGAGGGCGACGATCCCGAAGGCGACCGCTAGCGGCAGCTTCCAGCTCGGACCGCTCGGCCGGCGGGGCACCACGACCGCGGTGGCGCCGCCCTTGCGCATGGCTGCAGGCACTGCGGTCACCGCGGGACGTCCGGCCGCCGGCGGCACAGCCCGGGCGGGCGGGGCAGGCGGGCGAACGGGCGCCGAGGGCGAGCCGCCCGGCCGCCGGGCTCGCGGCACGTCTTCGAAAGTCGGCGGGGGGGGCGGCACGAACTTCGCCGACGCGGGGGCGGCCGGGACTGCGTCAGCGGGCCGCGCCGGCGCCTGCCGAGGTGTCGCCCACTTCGGCGGGGGCTCCGGCACCACGTGGACTTCGTCGAAGCGCCGGACGGCCCGGCCGGCGTCGAGCCCCACCACCACGGCCAGGGAGCGGACATGGCCGCGAGCGAAGAAGTCGCCGCCACAGCCGGCGAAATCGTCGTGCTCGATCTGCTCGACCAGCGTCTCGGGGATCCGGGCGCGCTCGGCCACACCGGGAACGCTCAACCCGCGGGACTCACGCGCCGCACGGAGCATCGCGCCGACCGGCGGGGATAGCGCTCCCGAATCATCGGCGGTCGGCATAATCCCACTATCCCCCACGCAGGGCGATCAGGACGCCGTCCAGCTCATCTGCGATGACGAGAACGTCGCGCGCCTTGGACCCCTCGGACGGCCCGACGATCCCACGGCTCTCCATTAGGTCCATCAACCGGCCCGCCTTGGCGAAGCCGACCCTCAGCTTGCGCTGGAGCATCGACGTCGACCCGAACTGCGTGGTGACCACCAGCTCCACCGCTTGGCACAGCAGGTCAAGGTCATCGCCGATGCCGCCGTCGACCTCGCCGCCACCGGTGCCGGCGGGGGCCACCACGTCGTCGCGGTAGGCCGGCTCGGCCTGCTTCGTACAGTGCTTGACCACCGCCACGATCTCAGCCTCGGAGCAGTACGCGCCCTGGATCCGCATGGGCTTGCTGGCGCCCATCGGGAGGAAGAGGCCGTCGCCCTGCCCGACCAGCTTCTCCGCGCCGGGCTGGTCGAGGATGACCCGGGAGTCGGCCAGGCTGGCGGTGGAGAAGGCCAGCCTGCTCGGCACGTTGGCCTTGATCAGGCCGGTGACGACGTCGACGCTGGGCCGCTGCGTCGCCAGCACCAGATGGATGCCGACGGCGCGGGCCATGGCGGTGATCCGGCAGATTGCGTCCTCGACGTCGCGGGGCGCGACCATCATCAGGTCGGCCAGCTCGTCGACGATGACCAGGATGTAGGGGTACGGCGCATACACCCGCTCGCTGCCCGGCGGCGCGGTGATCTCCCCGCTGCGCACCTTGCGGTTGAAGTCGTCGAGATGGCGTACGCCGTTGGCCGCGAGGTCCTCGTAGCGCAGCTCCATCTCCCGGACCACCCACTGCAACGCCTCGGCGGCCTTCTTCGGGTTGGTGATGATCGGGGTGATGAGGTGCGGGATGCCCTGGTAGCCGGTCAGCTCGACCCGCTTGGGGTCGATCAAAACCATCCGGACCTCGTCGGGCGTGGCGCGGGTCAGCACCGAGGTGATGAGGGCATTGATGCAGCTGGACTTGCCGGCGCCGGTCGCTCCGGCAATCAGGATGTGCGGCATCTTCGTCAAATTGGTGACGACGAAGCCGCCCTCGATGTCCTTGCCCAGGCCGACAGTCATCGGGTGGTGGTCGCTGGTGGCGGCGTGCGAGCGCATCACGTCGCCGAGGCTGACCAGCTCGCGGTCGGCGTTGGGGATCTCCACGCCGACCGCGCTCTTGCCGGGGATGGGGCTGATGATGCGTACGTCGGGGCTCTTCACCGCGTAGGCGATGTTGCGTGACAGCGCCATGATGCGCTCGACCTTGACGCCGACGCCGAGCTCCACCTCGTATCGCGTGACGGTCGGGCCGCGGCTGAATCCGGTCACCGCGGCGTCCACCTCGAACTGCTCGAAGACGAGGGTCAGTGACTCGATGACGGAATCGTTGGCCTTGCTGCGGGTCTTGTGCGGCGAGCCCTTGCTGAGCAGGTCGGGCGGCGGTAGGCGGTAGTCGCCCTCGACGGCCGTCAAAGCCAGCTGCTCGGCGCGGGTGGGGGCGGGCGTGTGTGGCGGCGGCGGGGCTGCGGGCGTCGGGCGCTCGGTCTTGAGGAGCCCGGCAGTCGGGTCGGCGTCATTCGAGCTCGCAGGAGATGCCGCCGCTCCCAGCCGGCGAGCCGGCCGGCGCCGGCCGGGGGACGGCGCCAGTTCGTCGTCATCAGCGTCGTCGCCCGCCGGGCGGTCGCTCATCGTGGGGGGGCGGTCCTGACCGGCGTCGACGCCGCCTCGCAGCCGCGCGGGCAGCCGCTGCCGAAGTCGCCCCAGCCGCGCGCCGATGTGGTTGATCGGGGTCGCGGTGATGACGAGCAGCCCGAACACGACGGCGAGCACCAGCAGGGGGGCCGCCACCCAGGTGGTGACTGCCGTCCCTAGCGGCGCTCCGATGAGGGTGCCCAGGATGCCGCCGGCCTCGGCGCGGCCGGCAGACACTGTCGGTGAGCCGTGTCCGAGGTGGAGCAGGCCGAGCACGCCGAGCAGCACCGCTGCCCCACCGACGAGATGTCGCCCCCGGCTGTCAGGATCGGCAGCCCGGCGCATCAGGCGCAGGGCCAGGAGGAGGACCAGCACCGGAACGACGACTGCGGCCGACCCGACGAGCAGGTGCACAGTGCCGGCGACGACGGCGCCCACCGGGCCGGCGCCGTGCCACCACAGGCCCACCCCGAGCACCAGGGCCAGGCCGAGAGCGGCCAGACCGAGCCCGTCGCGACGGTGGGCCGGGTCCAGGTCGCGCACCGTCACCGCCTGCCGGCCGACCGCGCGGACGAGAGCGCCCACGAGCCGCGCGAGCAGCATCCACCCGCGGCGTAGCGCCGAGCCGACCGCTGCTACCGCCCGGCCACGCCGGGGCGGTCGGCGAGCCGACGACCGTCCAGGGGGACGGCGAGCAGGAGTTCCGACGCGGGACCGCGACGAGGCGCCCGCCCGTGACGCCCCCGACCGAGAAGACCCTGACCGAGAAGGCAGAGGGCTACGGGCGGGCATCAGGCAACCGTAACGCGGCAACCGCGGCCCGCCGCTCCGGCACGCGTCCGACACGCCCCAGCCGCCCAGCACCGTGGCCGGGGGCAGATTGCACGATCCGAAGTCTTGTGTCCGACGGCTTCGGGCCGGTATACATCCGCGGTCAGTTCGCTACTTTCCGACTCGCTACTTTCCGACAAGGTGGCCACATGTCTTCTTCGATCGAACGCGGCGGCCCAGGCGCCGGCCCACCCACCCGGCGTGGCGGCACCGGCATTTTCGCCGTGCGGCCGATCACCGCTCTCATCGAGGAGACCGGCAAGGAGGGCCAAGCGCTCAAGCGCACTGTAGGCACGATGGACCTGACCGCACTTGGGCTCGGCGCCATCATCGGCACCGGAATCTTCGTCGTCATCGGCAAAGGCGCCGCCCTGGCGGGTCCGGCGCTGATCCTGTCCTTCGTCCTCGCCGGCGTTACCTGCGTCTTCTCGGCCCTGTGCTACGCCGAGCTGTCCGCAGCGATCCCGGTGGCCGGCAGCGCCTACACCTATGCCTACGCCACCCTCGGCGAGATCATCGCGTGGATCATCGGCTGGGACCTCATCTTGGAGTACGGCGTATCCGTAGCCGCCGTCGCTGTCGGGTGGGGCGGCAACTTCAACATTTTCCTGCACGAGGCCTTCGGCTTCCGCATTCCAGACGCGCTGTCGACAGCGCGCGAGGAGGGCGGGATCCTGAACCTTCCGGCCGTGTTCATCGTGCTGGCCGTGATGCTGCTGCTGGTCCGCGGCGCCAAGGAGAGCGCACGGGTCAACACGATCATGGTCGGGGTCAAGCTGGTCGTGTTGGCGTTCTTCATCATCGTCGCGTTCGCCAACTTCAAGACCGGCAACCTCCACCCGTTCAACCCGCACGGCCGCGACGGCGTGGTCACCGCGGCCTCGATCGTCTTCTTCGCCTTCATCGGCTTCGACGCCATCTCGACCGGTAGCGAGGAGACCAAGAACCCCGGACGCTCGCTCCCGATCGCCATCATCGGAGCGCTGGGCATCGCCACCTTCCTGTACGTACTCACTTCCCTGGGAGCGGTCGGGCTGCTGCCGGCGGACCAGCTGTCCAAGAGCGACGCACCGCTCGCGACCGCGCTGCAGAAGGGTGCGGGCATCTCCTGGGCCGCCGCCGTGCTGGCCTTCGGTGCGCTGGTGTCGATCACCAGCGTGATCCTGGCCGTCTACTACGGCCAGACCCGCATCTTCTTCTCCATGGCCCGCGACGGCCTCATGCCGACCCGGCTGGCCAAGGTGCACCCGCGTACCGGGGCTCCGGTACTGATCACCGTGGCGTTCGGTGTGCTGATCGCCATCCTCGCGGCCGTCGCGCCGTTGGGGCAGATTGTGGAGCTGGTCAACATCGGGACGCTGTTCGCATTCGTCCTGGTCAACATCGGCGTGATCGTGCTGCGGCGCACTCGGCCGGAGATGGAACGGCCGTTCAAGGTGCCGCTGGTTCCCTACGTGCCGATTCTCGGGCTGCTGTTTACCTTTTACCTGATGAGCAAGCTGCCGGCGCTCACGTGGGTCCGGTTCGTGGTGTGGCTTCTGCTCGGCCTCGTCATCTACGCGCTGTACGGCTACAAGCACTCGCGTCTGCGGCACGGCGGCACATACTCGGAATGACGCCGACGTCTACGACGTACCGAAAATGGACGGAGAGCTTGGCGTGGTAGCGCGACAGGGCAACGACAGTGTCGTCGTTGGATTCGACTCCAGTGACACCGCCCGGGATGCCTTGGCGCTTGGCGCGCGGCTCGCCGCGGCGATCGGCGGCAGCATTGTCGTGGCCGCGGTGCACCCAGCCTCCCCGCTGGGCGCCGGGCACATCGATGCCGAGTGGGTCGCTGCCATGCGGGAGGACGCCGAGGGGCGACTCGACCAGGCCCGCACCCTGCTCGGGGCCGACGTCGCAGCGGACTATCGCGCTGTCGCGTCCGGGTCCGCCGCACACGGACTCGACGAGCTTGCCGAGTCTCTGCACGCGACGGCAATCGTGCTCGGCTCGGCCGTCGGGGGGCCGCTGCGCCGGTTGCTCGCTGGTAGCACCGCCGAGCGGCTCCTGCAGGGCGCCTCCGTACCCGTCGCCGTCGCTCCTCGCGGACTGCGGGACCAGGCCGGCGATCCGGTCGAGGTCATCGGCTGCGCCTTCATCGATACACCGGACGGGCACGAGGCGCTTCGGGTGGCCGCCGGCCTGGCCAAGTCGGCCGGCGCCAGGCTGCGCGTGTATACCGTGATCGCGCGCTCGGACGAGTTCGCGGTATTCGCCGGTCGGGAGGAGCACGATTTCGTCGAGGCCTCACGGTCGGCCTACCAGGAGGCGATGGACACGGCAATGAAGGGCCTCTCGCCGCAGGTGTCGGCCACCGGTGAGCTCCTCACCGGCCGCCCGATGCAGGCCCTGGCCGCGCTGGACGACCGCGACGTCGACTTGCTGGTCTGCGGCTCGCGCGCCTATGGACCGCTGCGCCGCGTCCTGCTCGGCGGCACGTCGGCCAAGCTGCTCCGGCACGCGGCAGCTCCGGTCATGGTCGTGCCTCGGGCGGGCGGCTGAGCGGCGCCGGCAGCCTCAGCAGGTCCCGCACACGTCCAGGGCCAGCACAGCCAGCGCCCGCGCCGCCGTGGCGACCTCCGACAACGGCACCCGCTCGTCCGGGCCATGAGCCAGCGCCGGGTCGCCAGGCCCGTAGTGCACGGTCGGCACGCCACCGAGCCCGCACATCAGCCGCAGGTCGCTTCCGTACGGGACACCGTAGGTCTGCTGCGGTGCCCGCGTCACGGCAAAGTGAGCCGCCTGCATCCGAGTTAGCAGGTCGCTCCCTGGCGGCAGCCGGCCCGGCGCGAACTGGCCGCCGTACCAGTCGACCGTCACCGGGTGATCGCGCAGCCAAGGGTCGGCTTCGCACGCCGACCGCACCGCCCCCTCCAGCTCCGCGCGGGCCGCCTCGACCGGCTCCTCGAGAGCGACGCCGAGGCGGCCCTGTGCCACGAGCCAGTCGGGAACCGACGAGGGCCAGTCGCCGGCCTGCACCGTGCCGATGGACAACGGGTAGGCGATGGGCCAGCGGCTCATCAGTGGGTCGACGGCCTTGTTCCGCCGGCGCTCGAGCTCGGCCAACGCCGACCAGACGGGCCAGAACTTCTCGATGGCGCTCACCCCCGAAAGTCGGGTCGAGGCGTGCGTGGCCCGGCCGGACACCGACAGCCGGAAGGTCAGGGAGCCCGCTGCGGCGGGGACCAGGCCGAGCCGAGTGGGTTCCGGGATGACGCACGCGTCGGCCCGCCATCCCCGCTTCAGGGTGGCGTAGGTGCCCAGCCCGCCGTCCTCCTCGCCCTGCACGCAGGCTAGGAGCAGGTCGCCGGCCAGCGGGACAGCGGCGCGGCGCAGCGCCCGCACCGCCCACCGGGCCGACACCAGTCCGCCCTTCATGTCGCAGGACCCCCGACCGTAGAGCTGGTCGCCGACGATCCGGCCGGAGAAGGCAGGCCCGGTCGACCAGTTCCCGGCCTGGCCCGGGGGGACGACGTCGACGTGGGCATTGAGCATGAGGGTCGGTCCGTCTCCGCGCCCGGGTAGACGCCCCACCAGACCCCAGGCGTGGGTCCGCGAGACCTCAACCCCCGGGAAGTCGGCTGCGGCGAGGGTCTCCGGCAACGAGATCTGCCAGTGGTCGACATCGAGATCCTCCGCGACCAGCTGCGCGGCCAGCTCGGCCTGGATGCCGTTTTCCTCGTCGGACCCACTGATGCTCGGCACGCGCACCAGCCGGGTCAGTAGGGCGGTCATCGCCTCGGCCTCGTCGTCCACCGCGTCGAGGACGCGGGTCGTCCAGGCGCCGGTCACGGGCTGGTCGGCAAAGGGCCGGTCACACCTCGACCACGGTGACGACGATCATCGGACGCCGTCGGTAGCTGTCGCTGACCCACTTGCCGACCGCGCGACGGATCGACTGCTGCAGGTGCCCGGCGTCGGCGACACCCTCGCCGGCCGCATGGTTGATCTCGGCCTGGATCAGCGGAAGGACCGCGTTAAAGGCGGCCGGCTCGTCGGTGAACCCACGCCCGGACACCGACGGCTTGGCCGCTAGCTGCCCGGTCACCGAGTCGACGACCACGGTCACCCCGATGAAACCCTCGTCGCCGAGGATCCGGCGGTCCTTCAGCGAGCTTTCTCCCACCTCCCCGACGGCGAGCCCGTCGACGTAGACGAAACCGCACGGCACGGCGCCGGTGATCGAGGCCAGGCCGTCGATCAGGTCGACCACCACGCCGTCCTCGGCCAGCACGATCCGATCCCGCGGAACCCCGGTGGCCGCGGCCAGGGCGGCGTGAGCCCGCAGGTGCCGCCACTCACCGTGCACCGGCATGACATTGGAGGGCCGGGTGGCGTTGAGCAGGTACAGCAGCTCCCCGGCCGGCGCATGACCGGAGACGTGCACGTTGGCCACGGCCTTGTGGACGACCGTCGCCCCCCAGCGCGACAGCCCGTTGATCACCTTGAACACAGCCGTTTCGTTGCCCGGCACCATGCTCGAGGCGAGTACGACGGTGTCGCCGGCCTCGATCCGCACCTGCCGGTGGTCGCGGTTGGCCATCCGCGCCAGCGCCGACAACGGCTCCCCCTGGGAGCCCGTCGAGATCAGCACCACCTTGTCGGGGGGCAGGTCGGTCACCGCGTCGAGGGAGACGAGCAGCCCCTCCGGCACGTGCAGCAGCCCGAGATCGCGCGCCACACCCATGTTGCGCACCATCGAGCGGCCGACGAACGCCACCCGCCGGCCGTGCGCCGCCGCCGCGTCCATCACCTGCTGGACCCGGTGCACGTGCGAGGCGAAGCAGGCGACGATGACCCGGCGGTGGGCCTTGCGGACGACCTGGTCGAGCACCGGGCCGATGTCGCGCTCCGGCGAGACGAAGCCGGGGACCTCGGCGTTGGTGGAGTCCGACATCAGCAGGTCGACACCCTCGGCCCCCAGGCGGGCGAAGCCGCCGAGGTCGGTGAGGCGGCCGTCGAGTGGCAGCTGGTCCATCTTGAAGTCGCCGGTGTGCAGGACCAGCCCGGCCGTCGTACGGATGCCGACCGCCAGGGCGTCGGGGATCGAATGATTGACGGCGAAGAATTCGCAGTCGAAGGGCCCGAGCTGCTCACGGTCGCCTTCGCGTACCTGCAGGGTGTAGGGCTTGATGCGGTGCTCGCGCAGCTTGGCCTCGATAAGGGCGAGGGTGAACCGGGAGCCGACCAGCGGGATGTCGGGCTTCTCCCGCAGCAGGTAGGGCACGCCGCCGATGTGGTCCTCGTGGCCGTGGGTGAGCACGATCGCCTCGACGGCGTCCAGGCGGTCCCGGATCGCCGAGAAGTCGGGCAGGATCAGGTCCACTCCGGGCTGGTCGACCTCGGGGAACAGCACCCCGCAGTCGACGATCAGCAGCCGGCCGGCGTGTTCGAAGACCGCCATATTGCGGCCGATCTCGGCCAGGCCGCCGAGGGCGATGATGCGCAGGCCGGACGGGGGAAGCGGGGGGGGCGGGCCGAGGTCGGGATGTGGGTGACTCATCAGTCCATCTTCACCCCACCGGCGGCGAGATCGGCGCGGAGTACGTCGATCTGCTCCACCGACGCGCCGACCAGGGGCAGCCGTAGCGGCCCCCCCGGCCGGCCCTGCAGGGACAGCGCGGCCTTGGTGAGGATCGCGCCCTGGGTGCGGAAGATCCCGGTGTAGACCGGGAGCAGCCCCTGGTGAATATCGCGGGCGCCGCGGACGTCGCCGCACTCGTAGGCGTCCAGCAGCTCGCGCAGGCGACCCCCCACCAGGTGACCGACCACGCTGACGAAACCGACGGCGCCGATCGCCAGCAGCGGCAGGTTGAGCATGTCCTCGCCGCAGTAGTACGCCAGATCGGTGCGGGCCATCACCGCCGACGAGGCGCCCAGGTCGCCCTTGGCGTCCTTGACCCCGAGGATCCGGTCGTGCTCGGCGAGGCGGACCAGCGTCTCGGTCTGAAAGGCCGTGGCGGTCCGGCCGGGGATGTCGTACAGCAGGACCGGCAGCTCGGTTGCGTCGGCGACCGTGCGTGCGTGGGCGATCAGGCCATCCTGCGGCGGCTTGTTGTAGTACGGCGACACGACTAGCAGGCCGTCCGCGCCCGCCGCCTCCGCCTGGCGGGCCAGGTGCACGCTGTGCACGGTGTCGCTGGTGCCGACGCCAGCCAGCACCGTTGCGCGGTCGCCGACCGCCTCGACGACGGCCCGCAACAGCCGGTCCTTTTCGTCGTCACTCGTCGTCGGGGACTCCCCCGTCGTCCCGCTGATCACCAGGCCGTCGTTGCCGCCCTCGTCGATGAGCTGGGTGGCCAGCGTCGCCGCCCCGTCAAGGTCGAGCCGGCCGTCGCCGGTAAAGGGGGTGACCATGGCGGTGAGTACGCGCCCGAAGGGTCTAGCCCGGTCGGTCTGAGGTGTCATGGGCGAGACGCTACCCGCGGTAGGCATGATTCAGCCCCGCGGCGCATCGGTCGGGGGTCCAAGACGCCGCGAGGCTATGTCGGGTCTATCGCCGGCGCCGGGCCGAGCGTTACAGGCCGGTCCCACCGGCTGGGGTGATTCGTTCGGGCCGGGTCAGCCCTCAGCCACCAGCGGGCTGGAGGCCACCTCCGCCCCGTCGGCCATGGTGGCGATCTGGAAGTCGGCGAAGACGTTGGGCGCCACCCGCTGCAGCTCGCGCAGGCACGCCACGGCGAGCTGGCGGATCTCCACGTCGGCGTGCTCGCTGGCCCGCATCGCGATGAAGTGCCGCCAGGCCCGGTAGTTGCCGGTCACCACGATGCGGGTCTCGGTCGCGTTGGGCAGCACGGACCGGGCGGCCTGCCGGGCCTGCTTGCGGCGCAGGGTCGCGTTGCCGACGTCGGCGAAGCGCTTCTCGAGCCCCTCCAGCAGCTCGGTGTAGGCCGCCAGCGAGGCGTCGCTGGCGGCGACGAATCGGGCATGCAACTGCGGGTCGGCCGCGATCACATCGGGCTCCACCATCGCGGCGTCGCGCTCGGGGACGTAGCGCTGGCTGAGCTGGCTGTAGGAGAAGTGCCGGTGGCGGATCAATTCGTGGGTCAGCGACCGCGAGACACCGGTGAAGTAGAAGGTCACGCTGCCGTGCTCGAGGACCGACAGGTGGCCCACCTCGAGGATGTGGCGGAGATAGCCGGCGTTGCTGGCCGTCCTCGGGTTGGGCTT
>JAABUK010003864.1_pt1 | contig 24917 bp, 29 predicted proteins | sample 5559141 | NCBI WGS metagenome assembly JAABUK01 (sample SAMN10711869, study PRJNA513367) | rock metagenome | isolation source: Antarctica rocks | place: Antarctica: Victoria Land, Pudding Butte nord | collected 2016-01-03 | reverse complement strand
ATCTATTACACACACGTGTGCTGTTGGCAAAAGGCTCCTGGTCAGTAAATTATCTGAAATATGCGCACGTTTTGAAGTTTTGATTCAGTCATGTACAGCCAAAAGTACTACAGCAGCAGTGCCGATGTGGCACTCAAAGGCTAAATCATGTAAGTGGATGAGGTCTGGATGATATGGCAACAAAGGCCTCTTGCATAGAATATTTGGCACGCTTTGGCACGCCCGGGCACGAACTTCTGATCGCCGCAGACGACTGCCAGGTTACGTCTCTCATGGAAGTACGACCTGCTCGAAGGTGCTCAAGCTGTGGTCAGCAGGGACATAACGCGCGCACTTGCCTTGAGAAGGACGAGCGGATCGGGTCTGCAAGGCCACTTGACCATACGTTGCAAGAGGCCGCAAGTCAAGATCGATTCGAGCGGCAAGGCTCCGCAGATGGATCATCCCATTTGCAAGACCCGGCGTCAAGACTCTTGGGCGTTCAAGCAGCCAGCTTGTCAGGTTCAGAGTCAGAAGCCCTGAACGTATCGCAGCTTCCGCATATTTCAAGAGAAAGGAGACGAGGTGCGGCTCCCAAATCGTTTCAGCGTCTAGTGACCGGCCAAAGACATGTGCAGAAGCATTGATTGCTAGCTTCACTTCTTGTACCTTGAACGACCACCTTGCTGCTACAGGTACACCCTGGACGGAGGAGGAACACAGGGCATTTCTTGCTGGTCTGGACAAACTTGGAAAGGTACGTTGATTCCAGAATCAGTAGCCTCAGATCAGTTCTGCTTTCAGACTCAAGTGGCACGAAGCAGACTTTGACCGCCAAGTGCAGGGTGACTGGCGTGGGATTTCCAAGGACTACGTCACGACTAGGACGCCAACTCAGGTCGCCAGCCATGCTCAAAAGTACTTCATAAGGCATAATAACCAGAGCAAGCGCAAAAGGAGGACAAGTTTGTTCGACTTGAAAGCAGATGCTGAGGTCCTGGAAACGGTATGAAGCTGTGCTTTCATGGTGAATGTTGCTTCATGAAGCCACCCTACAAGCTGCCTTTTAAGACTCAATTTGTGCTGCGCCTGCCCTGTAGCAGCTGTATTGACATGTCATACAAACACTAACAGTGCGCTGCTGTTCACTGGCTTTCCCTCACATAGCTTGTCACAACTTTCCAGGGCTCAGCCGAAGCCACGTCTGCAACATGGCCAGAGAGGACGCTGCAGCACTCCAGCTCAGTGTCAGGTCATGGTCACACTTTGCAAGGACACCCACAGCTGGCAAGTGGTGTGGTGGACAGAAGTTCCCTGCCATCTGCGCACCAGAGCAATACTGCTCCTTTCGCAAGTCACATGTGGCTCCCAGCAGGCACGCTCACACGCTGTTCTGCCTCCACACTGTGCTTCACTTGCAGCAACTGTTGCCCATAATCCTGCTCAGTTGTCTGCTTCTCACTTCAGTTGAGCATATGCAATACTGGCTGTGCTTTGTTGCCAGTGATGGTGGTGGTAAGGTTTTGCGCGTTGTGTCGAATTAAACCACATGTTCGCTGACCTCAGTGTTTGTTTCTCTGCAGGACCCGACATGGCCTTCACGCAGCATTACATGCAAATGGCAGCTGGTCAAGTGGACCCGGCTGTGTTACAAATGGCACAGTATCAAATGGCTGCAGCTCACGGTTTGAATTTCCCCGGCTTTCCTGGCTTCCCGCCACCAGGCATAGCAGAGCAGGTCATGGCAGCATATGCTGCTCAAGCAGCTGCCAGCTTCACGCCTGCCTGCTTTCCGCCATTCCCTCCCACAGAGCGGCAACAAGATCCTGCTCAGCTGGCTCAACAGCAGGCAGCAGCAGCAGCAGCAGCAGCAGCTCTTGCTAGTACCCTGTATGCCCAGCAGCAGCCACAGGCACAGCATCAAGCAGCTGCACAGCACAATTCTGCACCTGCAAGTGAAGCCTCAGAGCAAGCTGCTACTGCAAACCCATTTGCCCTGCCCCAAGCAGCTGCTACATACCAAGGCGCCTCACCTGTCTTCCACCAGCCTGCTGAACGAGGTTCGCCACAGGCAGGCTTGCATCAGGAGTCTCGCCAGCAATCTTTGCCACAGAATGGCAGGTTTGCTCAACAATCTGCCAAGCCTGCTGACAGCAGTCCCAGGGACAGCCAACAGGGCCTCTCATTGCTACCAGCAAGGCTTCCTGTGAAGGATGATCCAGCATTTGGCAATGGTCGGCTGTACAGACCGCAGTCTTCGCATGCCAAGCCAAGTGTTGCACCGCCAAGCACCAAATTTGGGGGAGCCATGAATGATAACCCCCAGAGCGGAAGCTTACTGTCCACAAACTCCAGTTCAGAGTCCGTTCTGCCTCCTGCTGGCTGCTGCTTTGAGGCAGCGGGCAAACACACAACGCCCTTGCAGTCATGATAGTGACAGAGCCGCCATGAGCAGCACTTTTATATTCTTTTTCCAGGGTGTCAGTAGTTGGCAACTGTCATTGTGAGTTCAGCAGGCGCATTTTCTGCTAGCAAGATATTCAGTGTGATTGGTTTTGCAAACTGTGTGAGGCAGCGCTTTTTTGCCTTTTAAACATTTTTTTATGTAAGTGCATTTGAGAACTGCTGTGTTGTATTACTATTTTCAGTACATGACTGTACGGTTCTGGCATACCATAAGGTACTTTGGCTCAAATGTGCATCTACAGAGAACAGCAGTGACGCACACGCTTGCGCCGTGTTTTCTCTTTATAATGACTATCATGATACATTGTGTATCACAACTTGGCTGGATGCCTGCTGTGCGGATAGCTGTGTAATTACTTATAAATAGCAATGGGCATGCTAAAAGTTCTGCTCAGACATGCAACATGCCCAAGCTGCAGGTTGTCGGACACAGCATTTGATAGTCATCTGTTGCGGAATGCAATCTCGTATAGCAAGTGGGCTTCCCTAGCAACGAACAGTGCGAAGTGTCAACAGAGCAGACCTGCTACGCAGTGCAGCAACTACACATTCACTGTCATGTGCAATATCATGCACTAGCAGCAACTTCTTTTCTGGCAGACTGCGTTTGTTGAGCCTGATGCCTGGCAGATACATTCATGTACAGGCCGTTTGTGGTATGTATGGTGGCCCCTGTTGTCATGCCTATCTCCTGTCCAGGAGTGAGCTCAGCATCGAACTGGTGAAGGATAACAGCCACAGCAATGACCGCTTCCATGAGAGCAAACTGGTCCCCAACACATTTTCTGGGACCACCGCTGAATGGGATGTACCTGCAGCATCAAAACGTGTCTTACATTTTTAATGATGCGTGGAACCCTTGACATCTGCTGGGTTAGACTCCTGTACAAGTTGTCAAGCACATGCACAGACTGATTCAAGATCACCACCACAACCTGTGCCATCATGGGCATAGTTGGCGCATTGCACACAGCACGCACAGCTTTGAACACACACACAGCTTTGCTGGCAAGGGCTCAACCTGAGCAGCAACAATGGACTGACCTGTAGTCTGTGTTCTGCTCATTGGGAGTGGGTGTGTCAAGGCTAAACCGCTCAGGCTGAAAGGCTTCAGCATCATCCCACACTGCTGGACTATGGTGGATGTTGTACACTGATATCATCACATCCTGGCCTCTAGGAACTGTGTATCCACCTGAAGCATGAACCCGTGAGCACAGTCAGTCATCTTCTGAGCAGACAACAAGCATTCCAGACTACTGTTTGTTATTTCAAGCTGAAGACAAGTAAGAGACAATAAACCCAGGGATTTATGTAGCTATCCTGCTTTCCTAAGCTTCAGAGGCTGATAAAAGCGACAGGTGTAGGCAGTAAGGTCAATGCAATGCACAGACACAATGCATGGACAGTACCCGGGAGCTCATCTTGGACCATGGCCCTCCTGAGAAGCACGGGTGGGTGGGGGTACAGCCGCATACTCTCATTCACGCATCGCATGACGTACTTCAGCTTTGCATAGTCCTGCATATTGGGCTGCTGCCGGCCACCCATAACTTCATCAACCTCTTGCTGAGCCTGCATGGCAAACAAACCTGTGCTTCCAAGCCAGGATGTCTGATGAGTTACAACTGGCTCCAGACCTCAGACTGTAAGGCATCGTATGCACAAAAGAAACAGGATGTTTTGCGTGTTGCTGCAGCGGCAGCAGCCATGTTGCCCCGCATCCTGCCTAGCACTGTACAAATTTGAGCAATAGCACGTGCAGCATAGATGTGATTTGTCCTGTGACACACTCAAGGGATTAGCTTGTAGTCAGACCGGTAATGCTGGAATGACTACCTGTCACCCTGTCTGTTTCTGCCTCAAAAAAACCTGCAATTGAGAATGATCCCAAGCATCAAAGCACAGCTTGCAATTTCTTGCACGATTTGCAGTCACTCAGCGATGCAACATCATAGCACATTCAGACTAATCCACACAGATGTATCCTCTTCACAGGCTACACCCCAGGAAAGCAATTTTACTATTGTTACTATGATGATGATGATGATGATGATGATTATGAATATGACTATGAATATCATTATGATTATGATTATGATTATGATTATGATTATGATTATGATTATGATTATGATTATGATTATGATTATGATTATGATTATGATTATGATTATGATTATCATTATCACTATCATTACCATCATCATTGTCATTGTCATTATCATTATCATTGTCATTATTGTTATCCCCAACAGCCTGACTCACCTTGCGCATTTGTGTTGGGTTGTTGGCCAACAGGTACAGGGTCCATGTGAGAACAGAGCCGGTGGTCTCATGCCCAGCTACCAGCATGGACAACAGATCATCCCTCAGCTGGTTTGCAGAAACTTCGTCTCTAGAGGCAATAAGGAAGCGCAGGATGCTGGGGTCGCCCTCATTGATGTAGCCCTCCTCAAAACGTGCCTATAATAGATTCAGACTGTCTGTCTGTCTGTATGTAACAGGGGCTGTCAATGTGTCTGCTATTGTTTGCACCGCATCCTCCTCTTTGAAAAGCTGATTTGGATTCTCAGCAGTGCCACAAGCAGCATGTGTATGACAAGGGATTTGCTCGTGCAATGCTGAAGCAGAGGCATACAAAGCTGAGGTGGACAGCTGAAGCAGGCAGACTTCTGCCCCCGCAAATGGATCAAAAGCTCCGATGCTTGCGCACCGATTGCAACAGCATTGTTTCACAACTTACACGCAAGACACAACGGCCTACAATGAAGCATCAAGGTATGCAGCAGGCTGGTTCAGCATAGCAACAGCAACAAACAGGGCAAAAGCAGTATGATGCAAGCTAGGAAGACTCATGGTTTGCCTGCTCTTCAGCATCCACCATCTGCTTGCACTTGGCTATTAGCTCCTCCGTGGTTTGCCTGATCAGGCTCACAGCCTGCAGGGCCTTCCGCTGGCGGGGTATAAGGGGGGCCAGGGCGGTGATCTTCCAGAGGGGTAGCACATCTGTTGCCCTTTGTTCTGTCTCCTTCAAGGCTGTGTACACTGCCTGCATTGTGCATGCACATCACTGCAAATGCATAAGAGGACATCTTTCAAAGAGAAAAGGTGCCAATTTAATGAGAAGCCATGTATTACACCGGGCTGCCCAGGTATCTTCCAAAGACACAAGTGCCCATGTGTGCTGACAATATCTATTCTTGACGACATGAGCATTCAACTGATGCCTGATTTTGTTGCCGCACAACCATCCTGTGCTCTCGCGATTTGCCCCAGCTACAATGCAGGAGCATCACTACATTGATACAAAGAGAACTGCAACAGGCTTGTGAATGCAATTGTGCATCACTTGTCACTCTTTCTGCTGCCTCCTGCCTCTGTTGCAAATCATCATAACAGTGCCACAAATGGTGCATCAGGTGATAGCACCAAGCCAAATGCCGTACCCTTGGACACAGATTGGTTGTGCATCATTGGCAGGCAGTCTCCACAAATGCACAGCACAACAAAGCCGTCATGCACGCTGCACAGGAGTGCGTGTGTCTCAGCTTTCTAAGCCCCAGCTACATGTGGAGTCATCGCCCATGCCATGCGCCAAGATACAGGCATACAGCTGAGGTAGATCATGTACCTGAATGAGAGGGCTGTCTGTGTTGAGGGCATTGAAGTCATAGTTGAAGACAGCTTTGCCAATGACGTCAAGAGTGAGCTGACTAAAGCAGGCCTCCATGTCCACTGGCTCTTTGGATTTGGCTGCTGCCTGAGGGGACAGCATGAAAGCCTTAAGCATCAATATCGTGCAAGATTTTGCTTCACGTGTGCATGAAGATGTGACTGTCTGGTAAATGGTGGTTAAGCAAGCACACAGGTGCAAATGTTCCTTTGCTTGGGCTGAATTGACATTTGAGCAGATGTAGCAGCAGGAGATGCTGACAACAACTTTGTGTATAGTGACTGTGCATGTCATGAGATACTGTGGGAGTGTGATCATTTGCTCAAAACCTGACGCGGAAGTAGTTTGAGCACTGCAAGACAAATCAAAGCTGCTGATGGTGCACAATTCTGACTGCAAACCAGGATTCAGGAGTCAGAATTCATATATACTGTGCACACATATGTATGTATGTATGTATGTATGTATGTATGTATGTATGTACTTGTTGACTGCAGATATGGACAGTGTGTATTAATGAGAGCTAGCAAGCAATGTAGTCACAATGGTATTGGCTTGGTGCTGCAAGGCACCAACCAGAGCGCAACGATCATGTGGACCAAAGCTTTTTCCTTTGTCAGAAGAAGCTTTGGCCAACATGATCGTTGCGCTCTGGTTGATGCCTTGCAGCACCAAGCCAACACCTTTGAAAGTACGTCGCTTGCTAGCTCTCCCTGCTACATGGTGCAGTAATCACCTGAAGTTTTTCCGCCAAGTGGAGAGCTGATGGAGCGAAGACGCGATCAATCATGGTGTTCAGATAAGCCTTATGCAAGGCAGGATTGACAGCTTTCCGCCTCACCCTCCACTGATCCCCACCAGACACAGCAAACCCATCCCCAAAGAGGAATTGCGACACCTGAGTATTCACGACACACTAAAGCTGGTAGCAAAGCAGGCATGAGAGCGCCATGGTGGAGCAGATGAGCTCTTTGTTTCACACTTGGAATGGCATGCAAACATGCAAACAGAGCTGAAGTGACACAATGAAACAGTTCTGAAGTGTTGCATGTTGCTGATTACTGATCAACATAAGACGACAGACAATGCTATGTGACTGCAACCAACATGAGACAACAGGAGCAAGCATGTCTGTCTCTGCAGCTGTGCCGCCCACCTCTGCAACAAGACCTTTGTCATAGATGGGGTTTTTGGGGTTGTCACTGGCTCGTAGCACATGCTTGGCCGCCGCAGGATCGCTGATGACAAGAAAACTGCTGGCAGGCCCTGCAGATATGAAGCCAGTGCTGAGGTGGTATAACAACAATGATTATGCCAAGGGTGCTGATGTAATAAGTGCTGATGCACTATAACATGAGGGAGATGACAGTGATCTGACTGACTTTTCTGTTGTCTCCAATTGCAAGCCTTGACGCGCAGAATGGCTGAGCTGTGAAGCCTGTCTGTGCCGTGCTGAGTCTGTGTGCAATGTCAGCTGTGTCTGAATGGTAGATCTAAGCTGAACGCTGCTGGCCAGTAGTCATTACACACAAGCAAATGTCCATGGATCTGACTGACTTTACTGTATGCAGCAGCATTCCTGGCTGGCTGATCAGTTAGAAGGCTTGAAGTGAAGCACCAAGACTGATGACAGTGCTTGTCTAAGTGGACTGTATGCTCTCCTATTAAGTAGCACGCAAGTTGGCCAATGCCAGCCCAAGTTGTATAAATTCGATGTTGAAGTCCCAAAGGGTTGCTCTGACTGCAGCTACTATAAGCATGTGTGTGTTTACTCATGTCAAACATGCCACTAAAGGCAGCAAGTTGGTTGTAGTCACAAGCACATTGGCTATGTTGGGCTGCAAGCAGCCAACATGTTGAGCCAGTTGAGAGCAGCTCGCCTGTAGGCAGCAGGTAAACAGGGCCTGACTCTTGCATCCACTTGAACAAGGCCTTGAACAGAGCTCCTCCCAGCAAATCTTTGATGTCATCTGGCTTTGCATCAGCGACTGGTGTGTCCTGCAACAACAAGAGTAGGTGATGGCAATGTTGACCTCTGCCCATGACTCAAGAGCTTATGCTTTGAAACCAGCAGCTCTACAGCTGTGATGATGTATTTAGTCACCAGGGGCAACTGCATTTGTGCATTCTGTGCAGCAGGCAAGGGTAGTAGCATACAGATTTGCCACCCCAGAGCCGTCCAAGCTGTGTCAGCCAACCAGGGCTGGTGAAGGACTTGCCAGCTCCAGCAGCATCAATCATCTTCCTTTTGACTGCATCTACAGATGTGTCCAAGTCCACTTTCTCCTGTATGCCAGTAGGGCATTACAGGTCTTGCATGTTGAAGCACCCAGTGATAAGCTGGTGCACGGAGCACACTCAAAGCGACCATACGCGTCGTCGCAGACACGTATTTGGAGCCATTGTCATAGCACGTCAACATTGTGAGTGAATAAGCTTGCAACGCAGGTGACGTTCATGTCAGCTGGTCAAAGTTGCACCTCTTCTTGGACTATGGCGTGAACGACTGTACGCTTTCGATGCTGAGCTGTTGTATGTGAACGTGCAGGCAAGACTCTCGATCGGCAACCGGCGGTCGCCACCAGATGTCCAACAACAGCAGGGGGCGCTGCATTGAAGCTTCTGTTACTTGTGCTTGGGAGCGACATCACCCGTCACAGAGCTCAGCCGCTGAGATCTGTCCGGCGGTGCCTTGTCAACTTTGAGCTCTTTGGCAGGTGATGCCCTGACTTTCCCGTCGTGCAATGCTTTTGTGATTGCACGACATGCTCCCGATCAAAAGTCGATATGTCAACGATAAGCTTCAGATGCACGTGCGTTTTGTTAGTCATTAGATGTTTGCATGCTGGGCAAATAGCACCTTCTTGATCACTGCGAAGGGGCGCCCTGACTTTGGCATCTTCAGTCCTGGGTCCTACTTCAGCTGCATCAGCAGTGTCATCGCTTTGGATTATTCGTATCACTATACGTAGACGTCCCTCGCTATCGCAAATAGTTTGCAAGTGATCACTTGGCTTAACGGGAACGGTGTATAGGCCATCGCAGCGTGTGCTGTGTGACATTGGCGATCATGCATTTGCCTGAAAGTGAGGTTGCCTCAGTCCTGACAAGTCGCATACCCTGAGACTTTTGAAGGGTAGTTGTGTATAGTTGCTTTGTTGCTATGCGGAAATGGCCGCTCTGGTGTTCAAGATCTTTACGCTCACGATCAGAACTGCTGCCAAGCCTTTGGCCGGCAGGTTCCAAGCATGGGTGTTGGACCACCCCACTCTCAGACCAGCTGTTGTCAATCTAGCTCAGGTTAGCAGGGCTATTGGGGTACTTGCAAGCCAAGCGCAGTTCATGCAACTACCTTCAGCTTCCATGCCAGGGTTATGTCTGCAGAAAATGCACAAAGTCGAGGTTGGCATCAGCAGAGCTGCTGAGGGCAAGGTCGGCAAGTTTTTTGTGGGCAATATGTCAGATGAAAGAGCCCTTGAGCTTGCCAGTAAAGTTGTCAGTGAAGGCTTTGTGTTCGGGGTAAGTCACATTCTGGAATACTGGACAGACAAGATTCAAGACTCACATGCACTGGTGCAGCAATCTAAAGCAAACAGCTTGCTGTTACAGGTTGGCGTGACGGTGATAGCATGGGAGTATGAGCGGCAGCGTAAAAAGGATCTTGATAAAAAAGCCAAGGAAGATGCATTCCGGCAGGCACTGGATCAGAAGTACATTGATGAGAAAACGGTACTACGCTTTCTGCATTACCCTCTCCTGTCTGCTGCAGCCAACAGGCACACTAGGCTCAGAGCCCATTGCAATTCCCAACAAATGTCTCTGAACCTACAGTGCCACTTTGCTGCACTCAGTGCATTGGATGTCATTGTGATGTCAAGTCAATGCAACCAGCCTATAGGATCATTGCAGCTCATCTTATTTGATTGCCAGTCTAACCCCATTGCGTTCTTGCAGCTGCTCGAAGAAGAGAATGCTCAGCAATCAGCCATGATTCTGGGCATGATAGACAGAGTGGACAAACTCGAGCAGGACCTGCATGAGCTGCAGGAAGAGCGTGAAAGGCAACGCAACTCAAGATGGGGAATGTTCAGCTTGCAAGGCCGCTGAGTCCAAATGCCATCTTCACTGAAGCAGCTGTGGTGATCCGTGCATATAGCCTTTCGTAGTTGGAAGTAGTAGTCTGTGTTTTCAGTGGTTTGTAGCGCCCTCACAATTTGTTCCCTTGCCGTTTGATGCCTTCAGCGAAGTTGTTGTACAATAGCTATAGGCACCGGCAGACTTGCATCTGCTTATTGCGCATATGCACCCTAGCAGCTTCCAAGGCAGCTGCCAAGGGTGAGTCAGAGAACGATGATGTGGAGCTGTCCCCAGAGGAGCTGGGATTTGTTGGTCACTCAGAGGACGCCTTTGCAGCTCTGAAGGCCACAGACAAGTGAAGTTTGTAAGACCTAGCTAGCTTCTGCAAACTTTTGAAAGAAGTCCAATGTTGTTAATTATATCATCGATGCCCAATAAAACACAATATCTCACTACCTTGCTAGCAGGTAAGAAACGCATGTTCTTGTACTAATGACAGATTTTGGCATCTCGGACGTTCCGCACTACGTTGCATGATGACTCAGCATGATCTAGACAGTTGTCTTGGTTCACCATGCATCTGAGTGCAATGACAGTTGTCTTCACGTTGTATGAAAGAAGTACTGACCTCACTACTTTGCAGAGGCCAGAGTGAGGAAGCATGCATATGCACAGACAGTAAGTGACATGATGTGCAGGAAAAGCTGTATAACCACATCCGGGCCCTCCATGCATTGCGTTCTACGTAGCAATTGCGAGTGAAAGTCAGCTTTGCTAACAGAATGTCTGCATGATCTCTGCAGGATCCTTGCGGCCCTTCCACTCAAAGTTCTGGCCCGAGTAAAGCAGACCTGGTCATCAGACTTTGCTTAGGTTCACCTGCGATAGCTCAATACGGGCCAGCAGTGGTCAAAAGTGACCAGTGGACGCGTTTGCAATGGCGATGCATGCAACCTCGGCAAATCGAATCAAGCGTTCGTTGCGACACACTGCGTGGTTGGAGCATGTGTAGACCAGCGAACTCACCAGCAGTTACTGTTGTATCCCTGCGTTATAAGTCTTGGTCTGAACATAAACCGCTGGTGACCGTGATCTGAGGAGTTGTGAGCAGTTGTGAACAAACGCCATTTCGAATCGTACGGCTGCCCGCTATACATCGAGATAAACAAGTGCAGATAGTTAAACCTGGCGGATGAGGGTGTGGGCTGTGTCAGACGTGCACACCGATTACGCGGAGAACCTGGCATGGTATTTTCGAAAGCTTCATAATAGTGTACTACCCAGGAGCAACTTTCCCGAAACAAATGTACTTCGTAGGTGCGAAAGGATGCCTGGCGAGACCGGACCAGACTGCATGATCCTTGCTGGGGATGTCTCAGACAATCTGGACATCTTCAGAGCCACCTTGATCTGTTTCACTAGAAAGTATAAGGTAAGTTATGAGCAAAGTACGTTGCCACACTCCTTATTTAATTAGTGTCAGGCAGTACTGCTGTAGACTCCAAGTGTGTTGACACGCAGTATGTCTTTTTCGTGCCTGGCAATCATGACCTGTGGACCAGGCGAGAGGAAAGGGGCAAGCACACCAGTTTGGGTAAGTCTGTGCCAAGCAGCTGCTAGTGATGATGCACTCCTTGATGTATCCTGTCTCCAACTGGGCAACAGCTGGTAGTGGTCATCTCTTGGACCGGCTTAGCCTCTGACAAGGCAGGGTATGTCAGTCGTCGCCATACACAACACCCATGCTTTGTGTTGTTAGTGCAGAGAAGCTGGGTCTACTCAGGCAGATTTGTACAGAGCTAGGAGTCTATACCATTCCTAAATGCATTGAGGGAGTGTGGATAGTGCCTCTATACTCCTGGTACCATGCTAGCTTTGACACAGAGCCTGATGTTCCAGGAGCACTTCCAGTACAGAAGGTGGGTCATTGGTTGCCGCCTGATTGCACCCCAACTTGCGATTCCTGCTTGCCACATCAACAGCTGCTGTTTGAGGAGTTGGCATGCACAGCCCAAAAAAGTCACCAGCTCCGTGCCCAAAGTGTCACAATGTACCTCTCTACCCACTCATTGGAGTCAGCAAAGCATAGGATCCAATACGCTCATGTCACTGTGCAGCAAGACTAGCTGCTTAGCAACACAGCTTAGTACTGCAACAGCCTGCACCAGCAGCTTGTCAAGATGTGCATGAACAAGCTCTAGTGGAAGTGCCTATATGCCTTATGGTGCACAGATGGTGGTTGACCTCTACGCCTTATGGTGTGCAGATGATGGTTGACTTCAAGGCTTGCTCTTGGCCAGAGCACTTGGACGCAACTGGAACCTCCCTGGCAGCACACTTTGATGATATGAACCAGGAGCCTGTGGCAGATGTCATGTCAGCACTCGCAGCCCAAGCAGGTGGCACAAATAACAGGCCACCAGTCATCACCTTCAGTCACTTCTTGCCCCATCAGGTGAGTCATTTCATTTCATCTTATAACTTACAGTCTGGGGTGTGGAGGCAGTTGCGACTCACCAGACATCCTGGCTTGCAAGCACATGTGTATGAGTCTGTGTTTCCCATGTTGGTGTTGTCACATGGGTGATCATGCGGCTTGGTCATTCAACTACCTTGCCAGGCATGTTGCTAATGATGGTGTGTGCCATGCCATGCCATGCCAGTAGCAATGTGGATGTCTCTGCTGACATATAGAAAAAGCAAATCTGCTGACACAGACCTTAAACATGCAGCAGTAGGCAATCATGCGGGTGCTGCTACTGTATTGGTGACAGTCCTTTGATAGCAGAACTGCTGGGCCCTGCACAGGGCCTTGAACTGCCTTTAGCATTCCTTGTACGACCCACAGGCCAGCAATCATGCCAAGTCAGGCCATGCTGACAACAACAGTAGTGCAGTCCTGCAATTGGCAGTGTTAATGCTGATGTCATACTGCTCTGATCAATACATGAACCAGAGTTCAACTGCTTTACAGCCCACATCTCAAAGAGGGAACCCTTTGAGGCATCTCTTTGACGCATGAGAAGGAGTGGTGTTGTGCGCAGGCCCTTCTTCCTGAAAAAAGGATGTTGTACCAGCCAAACTTGGCCAAAGCAGTTGGCAGCCAACTGCTTGCAAAGCACATAGAACAGCTGAGACCTGTCGCGCACATATTTGGGCACACCCATTTCAACTGGGATTTTACAATTGATGGCACAAGATACATCCAGCGACCATTGGCATACCCCAAGGAAAGGAGGTACAGTTGTACTGAGAGCTTGCTGTGACTTTGCATGAACATGCGCAACTTTCCTGCAGACAGTAGTTGCAAACGAAGCTGGTGACACCATGAGCAGTAAGTTAGGACCAGTGCTTGATGATAGCTTGTCCTGAGCACTCACATGCTAGAGAGTGTCACAGCTTTTGTGACTTTGCAATTGCAGGAAACATGGATCTGGGGAGGAATGGCAACCTGCCCTGGTGTATGACACTACTTTGGGGATGTCACCACAACGGCATGCCTATTGGAGCAGCTACTATGAATGTCACTCACGAACAGCTGACAATGTCACTCCAGCACCATGGGTGTCAGTGCACAAATGACAAGCGTCGAAAGGGGCTTGCAATGCACAACTCGAGGTTGTACCTGACGAGGAAAATATGAAATGCTTCTATTTGCTGTGGCTTTCTTGACTTCCCCAAATGTGCTGACTTACAGAGATACTGACCTAGGGGTTGTGCAGCCCAGATTGTGCATGACTCACCCATACGTATAATGCATTGTGAAGCCCAACTGAACTCATTTAAATTTCACACTGGCAGACCACAGCACCTGCCCAGCTATTTGGTAAAGTAGTACTGCCTGCAGCTGTCTGGGACTGATACAAGGCAATTATCAGCAGCACTGTACCCAGGATCTACTATCAATGCAACATGTTACCACGACATGCTTTGGGTCAAATGATTGCTGATGGCACGACTGACATGACCTCTGCCTTTGCATGCAATAACTGCAATACACCAACCTACAATGCTGTCAAAGGCTCAGCTTCTCAAGCAGAGGAAACTGTATGCACATGTCGTCATACATGAGCTTCAGCTCTGGGTAGTGCCTCCATGCACACTGTTATTGCAGGTATAGGGTCCTGCTCGGCCCCCAAGATATATCTTCCAGTTTATGTTCCACCAGTTGGCTATGCTTGAAAATCTGCTAGGCAAACATCAATCGGATGGTGTAAGTTCATCACATCTGCACATTGTGCGCAACCCTGTTGGAGCTGCTTCCAGCAGCCCTAGCCCAGATTGTGACCAGCATCAAACCATATTCAGCTTTTACCACCATGGCTAGATGTGGCTGCATTGTATCCCGCAGCTATGTCTTTGAGAGTGCGATGGTTGCAAGATGGCTTGCAGGATTTAAGCATGCTGTGATTGTCCGAAGTGGGCATCACAACTCAGCTGCTCACTCTTTTTGACCTTTGGCTGTAGTCACTTCACACTATAGCGTGACTAGCTAGTGCTACCACTGTGGTGGAAACAAACCAAATTCTGCATCAGCTGTGGAAACACCACTGCACGTGAATGTGCGTACACGCAATGATGCGCAACCAACCTCATACTAGCATGCAACGGAATTCAGTCTGGCTCATTACGTAACAGTTGCATCCAGAGTCACGAAATCTTTTTGTGACCCTTTTGTGCCCGTGTTTGACTGCCCGGGCTGCCGTGCTGCGCACGGCGAAGTTATTTTGCACACACGCATTACAGTTGCACAGATGGGTTTTCGTAAATCTCGTCAAGAACGCGAACATCACTTTGAGCACACATCTAACAGCAGCAGCAGGCTTTGCCGCAGCTCAACGCCGGGGCCCAGCTGCAGCATGGCGGGCAAAAAAGCGCCGGTGGAAACGCGGTCTTTCAACATCATACTACTGGGAGGAACCGGCGCAGGAAAGTCCACGCTGGTAAACACAATGGTCAACTTTTTCCGGGGTGCTCCAGAACTGTTCAAGCGCTTGCCAGCTGTGGCGGAGCTGAAGGTGGCTGTTCGGCTGTTCCGACGGCGTTTCTGGGGGTGACCGAGGACGAGGGCAAGAAAGCGAAGGAACTCAATGTCAAAGATCGTAAGACACAACGGCAAACTGTCTGGCGGAACTGTCTGGCCTTTGCGAAAACAATGCTGCTGCAACCACGTTTACCCTCTTCAGAGTCTGACTTAGCTGAGCTTAGAATTTCACTGTCGGTGAACCGAAAATTTCTCTGGCATCAGAGCTTGTTCTGCATCTCCAAAAGCTGTTTGAAAATGCCAGTTGCTGCAGTTTGTGATGACCATATGGATGCATAAAGCACAATGATCGCGCAGATTGTGCCAAGCTTGACTTTGTTAATGTGTGTGGTTTACCTTTTGTGCAGGAAGCAAATCACAAACAACAGATTGTGTACAATACAAGTTTGTCCATTGTACTCACGACGGCGCACAGATTGAAGTAAATATGATTGATACTCCAGGGATGAGTGACACAGAGGGTGAGTGTTGAGCACTTTGGTTGCTGCCATTGTACCTCTTCTTGAACATGCATCACATGAGGCAAATTTGCATTGTGCACAAGCAACTTCAGATCCTGTGCTAGATTGTCAATCAGTGTTACTTATGTCAGCTTGAAATTGCCTTCAGGCCGAGACGATTCAAACATGGACAAGATTCTGAAGGCAGCTGAGGGCCTGGATGCACTGCATGCATTGATACTTGTGGTGAATGGGTCTGATGCTCGGAGGAACATAGCTGTGCAAAACACCTTCAACCGACTCAGGAACAATCTCCCAGACTCTGTCATCCAAAACACATTGGCAGTATTCACCAACTGCAACAGCTTGACCAGGTATAGCTTGCATGCACAAGCTAGGCTTGACTGCTTGCATGTTCTCAGCAAGTTGTGTCTGTATAGCAAGATCACTATGTCCGCTCACAGAGGCAGCTTTTGTAATACATCATCTGATCAACATTCATTGGCTCCTTGCTTCAAAAGCCAACATGGATTGCCAAAACTTTACAACATGAACCATTATGCAATGGCTGGAGTTATACTAAACTTGCAGTCAAATGCTGATCAGCCATGACATCTCTTCTGTGAATATACAGGAACTTCTCACCTCAACATTTACCAGTCCCGGTCAAGCCAGAACACATCTTCCACATGAACAACTCTGCATTCAGCACAGATCCAGCAAAGTAAGTCAGTTTGTTGGCTCTACAAAAGCTGACACCAGCCTACACACACAGGTCTTGCACAGTTGGTCATGTCATTGGAATCATGATCATTACACCTCAATCACTTGTGGAAGGTGGCATCGCATGTCTTGCTTGCAACTCGTGGCTTGTTGTGAGCCACACGTGCAATGCAGGTGGGAAGGGGCTGACTCAATGGCTCGTCAGCAGCTGCTGATGGACTGGAGAACATCTCTGAACACCTTGAAGAACATGATGAAGATTGTGGTTGCACTGGCACCAGCAACTACAGCTGACTTCAAGGTGACATTTACCGTGCTCGCATTGCCTTTTGGGCCATGGGATTAATGTTGGGTACATTGCGTCAACATGCCATGGCCATCTCATGCCCTCTGGCTTGTCCAGCTAATTTGCTGCCTTTGACTGGCTGTTTGTCACTGCTCGCTCTCTTGCCAACTTCCTAGTCTGTGCAGGCTATGCGCAAGATGCGAGATGCTGTCAAGAGCAAGATGGCCCAGGCTTTGAGAGACTTTCGCAATATGCAGCAGCTGGAAGACGCCCTAGAGCAGGCACAGGTATATCAACAGCATATATGTACATTCTTTGGCTCTGCTCGCATGCTGATCAATGACATACCAGCCCAGTCTCCAAGTGCATGTGTGGACTCAATGCAACATATATATATTGGCAAAACCCACCTAGAAATAGCTGAGGCATGCTCAGCCCGACTTTCTTCATTCAATTTTCATGGTGTATCTCACGTGACCATCGCTGCATCGCAGCCTGTAGGCCAGCGTCATGACAGTATGGGGTGTTGACCACGTTGCATTCTGTGGCAACCACAGCTAATCTGTAGCTGCGCTGCAGCTCTGACATCTGATAACAAGCATTGGGAATGTAGGTCACGGGCAAAGGGGCAGCAGCTGATGCTCAGAAGTATGCTAGGTATACCAAGGAGGCCACCGTCAAGGAGACACAGATCGTGGATGCCCCATATCATAGTACTCTGTGCAGCACATGCCGCACAGTCTGCCATCCAAGTTGTGGTCTAGAGGAGATCACAACTCCAGGTCAGCTTGACGCCCTGCCTCACTTGTCAAATACCATAGGCTATGCTACGTACCTGTGCTTGCAATGTCTCCTGTTTGCAAAGTGTTAGCTGCTAGGCACTGCATCTTGTTTCTAAGCTGTTGATCGCCTCTGCCTGCATTCACCAGCCCTGGCAAGAGGTGTCACACTTGCAGCACACATTGTTGATTCCAGGCGCTGCTGGCTTTGGGAAATGCTCCTGTTTTGGCTTTAGAGGCAATGGAAGGTGCCGTGTGTGCACTGGACACTGTGGTATCAGCAGCCATTATCATGCAAGGAAGACCATCAAAGAGGTAGGAGCAGAGATCTGTCCAAGTAGCCATGCATTGAATGCTTAAATCCTGCCGTGCTTTCTGGCTTGCAATGCATGCGCAACAAGACACGTCAATTTCTGCATGGGAAAGTTCAGCCTTGCAGCTGTTGCCATTGTGGGTACAAGCACTTGAGTATGCACACTGTCACTATGCCTGCTGCAATGCAGGTGGTCCGCACTGTTTCTAGTGTAATTGAGGACATGAGGAAGAAGTATGAGCTTGCAGCCAGGCAGTCCCTGCAAGCACGCAACCAGGAGAGCAGGTCTAAGGGTGACATGCTCATGATCAAGAAGGCGCAAGAAATCAAGATGACTGAGATCAAACACTTGTGCAGGTGCTTATGATTGTGCATATGTCTGCAAAACCCCTCTCATAATCCGCACCAGCACTGTTGCAGTACAACACCCTCATACCCGCAACCACTGTCTACACTTAGACCTAACCGAGACAGCTTATTTTGCAGGCTGCAGCAGGCAAGTGGCTGCAACAACGTGCAATGTCTGAACCTGCTGTGTTGAGCAGCAAGGCCACAAATGCATTGCCTGATTGATGACACATTGCAGCATTGTTGCATGGAAACAGTTTGACCGGCAGTGCAACAAGTGCCGTGAGTTTGAGCAAGTGAATGATATTTGCCTGTCATACTTAAGAGGTACAGCTCTTGCAAAGCATGCATCTCCTGCAAGCACAAGCATAATGCAAAGCTGCTTGCTTGCAGAGGAGTGAGGGACATCTGCTCTAGCTTCAATCTGGTGGATGAGCTGAACACTGTGCTAGCATCACTGACCATGGAGGCCAAGCATATGCAGTCTGTCAAGGCACGTGCCAAAGCCAACAGCACAATCAAGGAGCTGACTGACTTTGTGGACAAAGTCAGCAAGGCAGAGCCTGCAAACAAGCCCAAAGGTCATTGTTTCAGTCTCACTTGGCAAAGTCTGCCTGCAAGCTTGCATTTGTGAGCTTGGTTCCTGTCAGGCTGGCGTTTACCAAGACAAGCTGCTGTGAACTGCAACACAGACAGCCTCACGAGTCTTGATGTGCAAGCTATCAGAAAGCTACTGCTGTGAACAGTTGGTTGAGCAGCATGTGCTTGAGCTTCAGATATACTTGCACAGCTTCACCTGCAAGTAAGCTGACTCCAACTCATGTGCATAGGGGAAGCCTATGACTATGGACTCATCAAGGTGGAGGAGTTGGACCTCAGTGATGATGAGATGGAGGACAGTGTAGACCACAAAACACCAAGGCGCAAGTCAGCTTTGCGTGACAGCACCACCAGTCATAGCAGCAGTCACAATATTTGTCAGGCTTTTGCTAGAGGCAGGTGTGAGCAAGGCAACAAATGCCGCCTGAAGCACCTTGTCAACAGTTACTCTTCAAGTGACACCAGATTCAGCCCCCAGATGCATCAGGCTCCATCCACTGGCCGTGTTTGCTATGACTTTGCAACCAGTGGCAGATGCAGATTTGGTGGCAGATGCCATTTTGAGCATGATGCCCTCAGAGCGTGACAGCGCTGGCTTTAGATTCCAGATGTACGGTCAGCATACAGGCAGTCACAGCTCATCATACGATGTTGATAGATATCGCCACGGTCAGGACCATGCATATGGCATGGACAGCAGATATGGCGGTCCTGACAGGCATCCATATGCACGGGAGGCTCCCAGAGGACCCCCGCTGCCCCTGCCTGTACCCAGACAAGCAAGAAAAGTTGTATTACCCATTACTCAGCCTGGTGATCCTCGAGACCCGTTGAGAGGGGTCTGGCCCAACTCTGTATCCAGGGGGGTGCATGAGAAGATGGTTGTCACTTATGAGGTCCCTGCTCACAAGGTCGGTTGCATTGCAATCCTAGAAATCATGATGGGTCACAGAAGTGTTTTGTAGCCTCACTAGAAAGCCCACATCGTGAGTTCTGTCATGCTAGTGTCAAGATTGGCTCACATATATGTCTAATGAATGCTGTAAACTATATGCACAGTGAACTGTGTGCCGCTGAGCATGCTATTTCGCAAGCCATGATACTGTTGCTTTGCTCGGCCACGGAAAAAATCTATTGACGAAGAACAAATGCAGTTTGCAGGTGCGTTCAGTTGGCAGACTAATTGGGCCTGGTGGAAGCATCATCAACAATATCAGCAGGACCACTGGCTGCACCATAGACGTGCCAAAAGAGAGACCAGCAGGCGAAAGCATGCTACTTCACATCACTGTCGAGTCTGCTTCTGGGCTAGGGCAAGCCATGCAGAGGATATCAGAATGCTTTGCATGATGACCTCATTGCCGTGATGAGGGGTTCTGCTCTTTTGGTTGTCCCAAGCATGCAGTGTTTGATTTTGCATCAGATAGCTGTCTTGAACTCAACTTCAGGTGTATTGACGGAGCTGCCTTTCATACAGATTATGTACATTGTTCAATTCATCTGACACATGTGCAGCTTTTGTCAAAAGCTCAATTGAAAGATATTGTACAACCCAAGTGATGGGTACTCTCGCCACAGTGGCGCCTTCATGTGGCTGTCTACATGTTGTATCTTGATGTAATTTTACATGTTGCTAACTGCACACCTTTTTGTGTGCGCAGCGTGACATTATGCTGCTAATGCACACCGCCCTGTTGCCATTAAACGAGCCCTCAGGATTGAAATGCAAGGATGCAACACTTTATCCCACTGCAAGCATCGTAGGCATGTGATGCTGCTACAGTACAAAATGGCCACTGAAAACAAGCCGTTACACCTTGGCAGCAGTCACCAGTCACTCATCATCCAACCCTGCATGCTATCAAAGGCTTTGTGAGCAAATGAACTAGATGCAATGACTCAAAAGCTCTTACCAGCCCGCTTAATAAAAATGCACAAAGCTGTCCATGCAACAATGCACAAGGTGTCGCAAAACTGTAGCATGCAAAAGAGGACTTTATCCTGCAAAATGCTGTTATTTGCAGAACTTGCATGCAAGTGCAATGATCAGCTGACCTGGCACATAAACAAGTTCTACATCAAAGACAACAGGGCTCTTGGGGGGCACTCTGGGTCGCCCTGGCCCTGAGGAAAGACCCTTGGGGAAGGCAAGATTGCCTGCAAGGACAGAAGGCTCTTCAGGCAGCCAACAAACAAACTACAAATGGCAACAGAAAGAGAATCCCAGCATTTGCTTGACACCTTGATTGACACATTGCATTAAGCCATGTTTCATGCACATTGACTGGCAGTTAAATCAATAACAGGTTTGATGTGATAACTCATGTCCTACAACTTGGAAAGCTTGCACAACAAGCTCTTACACATGCCTTGCTTGAAATTTATGACCCAACGCTGCTAGAACATGACGAGTTGCTGCAAAGAAGTGTGAAGAGATGGCCACATGCTGCTGAGTGGTATGCTGACCACGAGACAATCAAGAAATCAGACAAGACGCCTACCTGGTATATACAGGCGTCGAATGCCGCCTACTTTCATGGTTTTCATGCCTTCATCTAAACCTGGAATGACCTGCAACAGCACTCACAGAGTCCAGGTCTGAGCAACCTGAATTTTTGGGTGGGGTATAGTCATGTATGGAATGATAAGCACAATGAGATCAGCATCAACATCACACAAAGCACAGTGAGATCAGCATCAACATCACACAAAGCACAGTGAGATCAGCATCAGACACAAAGAGCACAATGAGATCAGCATCAGACAGACTGCCTGGCAATCTGTGGAAGCACCCACGCTGAAGTCTGCCTTTCAAACTTGTTGCGGACAGTTGCACAACATGTACTCATGAACCATTCCTGGGCTAGATGCACAGCTGCTGGCAGGTTGCCATGATTGAGCTTTCGGAAGAGGCGTACCTGACCAGCACCAACTCGTACATCATAGGGTTTGCCCTTTTCTAGACTGTTGTCAAAAATTGTACCATTGGGAACCATGGCAACATAGTTAGCAACAACCTGCAGTCAAAGAATGTGCATACACTACCATGTATAGGTCTGAACACATGATGCATAAGTTCTGCATACACTGGCGTATTCAATGTGACCTTACTGACTGTTGCTTCTCACGTTGCACAAACACGGTGCAATATTCCACACAACATGGCTGACCTGAAAGCCAACTGGTGGTATTGGGCCCGTGCCCTCCTTGATCTCTTTATACTGAAGGCCAGACGGCAAGTTTATCATCTTAATGTCATCAATTGTTTTCTTACACTCAGCGTTGCATAACAGCTTGTTGTCATCCTGTGCTTCCACAGGCAATGATGTCGCCAATGCTGCAGACTCCCTGGGGATATCAACAAAAGTCAGTGGCTTGCCGTGTCAGTACTTGCACATCAGTACTGAAACTCTTGAGATTTGAGGCAGCAGGGCTGCTGCAAGGAGTAGGGGCAGACCAAGATAGTGTGAGGGCAGCTGCTAAGCTGGCTATCTGACTTAGGACTCTCCGCCTTTCTGGCTTGTTTGCCTCACCGCAGTCCTTCTGAGAGAGTGCAGACAGTGCTTGGCATTTGAACTGGCATCGGAATGGTTGCCTTCGTGGACGACACGCCTACAAGGTCAACGACTAAAGTGAAGCAGAGTCATCAAATGCCAGAGGCACGGGAAGTGCCACATGAGGTGGCCGTGAAGCTTGCAATACAGCGTGGACCTGTTACCTGGGAACACATTGGAGCAGCACTGACGTTCAAAGCACCCATGCCAGCCATATCGAAGCTTCCCTGGTAGAGGACTCAAACGCTAAGTAAGCTGCTACTGATGCAATGACACTTGCATGTGGACGCAAATAACGCCGAAATCACGACTTCTTGAACGCCGAGATCATGATCTCGTGTCATGTTGCCACACTGGCATCGCAACTGCAACACGTGCTTAATTGAGTCAGTCAGAAGCTCACCAAGCGTGATTTCTCGTCACCCATTATCTCTCTCTGCTGCTTCACACGGTCATTATCGTGTCGCAACAATCAGACTTGTTTGCAGAGCACGTCATAGAGCACTGACTGATGCATACCCACAGCCAGAGCAGGCGCTCTTCAGAAGTTTTGGCCTTCATGCTGAGACCCAGCTTGACCGATACAGACTGGCGTGCCCTATAGCAATCACTACTTCTGTCGAAGCATTGTGTACTGTAGTGCATGTTACACACTCTGTCCAGCAGCCCGTATTGATCAATTAGTGTCAATCGCACACCTACCTATCCATCCCTTATAGTCAGCATATAGATAGATGGAAGACCTTGACCAACGCAGAGTTGCGATCCAAAAGCTGCAGCTTGTGCGGCGTTTTGCCAACCAGGACAGAGAACCCTGTGCGGTACTACCCGGCCTTTACATAGGTAATGCTGTCTTGAGTGTTGTCTGTTCTGCATGAGAATATACTGTCGAAAGGCCCACCTGTTTGACCAGACGTCTGCAGGAGCTGGTACGTTACACTGTGCATTGATGTCCAGGGCCTATCGGTGCTGCCCGGAACCTGGAGTCACTGCAGAAGAATGGAATAACGCACGTACTTAACGCCAGTCCGGTCATCCCATGCTTTCACAAGCGACAGTTGCGATACAAGAAGCTTCTCGTTTATGACGACCCTGATGATGACATTGCTCGTTTCTTCGACGAGAGCAGCAGATTCATACAGAAGGTAACATTGCTGAACATAAAGGGATCTTGGCACAGCTTCAGCAGGACCTGACTTGAGGGAGTTGATCCTGTTGACAGGCACGGAAGAAAGGAGGTGTTCTTGTACACTGTTTTGCTGGCCAGAGCAGATCTGCTGCGCTTGTGGCCGCCTACTTGATCGCATGTAAGAACTGCCTGGTGCAGTCAAATGCTCACGTAGTACATGTACAGCGCTCATGATGACTTACAAGCTCTTGCTGCAGATGAGGGCTTAGACCCAGGGGCAGCTCTGCATCTGATTAGACAGGTCAGGCCATGCGCTCAACCCAACGCAGGATTCCTGCAACAGCTGTATGCTTACAGTCATAGCAAAAGAGATGTGCAGTAGCTGCCACCAACACACTGTACATCATGGTTGTGGAACTTGTTGTATCGTATTTTGTACATCAGATGTACTTTGAGTCAAAGTTGTTTGTTGTACCATCATTGTGTCCTATTTGCCAGTAGTGCATAATATATGATAGCAGCGCTACCTTGCACTCCAACAGCTGTACAAGCTGCTCATTTAATTACTGGACCAGGTCAAATTTCGTAGCTGTGATAGCTTTGAGGTGTATATAGAGCAGAGGTTGACCAGTGAAGCTCTTGATATTATGCCAGCATAGATGTATCTGTACTGATGCGTTAGGTGACTGTAGGTGTGTAAGCAATGAGACTACTTGCAACTGAGCAGTTGAATATTGCATGGAACACAGACTCAATACTGTTACATGTTCACCCAGAACACACTCTGGTTTGACGCACACTTTGCGTACAAGCCGGTAACACAGGACCGTTGTGCTCTGTTGACTGTCGAGCCCTGTACAGTGCCCAATGAGACTGACGAGAGTCCCTTCAACGCACAATAACTCATTGTCAAAAGGGGGGAGGGGAGGAAAATCCGTCAGATGGCACCCTAAAGAAAATTCTGCGTCATTGCATATGACATAGAGCTATGCAGAAATCTGGCTGCAGCACTGCAGGGCGTGCATTTGAAACAGGGGCAAGATCAACTTCCTGCAAAGGGGTGAGCAGCAGCAGACTGCCAAGTCAAATGCTTTGTAGCTGAGGCTAAGTCTCACATCAAGGACCAACACATGATGAAGAAGAATATGGAGCATGAACCTGCATGACAGCATTGCGCTGCACCTAGCATGCTGCATGACACACCAAGAGGCGCATGCAGCATTGAAGTTGCTCCAGCAGCTTGTTCTATGCTGGGCATCATACAGTCGCTGTCTTTCTGCGGCCAATGCAATCGCAGGTAATGGGTCGCACAACACCTGCCGTGCCCAAGCCTGTTTGGAGGCTCTGCTGACACAGACGCAGGCCCATGAGCAATGGCATCAATAGCCTGGGGTGTGCGATCGCTCAGGGAACTGGCCTGACTGAGACTGCGGCTGCTGCTGCTGCTTGCGTGCCTGGGCCTGCTGGCGCAGCATGGCTTGGTAGGCATGCCTTCGCTGGTCC
>JAABUK010003862.1_pt1 | contig 24928 bp, 20 predicted proteins | sample 5559141 | NCBI WGS metagenome assembly JAABUK01 (sample SAMN10711869, study PRJNA513367) | rock metagenome | isolation source: Antarctica rocks | place: Antarctica: Victoria Land, Pudding Butte nord | collected 2016-01-03 | reverse complement strand
TTCAGCGGAAACTCCGGCACCAGCAAGTCGGCTTTCAGCCCACGCTTGATGCCAACTGCGTAGTTCTGCGGAATATCCACGAAGGCGCGCAGCGTATCGGTTTGCTCCACTTTAAAGAGCTGGCTACCCGTGGCGTTGCCGCCCGTCACGAGATTGCCCACGTCCACATTACGCTGGGTTACGGTGCCACTGAAGGGCGCAATCACTTGGCGGTACGAGCGTTGGGCCTGGAGCTGCTTCACGGCCGCGCTCTGGGCCGCGAACTGCGCCCGGCCGGCATCCACTTCCTGCTGCGACACGGCCCCCGGCAGCGTCACGCTGGTGAGGCGGGAGAAAGAGCTGCGGGCCAGCGCCAGGTTGGCCTGGGCCTGGGCAATCTGCTGGTCCAGCTCGGGCGTGGTGATGGTTGCCATCACTTGGCCCTTGCGCACGCGCTGGCCAATGTCGGTGGTCCAGTTTTGCACGAAGCCGTTCACGCGGGCGAAAAGAAACGTCTCGTGGTTCGACTGCACCGAGGCGGGGAGGGTTATCGTCACCACCGGCGGGGCGGCCTTGGCGGGCACCACCGTCACTACGGGCTTGGCGGTGTTGATGGTTTTTTCCTCCTTGGTGCGAGCGTTGGTAGCCTTGTGCCGAGGCAGCCAGCCCAGCAAAAACAGCCCGGCAAACACGACGAGCAATACGACGATAAGCGTCCAGAAGCGGCCGTTGCCGGCGGTAACCGCCGGCAGCTCGGCGGGCGGAGGAGAAGCAGTTTCGGTTGACATGAGGGGAGAGCTATGAGTTATGAGTTAGAAGTTATGAGTTGGGAAATAACAACGTTACTACCAGCAGTAGGCTGATTTTCAACTCATAACTCATAACCTCTAACTCATAACTAAAAAATTAAGCTGCCTGGGGTTCCGGCTTGTGCTTGGCTTCAGCTTCGGCAGGTTTTGCCTCCTTGGCTTTGAGGTAGGAGAACATGATGGGGACGAAAAACAGGGTAGTGACGGTTGCCAGCAGCAGGCCGCCGATAACGGCGCGGCCGAGGGGGGCATTTTGCTCACCGCCTTCGCCCAGGCCCAGCGACATGGGCAGCAGGCCGAGTATCATAGCCAGGGCGGTCATCATCACGGGGCGCAGGCGGGTGTAGCCGGCATCGAGGGCCGCGTCGAGGGGCGAGAGGTCGGGTTCTTCCTCACGCCGCTCATTGGCGAAGGTGACGACCAGGATGGAGTTCGACGTTGCCACCCCGATGCACATAATCGCGCCCATCAGGGCCGGCACGCTCAGCGTGGTTTGAGTGATAAACAGCATCCACAAAATGCCAGCCAGCGCCCCCGGCAAGGCCGTGATGATGATGAGCGGGTCGAGCCAACTCTGGAAGTTCACGGCCATCAGCAGGTACACCAGCACAATGGCCCCGGCCAGTCCGATGCCCAGGCCGGTAAACGAGCTGCGCATCGAGTCCACCTGCCCGCGCATGACGAGCGTCGTGCCCTTTGGCAGGTGCTTCTCGGTATCAGCCAGAATCTTACGAATATCCTTGCTCACGCCGCCCAAATCGCGCCCGCTCACGCTGGCGTAAATGTCCACGGTGCGCTGAATGTTGTAGTCCGAGGCCACGGCCGTGGTCAGCGTGCGCTTCACCTGGGCGAAGTTGGTGAGCAGCTGCGGGTCGGGCTGGCCGGGGCCGGTGATGGTGATGTCGCCCACCTCGTTGAGGTTCGTAAGCTGATTGGGCGGCGTTTGCACGGCCACCGGGTAGTCCACGCCGTTCTGAGGGTTCAGCCAGCGGTTGGGGCTGGTCTGGGTGCTGCTGCTCAGGTTCACGAGCACATTGTTGGCGATGTCGCGCTGGGCCAGGCCGGCCTGCTGCGCCCGCACCCGGTCCACATTGAGCTGAAGACGGGGCAGGTTGAACACCTGGTACACAAAGGCATCAACCACGCCATCGACCCGCGAGATTTTCTGTTTCAGCTCGGCGGCTATTTTCTGGCCGGCCAGCACGTTGCGGCCCGTTACCTGCACGTCGATGGGAGCCGGCAGCCCGAAGTTCAGGGTCTGGTTCACGATATCGGCCGGCTGAAAGAAGATAACCAGGTCGGGGTACTGCTGGTGAATTTCGCGGCGTATCGCGTTGATGTAGTCGCCGGTGGGGCCGTGCTCCGACTTCATGCTCACCAGAATCTCGCCGTCGCCCGCCCCGATGGTTGGGTTGTCGCTCAAAATCAGGTTGATGGGTACTTCGGGTAAGCCAATGTTATCCAGTACCAAATCCAACTCTTTGGCCGGAATTACCTTCCGAATAATAGTTTCCACCTGCCGGAAGCGGTTCTCGGTTTCCTCCACCCGCGTGCCGGTGGGCACCCGGATGTGCAGGCGCAGCTGCCCGGCATCCACGGTCGGGAAGAAGTTCTGGCCAATGAGCGGGAACAGCCCCAGCGAGCCGATGAACAGCACCGCGAAGGCCCCGACGGCCAGCTTGCGGTGGGCCAGCGCCCACGTCAGCGCCCCCTTGTAGCCGTCGCGGTACTTCTCAAACCCGTGCTCGAAGCCCGTGTGAATGCGCCACACCCAGGTTTTGGTAATGGCTTCGCCTTCCTGCTTTTCCTTTTCCGAAATTTCCGGCTCGGCTTCCTCCTCGGGCGTGCCGCTGGGGTGGTCGCGTTCGAACTGCTCGCGGTGCAGGCGAGCCAGGTCGCGCTCACTCTGCGTCACCGCCCGGCCGTTGCGGAAGTAAGCGCTGGGGGCCTCCGCCTCTTCCTGGGCGTGGTAGATGGGCAGTTCCCGGCGCAGCAGAAACATCACCATCGTCGGCACCAGCGTCCGGCTCAGGATATACGAGGCCAACATAGCGAAAATAACGGCCGTGGCCAGCGGCGCGAAGATGGCCGAGGCCACCCCGCCCAGGAAAAACACCGGCACGAACACAATGCAAATGGCCAGCGTCGCCACCAGAGCGGGCGTCGCAATCTGCTGCGCGCCGTCCAGGATACTGCGCTTCATGCCCTTCTTCATGCCCATGTTGCGGTGGATGTTCTCAATTTCTACCGTCGCGTCATCCACCAGAATACCCACGGCCAGCGATAAGCCACCCAACGTCATGATGTTCAGGGTCTGCCCCAGAATATTCATCACGATGATAGATACCAGAATCGAGAGCGGAATACTGGTGGCGATAATGAGCGTAGAGCGCCACGAACCCAGGAACAGCAGAATCATGAGAGCCGTGAGCGACGCCGCGATGCTGGCTTCAATAAGCACGCCCTTGATGCTGGCCCGCACGAAAAATGACTGGTCAAACAGCAGCTTGATATTCAAGCCCGGAGGTGCGTTGGCCTGAATATTGGGCAGCGTCGCCTTGATTTTGTCGATGATGGTAAGCGTCGAGGCCGCCCCGCTTTTCAGAATCGGAATGAAAGCCGTGCGCTGACCGTTCTGGCGCACGATGTTCTGCTGCACGGCCGCTCCCTGGTGCACGAACGCCACATCGCGGATGTAGGTCGTGATACTATTTACCGTTTTGATAGGCAGGTCGTTAAGCGTCGCCACCGCCTCCGGGCTGGAGTTGAGCTTCACGTCGTACTCACGGGTGCCAATCTTGGCCGTGCCGGCCGGAATGATAATATTCTGGGTGGTGAGGGTGTTCACCACATCGTTGGCGCTGAGGCCCCGGCCGGCCAGCTTCTGGGGGTCGAGGTCCACCATTATCTGCTTGGGTTTGCCGCCGTTGGGCAGCAGCACCGAGGCCCCCGGCACCACGGCCAGGCCCGGCCGGATGAAGGCGTTGGCCGCGTCGAAGAGGTCCGACTCGCCCAGGGTTTCCGACGAGAGCGAGGTTTCCACAATCGGCACGTTGGAAGCCGAGTAGCGGATGATGAGCGGCGGCGTAATGCCGGGCGGCAGCACGCGCAGCAGCGTCTGGCAGGTAGCCGTTATCTGGGCCAGGCCGGCATCGGGGTTGGTGCCAGGCTGGAAAAATACCTTAATCAGCCCGATGCCTTTGAGGCTCTGGCTTTCCTGGTGCTCGATGTTGCTGACGGTGGTAGTGATGGCCCGCTCGACCGGCGTGACGATGCGCTGGTTCATCTCCTCAGGCGCGATGCCGTTGTAGGTCCACACGATGCCCACCACTGGAATCGGGATGTCGGGGAAGATGTCCACCGCCATCCGCTGGATGGTTAGCACCCCCATAATTAATATCAACAGCGACATCACCACGAAGGTGTAGGGCCGCGCCAGGGCCAATCTAACTATCCACATCAGCTATGTACCGAACTCGCGTCCGGGTGCTTGCTAAACCATAATTCCCGCTACTTCCAGCCTGCCCAATCAGGCCCAAATTCTGAACATAACTCTTGTTCTGACTGAATGGTTGGCTCTCCTGATACACTTTATAGATTTGTCTGGTACCAATAACCGACAGGTAGTCAGGTATTTCACCCAAAATTCATGCGCTGCCAAAAGCTAGAGGCCCAAATACCACCTGGCGCTAGGAATGACGAAAACTTAGCAGTGCAGTTGCAAGCGGCGGCCAGCCAGTAGCCCTTACTTGCTGGCAATCAAACGCAAAAAAATGAAAAAAAAGGCCTCCCAAATTCGGGAAGCCTTTTCTGTTTAAGCAATGGTGCTAACTAGTAGCGGTAAACTTTATCTGCGTTGTTGGTCTTGAACTGCTCTTCAAAGTACTTGGCATCTTCGGCGTTGCGGGGCTTCACGCCCATCACGATACCACCGTTTTTGATACCCTGCTCGTACTCAGCAGCGTGCTCCTCGGGGATGCCCGAGCCCACCAGAGCGCCTACAAGACCACCCGTGAGGCCACCAGCACCGGCACCAGCCAGCGCAGCGGCCAGCGGACCAGCAATGATGAGGCCCAGACCCGGCAGGGCTACCGACGTGCCGATGGCCGCAATAGCACCAATGATAGCACCAGCCGTGCCACCGATGGCCGAGCCTACGCCCGCACCTTCCATTGCCTTGTCGCCCAACTCGGTGTGAGCCGAGTCATCGCCGAAATGCGCCTTACGGGTATCGTCCGACATCATCAGGTTGACATCATCCTTGCCGTAGCCGCGCTCATGCATCGACTGGTAAGCGCGCTCAGCGCTGCTACGGTCGCGGAAGATGCCGCTGGTCGTGCTGCCTTCCTTATGGTCATAGCTATCGCTGTCGCCGGTTGCTGCGTCGCCCATTGCATGGGCCGCACGCGAAGCAGTGTTTTGTACGGCATCAACACCGCGACCTACTGCGGCACCGGCAGTGCCGGCTACGGCTGCACCCTTGGCGGTTGCACTGTAGTCGTCGCCGGGGCGAGCATTAGAGTCAGTCGAATTGGTAGGCGTGGTGGGTGAGGTCGTTGACATGGGGGTAGTAGAAGTAGAATCCAGAGTAGTAGCGTCCGAAGAAGTAGTGCCGCCGGTAGCGCTGCTATAGTCCGTGCCAGCTTCGTAGCTGGTGCTTTCGTTGCTTAGGTTACCGCTGTCGCCGAGGCCGGTGCCGGTGTTGCTGGTGCCATAGTTAGCGCCCGCGCCGGTACCAGAATTCATCGGGTTATTTGCATCGTTGGTGTTCATCGGAAAAGAGGGAGTTAGATTAATGGTCGCCAGAACCACATGTTCGGCTTCGTGTATTTTAACGGTGCCGGTAGAACATTGGTTACAAACCGGGGGCAGGTAGCCCCGGCTTTGGCGCGCCGCCGGGAGGGCAGGCACAAAAAAGACCCTGGCCTTGGCCAAGGTCTTATAAGCACGCTTAGAGCGAGTTATCTCTGGTTAGCGCTGCGCGAGGTTCAGCCCGTACTGCGCGTAGTTGTCTTCTTCCTGCCAAAACTCGCGGCAATCTTTTATTAAATTCTTCAAAAAGTTCTCGTCCTGCTTCAGGCTGCGCCATTCGCCCATGCCCAGGCGCTCGCACAGCTTATAGAAATTATCGCCCTGGCCTTTGGAGCCCGGTACGCGCACCAGGCAGCTCAGCAGGGGCCGGCCGGCCGCGTGTTCTTCCGTCGAGATTTCGGCGAGTATCTCGTTGAGGCGCGATTTCTCGTGCGAAATATCCAGGTTCAGGCCTAGCTCGGCTTCCTGCACCAGCGTGAGGTAGCTAACCGTACCGGCCTGCTGCCGGGCATAGCGAATAAGGTAATGACGAAGACGAATAATCATGGAAAATAGAGAGGGTAGGCAATGCTGAAAACCGCCCAAAGCGCGTAATCAACGTTATATAATACGAAGGTGAGCACGTAGGCGGATTGCTGCCAAGCCTTCGGGCTACTGCCTGAACCACAACTGCTGGCTGCGATACCGCTTACCGGAAGAGCCCAAAAATCGCGCCGACGTTGCAGGTAAGCCGGTGCCTCCCCCACTATTTTCGGGGGGTAGGGCTAAGCCCGACCCTTGCGGCGGCGCAACTCTTTCTGAATCAATAAAAACTCGCGGCTGCTCTGGCCGGCGATGGCGGTGTTTTCGTTGGCCCGGCGCAGCAGGTAAGGCATCACGGTTTCCACGGGGCCGTAGGGGACGTACTTGGCGGTGCGGTAGCCCGCGTGGGCCAGGTTGTAGCTCAGGTTATCGCTCATGCCGTAGAGCTGGGCAAACCACACGCGCTCATCGCCAGGCGCAAGGTTGGCTTGCCGCATCAACTGAGTCAGCAGCAGGGAGCTGGCTTCGTTGTGCGTGCCAGCGCACAGGCTGATGCGGTCAATGTGGTTTACGCAGTAGCGCAGCGATTCGTTGTATAAGTCATCGGTAGCCTGCTTGCTGGGGTTGATGGGGGTAGCATGGCCGCGCTGCCTGGCCACGCGGGCTTCCTTCTCCATGTAGGCGCCGCGTACCAGCTTCACGCCCAGGTAGTAGCCGCCGGCCGTGGCGCGGTCGTGGGCGGCTTGCAGGGCTTCTAGCCGGTCGTGGCGGTAGAGCTGATAGGTATTCCAGATGATGGCGCGCTCCTGGTTGTAGCGCTGCATCATGGTTTCGGTCAGGTCGTCGATGGTTTGCTGAAACCAGCTTTCCTCCGCATCCACAAACAGGCGCACGCCGTGCTGATGAGCGCTGGCGCACAAGGCATTAAGCCGCTGCTGGCCGCGCTCAAACGCCGCCTGCTCGGGCGCGGTGAGGGCGGTGCCGGCCTGCGTTTTCTCCAGCAGCGCCGTGGGTAGGAGGCCCGTTACCTTAAATACCGAAAACGGAATATTGGGCGTAGTGGCGGCCTGCGCGATGGTGGCCAGAATCTCATCGCGGGTGCGGTCAAAGCTGCGGTCGTTGCCGGTGCCTTCTACCGAGTAATCGAGGATGGTGCCGATGTGGTAGCGGCCCAGCTCGGCAATCACCGGCTGGCACTCCTGAATAGTCTCGCCGCCGCAGAACTGTTTGAAGATGCTGTTCTTAATCAGAAACTTGGTGCCCGGAAAGCCCAGCTTGAGGGCCGACTGCATCAGGCCGCTGCCGGCCTGCACCAGGCTGCCGTTGTTCATGGCCGCGAACAGCGCATACATCTTGCGCAGCTCGCCATCCGACTTGGCCTCGAAGGCAATGCGAGTGTCTTCAAACGAGATGGGGGCCACGGGCGGGGCGGGCACGGTGGGGGTAGTAGGCATTGGGGTCAGGAAGCTGCGGGTGAGCGGGGAGGGGTAGGGCGAAGGTAACGCCCCCTGCTAAAACCTCGTTCGGCAGCCGCTGGTTACTTTTAGGGTTATAAAGTAGCGTGGGCTCCGCGAGTCCGCGCGTAAGCTGTTCTACGCGCGGACTCGCAGAGGCCGCGCCACAATTCATAAAATGGAAAAAAGTACCGCTACCGCCGACACGTATTTCACCCGCCTGCTGGCGGACAAAGGCCAACCCCTCATCATTGCCGGCCCCTGCTCGGCCGAGTCCGAAGAGCAGGTTCTGACGGTGGCCCGCGCCCTCAAGGCTGCCGGCCAGGCCGATATGTACCGCGCCGGCATCTGGAAGCCGCGCACCAAGCCCGGCGGCTTCGAAGGCCGGGGCACCGCCGCGTTGCCCTGGCTGCAAGCCGCCCGCCAGGAAACCGGCCTGCCAATGGCCATCGAAGTGGCTACCCCCCGCCACGTGGAAGACGCGCTCAGGCACGGCATCGACGTGCTCTGGATTGGGGCGCGCACCACCGTAAACCCCTTCGCGGTGCAGGAGCTGGCCGACGCGCTGGCCGGCACCGGCGTGCCCGTGATGGTGAAAAACCCCGTCAACCCCGACCTCGCGCTCTGGATTGGCGCGCTGGAGCGGCTGGAGCGGGCCGGCATTACCGATTTGGCGGCCATTCACCGGGGTTTCAGCACGTTCGCGCCCTCGCGCTACCGCAACGCGCCCACCTGGGCCATCCCGATTGAGCTGAAAACCCGCTACCCCGAGCTGCCGCTCCTCAACGACCCCAGCCACATCGGCGGCGCGCGCGACCTGCTGCTGCCCATCGCCCAGAAGGCCCTCGACCTCGACTACGATGGCCTCATCATCGAGACGCACCCCGACCCCGACCACGCCCTCTCCGACGCCGCCCAGCAGGTGACGCCCGCCCGCCTGCAAGAGCTGTTGAGTGAGCTGAAATACCGCTATCGCAGCTCCGACAACGCCGACTACCGCAACAAGGCCGAGGAGCTGCGCCAGAAAATGGACACCGCCGACCACGAAATCCTCGAAATGCTGGCCCGCCGCATGGCCCTCATTCAGGAGCTGGCCGAGTACAAGAAGGAGAACAACGTGAAGATTTTGCAGCTCGAACGCTGGCAGGAAATCTTCAAAACCCGCCCCGAGTGGGGCAAAAAGCTCAACATCGACGAAAAATTCGTGGGCGAGCTCTACAAGCTCATTCACATCGAAAGCATTCGCCAGCAGACCGAGGTGCTTAACGGCCGCCCCATCGACGGCCCCGTGAACCTGGGGCCGGGGCTCTAGGCGGGGGTAGGGCAGCTACTGGCGCTGGTAGGTGTACCTGGGGCCATCGGCCGCGCTGCACTGGTCAATAACCAACACATTGTGCTGCACACTATACGCTCCTTTAGGCACGTACACGTTGGGCACTGTGGCCGTGAGGGTAATCGTGGCTACCAGGTCGCTGGCCGAGCAGTTGGCTCCCTGGCCGGTGGCGTAGCTTCCCGTCGCCGCCAAGGTGCCGTTGCGGAAGAGTTGGAAATGCTGGCTGGCATCGAGCGTCAGCACCTCGTTGGGCACGGGCTGGCCGGCGGGGCAGTAGCACTGCAAACCGGTAAGCCGCCAGCTACCCGCCAGCTCATCGGAGGGCGCGGGCGAGTCGCTATCGTGGCGGCAGCCGCTGAAGCTAGCTACTAATAAGAGGCTGGCGTAGAGTAGTTTGTTCATAGCAAGGAGGGTAGGGAAAATTACTCGGCAACCCAATGATACAGCTCATACGCCCCGCCATCAACGCAGGCGTCTTCGCCGGTAATGCTGAGCACCTGCTGGCCGTTTTGCTGGCTGATGGCGTAGGTCTTGCGCTCGTTATTAGGCAGTTTTTCCTCGCTGGTTGAGTACGTGATAATGGGAAAATTAGCCTGCTTATCGCCACAGCGCGGCAGCGGGCCCATCGAGAGCTGGTAGCTAGTGCGGTAGTCGCCCTGGCCGCTGCGGCGCAGTAGCAGCTGCCCGCCCGCGCCAAATACCAGCTGGCGCGTATAGCCCTCGCTGGCGGGGCTGCGGTTGCCGGCCCAGCTCAGCGTCGAGGAGTTCCATTCCCAGTGCCCGGTCGCCAGCGCCAGCTCGTCGTAGTTGTTGGGTCGAATGTCGGCGTCGTGCTGGCAGCTGGCCGCCAGCTGCGACGTAGCCAGCAAGGCGATATAGCGCAAAAGTCTGTTCATCAGAAACCGGGAGAATGCAAAAAGCGCGCGGGATACTTAAATGTAGAGCATTACCAGCCGGAAATCGTTGCACATGGCGCCGCCAAAAATGCATGGGCCGGCCCGCCGTTTATTTGCACCTGCTTACTGTCTGGCTCACCCGCGCCGTTTTTGCTTTGAATACCTCGCCCACCATTGGCCCCGCCGCCCTACCCGCCCTGGCCGAGCTGCTGCGCCAGGCGCCGCCCAGCCGCCTCTTCGTGCTGGCCGACGCCAACACGGCGCGCGATTGCTACCCCCACTTACGCGCCCAGCTGCCAGCCCATGAGCTGCTGACCATCGCGGCCGGTGAGAAGCATAAAACGCTGGCTACCTGCACCGAAGTGTGGGCCTGGCTCACCGCGCACCACGCCGACCGCCACGCCCTGCTGGTGTGCCTGGGCGGGGGGGTAGTGACGGACCTGGGCGGCTTTTGCGCGGCCACCTACAAGCGCGGCCTGCGCTGCGTGGGCGTGCCCACCACGCTGCTGGCCCAGGTCGATGCCGCCGTAGGGGGCAAGACGGGGGTTGATTTTCAGGGTTTTAAAAACCACATCGGCGTGTTTCAGGAGCCGGAGGCGGTGTTCATGGACCCCGCGTTTCTGGCCACGCTGCCGGCCGGCGAGCTGCGCTCGGGCTACGCCGAGGTTATCAAGCACGCGCTCATTGCCGATGCGGCGGCCTTTGCTGAGCTACGCGAACTGCGCGTGGCCGCCGTGCCCAACTGGGCGCCCATTATCCGCCACTCGGTGGCTATCAAGGAAGCCATCGTGGCCCAGGACCCGCACGAAAGCGGCCCGCGCAAGCTGCTCAACTTTGGCCACACCATCGGCCACGCCCTCGAAAGCTACCTGCTGGCCCAGCCCGGCCGCGCCGTGCGCCACGGCGAAGCCGTGGCGGCGGGCCTGGTGGCCGAGAGCTGGCTCTCGGCCGAGCGCGGCCTGCTCACGGCCGAAGAGCTGGCCCAGGTGCGGGGGGTAGTAAGCGCGTCGTTCGAGCCGCTGCGCTTTGCCAAAAATGAAATCGCGGAAATCGCCGCCTACGCCCTGCACGACAAGAAAAACCGGGGCACCAGCATCAAATGCACCTTGCTGCACGGGCTGGGCCACGGCATTTTTGACCAGGCCGTGACCATTGCCGAAATCAGCGCCGCGCTGCGAGCGTACGGGAATGTGCGGTAAGCTTCAGCTTGCCGGGAGCAGTGTAAGGTAAGCTTTAGCTTGCCGTAAGTGGCTAACAGATAATTAAGTATGCTAAAAAAAGGGTTTTACTCAATCCGGCAAGCTAAAGCTTACCGCACATTTCCCCGGCAAGCTAAAGCTTACCCTACACTTTTTTCATGACAACTCAACAACTGCGCTGGCCGGGTGGGCCGCTGGGCGGCACGGCCCATTTGCCGGCTTCCAAGAGCGAAGCCAACCGCGCTTTGCTCCTCCAGCGCCTGGCCGGCGGCGGCACCCTCACCAACCTCTCCGAAGCCAACGATACCGTGCTGATGCAGCGCCTGCTGGGCCAGGCCGCCGGCACCGACCTGCTCGACGCCGAAGACGCCGGCACCGTCATGCGCTTTATGACCGCCTACCTGGCCGTGACCGGCTGGCGCGGCACGCTCACCGGCGCGGCCCGCATGAAGCAGCGGCCCATCGGCATTCTGGTTGAGGCGCTGCGGTCACTAGGCGCTGGCATTGAGTACGTTGAAAAGAAAGATTACCCGCCCTTGCGCTTTGCCGGGGGAGGCAGGGCGGCGGCCACGGCCGAGCTGGCCGTGCGCGGCGACATCAGCAGCCAGTACATTTCGGCGCTGCTGATGGTGGCGCCCATGCTGCCCGGCGGCCTGCGCCTGCGCCTCACCGGCGAAATCGGCTCGCGGCCTTATATCAAAATGACCCTCAAGCTGATGCGTCACTTCGGAGCCACGGCCACCGAGGTGCGCCGCGACGAAATTGAGGTGCAGCCCGGCGGCTACCGCCCGGCCGACTACCGGGTAGAAAGCGACTGGTCGGCGGCCAGCTACTGGTACGCGCTGCTGGCGCTGGCCCCGGCGGGCTCCAGCCTCGTGCTGCCCGGCCTGCGCGAAAAATCGTGGCAGGGCGACCACGTTATCCAGCTTATTATGCGGCCGCTGGGGGTAGCTACCGAGTTTTTGGCCGATGGCAGCGGGGCGCGCCTCACGCAGGTGCCCCCCAACCCGGTGCCGGCCCACGCGCCCATCCTCAATTTCACCGACTGCCCCGACCTGGCCCAGACCGTAGCCGTGGTGGCCGCCGCCCTGGGCCGCCCGCTGCGCCTCACGGGTCTGCACAGCCTGCGCATCAAGGAAACCGACCGCATCGCGGCTATCCAGACCGAGCTGCGCAAGTTCGGGGCCGACATGCCTGAGGTAGCGCCCGGTGTGTTTGAAGTGCAGTCGGCTGGTTTTAAGGTTGATGGACAAGTAGTTGATACCTACGACGACCACCGCATGGCGATGGCCTTCGCGCCGCTGGCCATGCGCGGGCCGCTGGCCGTGCACGAGCCGCTGGTGGTGCGCAAGTCCTACCCCAGCTTCTGGCGCGCGCTGGCGGCGGTGGGGATGAGGGAGTAGTTTGGACAGGAGTTTAAAATTCGTCTGTCATTGCGAGCATGTTGCGCGTCCTTGCTTGATGCGCAACATGCTCGCAATGACAGACGAAATTAATTTTTATATATTATAGCTCTCCCAAGATGAGTTACTACGAAGTTGCCGCCGTGCTCCTCGCCAGCGGCCTGCTGCTGGCCAGCTGCCAGTCGAAGCCCGGCGCGGGCGAAACTGCCGGGGCCGCTCCCGCTGGTGCCGTGTGGCACTCCGACGCCTATACGCTGTACCGCGACAGCGTGACGCAGGGCGCCAACCACGCCCGCGCCACTTCACCCACCGAGCTAACGTCGAACTACCGCAGCCCGGCCAACGAGACGCAGAGCCCGCTTATCACCTTCAAATTCAGCCTCAACGGCAAGGACAACGAGCTGGCGCCCGGCCAGGATAATATTTTTCTGGCCCTACCCCCCGCCGCCGGGGCCACGCTCGAAACGCCCGTCATCGTCTTCGGCCAGCGCTACCTCGACCCCCGGCCCGTGCCCCCCGGCGTGTACCTGACTCCCAACACGCCCCTGAAAATCCGGCTGGACCTGCGGCCCGTGCTGGATGCCTTCGAAAAGCAAGGCTTTTACACGACGTACAAAGGCGAAAAGCTTTACAAGCAGGACTTTAAGCAAGTCTTCGTGGCCGGTAGCGCGGCCCCGCTGAGCTGGGATTTTGATAACCTGGTGAACAAGCCCGAGCTGGAAATGCACGACCCCGACGGCGATGGTATCTACGAGGTAACGCTGATGCTCAACGCCCCGGCCGCCGCCAAAACCACCGCCCAGCAGTGGAAAAAAACGTTAAAAACCGACGACTTTCCGCGGTATAAGTCGGACTACCCGCTGGCCGACGCGCTCTACAACCTGGCCCTGGAAGAGGCCCGCCGCGCCGTGGAGCCCGACCGCACCTTCCGCACCGGCAAGGAGTGGGCGGGCGTCTGGACGCGCGATATCAGCTACTCCATCATCCTGGCGCAGGCCACGTTGCAGCCCCGCCCGGCCATGAAAAGCCTGCTGCGCAAGGTGAGCCCCGAGGGCCGCATTATCCAGGATACGGGCACCGGCGGCGCCTACCCCTGCTCCACCGACCGGGTTATCTGGGCCGTGGCGGCTTGGGAAATCTACAAGGTGACCGGCGACGCGGCCTGGTTGAAGAAAGTGTACCCGATTATCCAGAAGTCGCTGGCCGACGACGCGCAAAACGTCTACGACCCCACCACCGGCCTGGCGCGCGGCGAGTCGTCGTTTCTGGATTGGCGCGAGCAGACCTACCCCCGCTGGATGCAGCCGGCCGATATTTACGAGAGCGAAAACCTGGGCACCAACGCCGTTCATTTTCAGGCCAATACCGTGCTGGCCCTCATGGCCCGGCAGCTGGGTGAGGCCGCCGTAGCCGCGCGGCACGAGCAGGTGGCGGCCAAGATGAAAGCTGCCATCAACCAGTACCTGTGGCAGGAAAAGTCCGGCTACTACGGCCAGTACCGCTACGGGCGGCTGTTTCCGGTGCTCTCGCCGCGCGCCGAGGCGCTGGGCGAGGCGCTGAGCGTATACTTCGGCGTGGCGGAGGGGGGTAGGGCGCGGCAGGTGGTGGCCAGCACGCCCACCGTGCCCTTCGGCATCCCGTGCATTTACCCCCAGATTCCGGGCATCCCGCCCTACCACAACGACGCGGTGTGGCCCTTCGTGCAGACCTTCTGGGCGCTGGCCGCCGCCAAGGCCGGCAACGAGGCCTCGCTCACGGAGAGCATCGCGGCCATCTACCGCCCGGCGGCGCTGTTTTTAACCAATAAGGAGAACTTCGTGGCCGGCAACGGCGACTTCGCGGGCACCCAGATTAACTCTTCTAATATGCTCTGGAGCTTGTCGGGCAGCCTGGGTCTGGTGTATAAAATCCTGTTCGGGATGCACTACGAAACCGACCGGCTGGTATTTCAGCCCTTCGTGCCACAGGCGTTCCAGGGCAGTCGCTCACTCACCAGTTTCACCTACCGAAAAGCGGTGCTGGACATTGATTTGCAAGGCTTTGGCAATACGATAAAGACCATTACCCTCGATGGTAAAGAACTGGCCGGCGCGGCCGTGCCGGCCACGCTCACCGGCCGCCACCAGGTGCGCATCGTGCTCAGCAGCCAGGCCCCGGCCGCGGCCAAAACCAACCGCGTGGCCAATGCCTACTCGCCCGAAACGCCGCGGGTAGCCTTTGCCAACGGCCACCTCAGCTGGCCCGCCATCAAAGACGCCCAAACCTACCGCGTGCTGCTGAATGGCCAGCCCGTGAACGCCAGCGGCGCGCTCACCTACGCCGTGCCCGCCGGTGGCCCCACCTACGCCGGGTATCAGGTCGTGGCTATTGACCGCAAGGGGCTGGAGTCGTTTGCCAGCGAGCCGCTTCCGGTGGCCGCGCCCACTACCGAGGTGCAGCTCGAAACGGTAGCCCCGGTCGCCAGCTACGCCTACAAAGGCTTCAGCGGCAAGGGCTTCGTGGAAACGAGCACCACCAAAAATACCGTGCTCCGCATTCCGGTGACGGTGGCCGAGGATGGTATCTACGCCGTGGATTTCCGCTACGCCAATGGCAATGGCCCCATCAATACCAATAACAAGTGCGCTATCCGCACCCTGCGCAACGGCCATACCCAGCTCGGCACCATCGTGCTGCCCCAGCGCGGCGTGGAAGAGTGGTCGAACTGGGGCTTCACCAACGCCGTGCGGGTGCATCTGCCCAAGGGCACGACCACCCTCACGCTCGCCTACGAGCCGGCCAACGCCAACATGAACGGCGCCGTGAACCAGGCCATGCTCGATTACCTGCGCCTGCGCAAGGTCGGCAAGTAAATGTCATGCTGAGCCCCGCGAAGCATCTCTACCACGCCGAGAGGATTACTAACCCCAGCGGCGTGGTAGAGATGCTTCGCGGGGCTCAGCATGACGTTCTTTTTGGCTATTGTCAACTTCCCGTTCCTACTTTTGCCCTCTATGACGGACGCTGAATTTGACCTGCTAGACGAGCTATATTTCGTAACGCCATTTCGGGTATTGCTCGAAAAAACCGGCCGGCCCGCCGCCGAGCTCCTACCCCTGCTCGGCAACCTGCTGGAGCGCGGCCTGGTGCGCTACTACTGGCCCGACCCCGACACCGAGCTGGCCTACGAGCCCACCTCTTTCGGCGCGCTGGGCCAGGATGCCAGCTACCTGGCCTCGAAAGAGGGCTTGCTGCAACACAACACCCGCTAGCCGTGGCCGCCGTGCCCCTGGCCCCCGACGTGCTACCCGCCGGCCTCGACTCGGCGGTGGTAGTGCCGCCCCCGGCGCGCACGCCCGGCTACTACGTGCGCCAGCGCCTGTGGGCCAACCGCCCGGCGGTGGCCGGCCTGGCGTTCATCGGCCTGTGCGCGCTGGTGGCGCTGCTCGGCTACTGGATTTTGCCCGACAACTCGCCCGATGCCAACAACGGCCTGGTGCAGCTGCAAAAGCAGCCGCCCGGCTTCGTGGCCACTATTTACCAGCGGCCCGACCCCAACGCCCTACCCCCCGGCAACGCCCTGGAGGTGTGGCTGCACGGCCGCCCGCCCCAACTCAAGGATGAAGTTGCTAACCCGCAACCAAGAACCAGAAACCAGGAACCAACCATCACCCGCCGCTACTGGCTGGGCACCGACAAGGCCGGGCGCGACGAGCTGAGCCGGCTGCTGCTGGGCACGCGCATCTCGCTGGGCATCGGGCTGGTGGCGGTGCTCATCTCGTTGGCGCTGGGGGTGGGGGTAGGGGCCGTGGCCGGCTACTTCGGCGGCTGGCTCGACAGCCTCCTGCTGGGCCTGATGACGGTGGTGTGGAGCATCCCTGGCATTATGCTGGTCATTGGGATTTCGCTGGCCCTGGACAGCAAAGGCGTGTGGGTCAGCTTCGTAGCCGTGGGCCTCACCATGTGGGTCGATGTGGCGCGGGTGGTGCGCGGGCAGGTGCTGGGGCTGCGCTCAGCCACGTTTATCGAGGCGGGCCGGGTGCTGGGGCTACCCACCTGGCGGCTCATCTTCGTGCACCTGCTGCCGAATCTGCGCGGGCCGCTCATCGTGCTGGCTACCAGTAACTTTGCGGCCGCTATTCTGCTCGAAGCGGGCCTGAGCTTTCTGGGCCTGGGCGTGCAGCCACCCGCCCCTAGCTGGGGCCTGATGGTGAAGGAGGGCTACGACCTGCTCGGCACCGAGGCCGGCCTGTGGCTAACCGCGCTACCTGGGCTGGCCATCAGCTTGTTGGTGCTAAGCTTTAACGTGCTGGGTAATGGCCTGCGCGATGCCTTTGACCCTAAAACGCAGCTGACCTAAAGCCGTGGGGAGTAAGTTGGGCTTCCGGGCGTATTATTGTAGCTGTCGCTGTATTTTTAGCAGCCTTCCTTATTCTCCAGCCACTACTTTTTCGTTCTGCTTTTATGCCCCAAACCGCTGAAATCGCGGGCCTCGAAAAACGCCTTTTCCTAAAGGAGCGGGAGCTGGGGGCGCTGCTGGAAATTACGCAAGCCATGACCCACGACTCGGTGGAGGCTGATTTATACAAGATTTACCAATTCACGCTGATTGGGCAGCTGGGGGTGCGCCGGCTGGCGCTGTACGTGCTGGAGGAAGGCGTTTTTAAGCTGAAAATAAATTTCGGGACCGCCCTACCCCCCGATTCTCACTTGCTGCCCGCTGAGGTAGCCCACTGGTGCCCCGATGAGCCTTGCCCCGTGCAGAGCCTCGGCCTGGGGCCCGCCTGGCAGCAGTTTGAGCTGCTGGTGCCGGTGCACCGCCGCGAAATAGTGCAGGCGCTGGTGTTTGTGGGCACCGTGCAGGGCGACTATGCCAGCAGCGAGGCCCTGTCATTTCTGGAAACGCTGAGCAATATTCTGCTCGGGGCCGTGGCCAACCTGCGCCTGGCCCGCCAGCGCGAAGCCCTGCTGGTGGCCGAGGCCGCCGTGCGCCGTGAAATCGAGATTGCCCAGCAGGTGCAGCAACTGCTGTTTCCGCAGCACTTGCCCAACAATGCCCACTACGCCCTGCACGCCACCTACCAGCCGCACACGGAGGTAGGCGGCGACTACTACGACGTAATCGAGATTGATGCCCACCGTCTGCTGGTGTGCGTGGCCGACGTGAGTGGCAAGGGCGTGCCCGCCTCGCTGCTGATGTCCAACTTCCAGGCCGGGTTGCGCACGCTGCTGCGCCAGGGTATCAACCTGGCTACTACCGTGCGCGAGCTCAACTACCTGCTGTTTCGCAATTCGGGCGGCGAGAAGTTCATTACGGCTTTCCTGGCCATTTATGACCGCCGCACGCAGGTACTGGAGTACGTGAACGCCGGCCACAACGACCCGCTGCTGCTACCCGATACCGGTCCGCCGCAGCTATTGCACGATGGTACCGTGATGCTCGGCATCATGGATGAGCTGCCCATGCTCCAGGTGGGCCTGGCTACCATGCCGCCGCGCTCGCTGCTGTTTGCCTACACCGACGGCCTCACGGAAGTATTTAATAAACAGCAGGAAGAGTTTGGCGAAGCCGGCGTACTGCGCGCCCTCACCCGCAATCACTACCTGCCCCTGCCCGGCCTGCACCAGGAGCTGCTGCGCTGCATTCGCGAGTTCAACGCCAACGGCGACCGCTTCGCCGACGACGTGACCATGCTGAGCTTGCGGGTGAAGTAGGGGGGTAGGGCACTGGCTAATCGTTTGTCATTGCGAGCGCAGCGAAGCAATCGCACCCGAACGATTTCGTTCTGAGGCGATTGCTTCGCTGCGCTCGCAATGACAAATACTTACCTCACTATCTCATCACTAACCTCCAGCCACGTGCCGCTGCGAATGAGCATGGCCAGCGCTACGAAGAAGACAGAGCCGATTTTGTCAACTTCCACCAACTCATTGAGAAAGAGATGGAAGAGAATGATAATCAGTGATAAGCTCACGGCCAGCACTACCCGGCGCACCTCGGGCCGCTGGGCGCTGGCGTGGTACAGGCGCTCGGCCGTGAGCAGGGCCGTAGCTACGAGCGCGCAAAACAGCACGAAGCCCGGAATACCCTGCTCGGCCAGCACCAGCAGGAAGTAGTTGTGCGCCGTGGAGTGCTCGTTGTTCTGGCTGACGTAGGTGCGGAAGCCCGACACCGTGTAGCGCTTGTATTCGGGGTAGAACGTGGCCGGGCCGCTGCCCACCAGGGGCTTGTCGGCTATCATGCGGGCGGCGGCCACCCAGCGGTACACCCGCTCCATGCCCGACACATCCTGGAGCTTATAGGTCGATTCGAGGTGGGCTTTGAAATCGCCGCCGTGCCAGATAGTCTTCTCGTAGTCGGGCGCGAAACGCATAAAGTTGTCGGCGCTCACAAAATACCCGGCCGCCCCGGCGGCGCTCAGCCCCACCCCCAGCAGCAGCACCCGCGTGAGGCGCAGCCGCAGCACCCCGTAAAAAATGCCCGCCACGGGCAGCGACAGCCACGAGGCACGGGTGTAGGAAGTAATCAGCCCCAGCAGCAGCAGGCCGCCCACTGCCAGCCACCACCGCCGCCGCGGGGAAGTAGGGGCCTGCCCCGCCAGCCCCCAGGCCAGGGGTAGCAGGAGCGCCAGCACGGTAGCGTAGGTAACATGGTTGCGGAAAAAGGGCTGAATGGCCCAGTTAATTTGGGCGAAGCTGAAGCCGGTGCTGGCGTGCCGCGGCAGCGTCCAGCCTAGCGTTACCGTGGTGGCCACTACATAGCAGGCCGCCAGCCGCCAAAAATCGGCGGGCCGGCGCAGCAGCAGCAGGCTGCCCAGCAGAAAAGGTACCAGGTACCAGCACTTGGCCAGCACGTACTTAACCGACTTTAAGGTATTGGTTGAGAAGTAAATATCCACGGCCGACCAGGCCAGTAGCACTACCGGCAACACCAGCAGCGGGTGGCGCCACTCGCGCCGCGCCAGCTGCCGCAGGCTGCCGGGGCCCAGCAGCAGGGCCAGCGGTACGCAGCCCAGCAGCAGCACCAGCAGCGGCTCGGAGGGCACGTCCATACTCAGGCCGCCAGGCAGCGCCACCTCGTGCGAAAAGGGCAGCGTCAGGAACAAGGCGTAGTATAACCACTGCCAGCGCGTTGCCAGTAGCCCCAGGCCCAGCACGGCCAGCGCGGGCAGCACCAGCGCCGGCTGCCGCAGCAGCCCCGCCAGCGCCCCGCCCAGCAGCAGCAGGCCCACAAACCCCACGAACAGCCACTGGCTGGTATCCACGGGGCGCAGGCGAAGCAGGAGCGTTTTCAATTATCAGTTATCAGTCATCAATTATCAGTCATCAATTATCAGTCATCAATTTCAGGACAACGGCTTCGTGCAAGTCCTGAACTGATAATTGATGATTGTTAATTGATAATTGAAGCGGGCCGGCGGTACAATTCCAACAACAGAATGAAAAAAGCCGACAGCACAAGCGTGAGCAGCATGGAGCCCAGCACGATAGCCGCGCGGAAGGGCTTGCTCTTGCGGATGGCGGGGTAGGCCTTTTGCACTTGGTAGAGCGACGATACCCGGCTGGTGAGCGAGGTACTGGCCTGCTCGTAGGCTGCCTGCGAACCCACGAAGCGCCCCTGCAGGTCGGCCAGGCGGGTAGTGAGTAGGTTCACCGAGTCGGTGCCCTGGGTCCAGCCTTCGAGGTTGATGGTATTGCCGCCGTCGGCGCGGGTGTGGGTGAGGCCATTCAGGGCCCGGCGCAGGCCGGCCACGTTGCCGGGGCCGCCGCCTTCGGCTACGCGCAACTCCTTTTCGGTTTCGATAACAGCCTTAGCCAGGTAGCGGCCCTGCTGCTCCAGCCCAAACACGCCGTAGCGGCGGCGCGCGCCCAGTAGCCGCTGCCGGTTTCGCTCGTAGACGCTGCCCAGCTGGGCCGAGCGTTGCCGGTAAATTTCCAGCACGTTGCGACGGTTTTCGAGGGTTAGCTGCTGGTTTACCGAATCGATAGCCGCGACCATCGCGTTAGCGACGGTCGCCGCCAGTTTTTTGTCCTTATCCTGAAACGTTAGCTCGATGGCGTCGCGCTCGTTGTGCACGATGCTCAGGTTGCTGTTAAACTCGCTCAGCACGGCATTTTCTACCGCATCGGTGCCCGGCATCCCCGCGTCGTAGTGCTTATAAAGGTCGAACCGCTTAATCATCAGCTCAGCCAGCGGTAGCGACTGCCCGATGGTGAGCACCCGGTCGAGGTCCTCAGAGCGGGCCCCGACTTCCAGCTTCGAACCCTCCACGAGGCGGTCGGGGTCGGTGCTTTGGGGCGAGGTGGGTAGGAAAATGGCCGTCGAGCTGTAGATATTGGGTAGTGACCAGGCCACCAGCGCGCTTACTACGGCGGCCAGCCCCACGGCCAGGGCCAGGAAATATTTCCAACGGTTGAAGATGGCCCGCAGGCCGGCAGTGGAAAAAGGGGGTAGGAAATCGGGCGACATAACAACGAAAAGGAGAGCCGCCGCGGGCCGGAGCCCGGCACGGCAACGGGCAAAGATATACTGCTGCCCGCCCGGTCGGGCTTTACCTTTGGGTTTCCCTTCTCCACCTCACGGGCCGCGGTCCGCTCTGCACATCAAACGCTTTTTTGGAAATATTAGCCTGGCCGTAGCGCTCAACCTACTGGTGAAGCCCGGCTGGGTCGTAGTAGAAAGCCTGGTGCAGGACCGCATCGGCCACGTGGCCTACGGCACGTTTACGGCGCTCTCCTCGCTGACGCTCATCCTGGTTACGCTCTCCGACGTGGGCCTCACGCACTACAGCGTGAAGCGCCTGGCCGCCGAGCCGGCGTACCTGGCCACGCACTTCCCTACTATCCTCCCGCTACGCGGGCTACTCAACGGGGTAGCCCTGGTGGTGCTGCTGGCCCTGGGCCGCCTGTTGGGCTACGGGGGCGCGCAGCTGGTGCTGCTGGCCGCGATAGGTACGGGCCTGCTGCTGACGCAATACGGGCAATTTTTGCGGGGCACCTTCCAGGCGCACCAGCAATTCAATACCGACGCGGTGCTCTCGGTAGTTGAAAAAGTGCTGCTGCTGGCTCTGCTGCTGGTATTGCTGCCGGCGGGCCTGTCGCTCTGGGCTTACGTGGGAGCCCGCCTGGTGGCGGCGGCTTTCACGGCCGTGCTCCTCTACGGGCTGATGACGCGCCTGTTTGGGCGGGTGCGCTACCGCTGGCACTGGGGCCAGGCGCGCCAGGTAGTACGCGAGGCCCTGCCCTTCGCGCTCATTACGCTGCTCTACGGGGCCAACGAGCGGGTCGATATGGTGATGCTGGAGCGCCTGGCTTCGCCGGCCGAGGCCAGCTACTACGCCGGCGCCTACCGCTGGGTCGACGCCGTGATGATGTACGTCTGGACCCTGATGCCACTGTTTTTTGCACGCTTCGCGGCGGCCCTGCATAGTCGCCCCGAGCAGCAGGCGCTGCTCTGGTTCGGGCAGCGGGTGGTTACGCTACCCCTGCTGCTGGCCTGCGCGTTCGTGCTGTTTCGGGGCGAATTGCTGTTCTGGCAATTCACGCACAGCACTCCCGCCCAGCTGGCGGTGATGACGCGCTGCCTCAGGATTTTATTTCTTAACGTACTGATACAGGCATTTTTCGCCATCTACAGCGCCCTGCTCAATAGTACGCACTACGTGGGTATCGTTAGTAGGCTCATCGCCGGTAGCCTGGCGCTCAACGTGGGGCTGAACTTGCTGCTACTGCCGCGCTACGGGGCCGTGGCGGCGGCCTACAACACGCTGCTCTGCGCGGGCCTGGTGGCGGTGGGCTACCTGTGGCTGGTGCACCACCGGGCCCAGGTGGCCGTGCCGTGGGGCTGGCTGGGGCGGCTGAGCCTGGCCTTTGGGCTGCTCTGCGCCGGTTGGTACGGCTTGCAGCACCTGCTGGCGCTACCTTGGTTGCTGGAAAGCGCCCTGGCAACGGCGGGCTTCGCAGGTATCAGCCTGGCGCTGGGACTGCTGCCGCTGGCCGAAATTCGAGCCTTTGTTCGACCAGCCAAAGCCTGAGCTGGTTGCTTTTTTCAAATGGAAGCTGTTTAGGGTTAAGGTTTTAAGAATTCAAAGACGAGCGTCATGCTGAGCTTGTCGAAGCATCTCTACCGCGTAAGTAATCCTAACGTCAGAATTTAGCTACGCGGTAGAGATGCTTCGACAAGCTCGGCATGACGTTCTAACAAAACTTGAAACTGGTTCACTATATGTTGCCTCATCCTCCACCAGTAAATGCTGAGCTGCTGCGGCCGTTGCGGCGCGTCGAGCAGCTGGCGACGTTGCCAAAGCTAGGGCGGCTGCTGCGGCGGCCGGGCCCTTACCTCTACGCCATCGGGTTTCGGCTGCTGCGCTACCCCCGCACCAAGCGGGGCGTGGCCCGGCAGGCCCACACTTTTTTTGGCGCGCCCATGACCGTGCTCCTACCCGCCGGCACCGATATCTACCTGACCGGGGGCAAGTCGCACGACTCTGAAATCCGGCTGGCCCGCTTCCTGATTCAGCACCTCGCGCCGGGCGGCGTGTTTGCGGATGTGGGCGCGCATTTCGGCTACTTCTCGCTGCTGGCGGCCCGCCTGGTGGGGGCGGCCGGGCAGGTGCTGGCCTTTGAGGCCTCGCGGGCTACCTACGCGGTGCTGGCGGCCAACGTGGCCGCCGCGCCCAGCGTACACGCCCGGCACTGCGCCGTGTCCGACGCGCCGGGGCAGCTTGCGTTCTACGAGTTTCCGGTGCATTACAATGAATACAATTCGCTCAGCATCGAGCAGTTCGCCCAGGAAAAATGGTTTCAAAACGAGCCTCCGACCAAGATTGAAGTGCCCGCCATTACCCTCGATAGCTGCTTCGCGGGCCCTGCGCGCCCCCCGGATATTATTAAAATTGACGTGGAAGGCGCGGAGTTTCAGGTCATTCGCGGGGCCACGGAGCTGCTGCGCCGCGCGGCCCCGGTCGTGGTGCTCGAATACCTGGAGCACCGGCGCCACAACACCGCGCACCGGCAGGCGGCGGCCCTATTGGCAGCGCTGGGCTACCAGCCCCACCGCATCAGCCCCGAGGGCCTGCTCATCGCTTGCCCCGACCTCGATGCCTATCTTCGGGCAAGCGGCATCGATTCGGATAATTTTGTTTTCGTAAAGGCGTAGCTGCTGCGCTTTTTTTCGTGCCCTACCTGCTGGCCACTTTGCACATCGCCGTCACAACCCGCTTTCTGCTCCCCGGCGGCCACCTCGAAGGGCTGGGTCGCTATACGTTTGAAACACTGAGCTGCCTGGTGCGGCAGCACCCGGAGTGCACCTTCCATTTTCTGTTTGACCGGGCGTATGACCCGCGCTACCTGCTGGCGCCCAACGTAATACCGCACGTGCTGGCCCCGCCCGCCCGCCACGTGCTGCTGCTGGTGGCCTGGTACGAAGGCGCGGTGGCCCGGTGGCTGCGGCGGCACCGGCCCGCCGTGCTGCTCTCGCCCGAAGGCTTCACGGTGCTCCATACCCAGGTACCGCGGGTGCTGGTGCTGCACGACCTGGCCTACCTGCACCGCCCGCAGGACGTGAGCGGCCTGGTGCGGCGCTACTACGCCTGGTTCGCGCCGCGCTGGGCCCGCGCCGCCGCGCAGCTGGTGGCCGTGTCCGACACCACGCGCCTGGATGCGGCCCGGCAGTATAGCCTACCCCCCGTGAGTATCTGGGTGGCGCCCAATGCCCCGGCCGCGCACTTCGCACCCCAAACCGCGGCGCGGCAAGCCGCCACGCGGGCGCGCTTCAGCCAGGGGCAGCCGTATTTTCTGTTTGTAGGGGCGTTGCAGCCGCGCAAGAACCTGGCAAATCTGCTGCGGGCCTTCGGGCAGTTCCGGGCCGCGGAGGGGGGTAGGGCGGCCGAAGTGCGCCTGCTGCTGGTGGGCCGCGAGGCCTGGCAGACGGGCCCCATCTTCGAGGCCTACCAGCAGCTGCCGCCCGCCACGCGGGCCGCCGTGCGGTTTACGGGCCGCGTGAGCGAGGCCGACCTGGCGGCCCTCTACGCGGCGGCGCTGGCCACCGCCTACGTGCCTTTTTTCGAGGGCTTTGGCCTGCCCGTGGTAGAGGCCCAGGCCAGCGGCTGCCCGGTGCTCACGTCCAACTTGTCGTCCTTGCCCGAGGTGTCGGGGGGGCCAGCCGCCGCGCTGCTCTGCGACCCGCACCAGCCGGCCGCCATCGCCGAAGGCCTGCGCCAGCTCGCGCAGGATGAGGCCCTGCGCGCGCGCCTCCGCACGGCGGGCCTGGCCAATGCCGCCCGCTACAGCTGGGCCCGTAGTGCCGAGGTGCTGTGGCAGGCAGTAAGGGCAGCGGGTTGTGTGTGAGTTTGTAGAGTCACTTATCTTTGCGCATGGTTCTAGAACCCGTCCTCTGCCCCGCCTGTCAACAACTGGAATCCGTGTATCGCCACGGCAAAGCCACGGATGGTACGCAGCGCTACCGCTGTACGGCCTGTCGGCGCACCTTCCAATTGCAGTACCGCCATAAAGTGCCTGAAGCCGGCGTACGGGACAAGATT
>JAABUK010003861.1_pt1 | contig 24929 bp, 28 predicted proteins | sample 5559141 | NCBI WGS metagenome assembly JAABUK01 (sample SAMN10711869, study PRJNA513367) | rock metagenome | isolation source: Antarctica rocks | place: Antarctica: Victoria Land, Pudding Butte nord | collected 2016-01-03 | reverse complement strand
GGCTATTTCGAGCGTTTTTCTTGAGTATATAACACTCATTCAAGACGCGATTCTACATAGATTTAGACAGTCAATTCCATCAATTCAACAGACATTCTACGAGCTATTCAGCCTTCAATTTGTCTGATAATTTGTTACAAACGCTTTCGAAACATTTTCACCATGCAGTTCTTTAACCTCGTTGCCGTCTTCGGCCTCGCTGCTCTCGCAGCTGCTGCTCCTCAAGCATCCGACTCGTCGATGTCCTCAATGGCTGCAACTTCTACTTCTGCTTCCTCGATGGCGAACACGATGACCTCGACTGCTCCTGCCTCCCCCACTACCAGCTGTATCAAGGCCTGTGAGTCTTCCACTTCACTTACAGTCGGCATTGGCATCGAGTACTGATCAATCCATAGGCGGAACCGATCTTTGCTGCCAGGCTGCCTGCGTCGGGGTTCCGTGCCCTAACCAAGCTCAAGTGAATGCCACCACTGAATGCGCCATGAAGTGCAACCAGGGCAATGGATCCGCTGCTGACACAAAGGCATACGGAGACTGCCAGTCTTCGTGCATAAGCTCGAACTTCTTGACTTCCACCGGTGGTGCCGCCGCAACCGGAACAAACAGCCGAGGTGCTAGCAACTCTGCCGCTGCCACTGGAAGCAGCTCTGGAGGCAGCAGCTCTGGTATGTCATCCCAGTCTTACCCCAAAGGATTCCTGTCATACTAATTTCATTTCAGGCTCTGCGAGAGCCTCTGGCAGCGCTACTGGCTCCTCGTCTGCCTCTGCTGCTTCTGCTTCCTCAACCGGTAACGCAGCTAGCAGCATCCAAATTGGTGCTTCCACTGCTGGCCTTCTTGGTCTTCTGATGGCCGCCCTGGCCTTGTGATAGGCTGTCTTCGTTGCGAGACAATCTACTATTTGTGGCACTTTTGGACATTCATACACGGGCTCGATGAAAAAGAAGTTTCGTTCTTGGTGGCGTCTGCGTTATGTATCGGCCAGGCTGACTGTTCGATCAGAATAGTTTCTGTTCGATGTTAATGGATAAATGATCGACGCTGTTCTAACTCTTCGTTGCTCTTGTCAACGTGAAAATTGGAAGTCCTCCAGCAGGCTGCATTACCGAGAAATTGGCCCGAGCCTGCCACGACTCGTTTTATCTGCTGCTGCTGTGCACGCATTGGGAAGCATATGTAATTCGCCAGTTGCGAGACTTCTCTACAACTAGTCGTAGTATCGGAGTTTAAAGCGCAGATTGACCAATCTGGACTCGGCCGACGACCTCGGCACACCTTCCGCGTTCATGGCGAAGCCGAGCTCTGCATCCCTCTCAGGCGCAGAGCATTGTTCATGGTCACAATCGGCAGGTCTATGAGTGCTTTGAATCATTTTCGCCAGCTCTGGACGTTGAATTGACTTATATGGGCTGTATCGATGATGATCACATGATCTGACAGGCTGCGCAGTGATGGCTGTCCCAAATGGCGCTTCTATCCCTACCATGAAGGTCGAAAGTGCCCCTTCGCCACAGATCAAAGAAGAAGCGGTAAACGCCAGTCCGTCGCCGTATATGGACGAGGACGACGTCTACGAAGATGCTGGAGATTTGGACTTCGCACACTCCCAGCAGCAATTCTGGTTGAGTCGCATTCCGAAGTCCCTGTGGGAACTCTGGGCAGGCATGCCTGAAGATGGTGAGATTGAGATTGGAACTATCAGAGTGGAGGGAGATAGCAGTGATCCCAAAAGAGTGAGAATTATGCTTTGCTGTCCACAATTTGCCTCTCACATTTCTTGCGCAGGTCAGCCTAAAGCTGAACCCTTTGACTCAATTCGAGAAGCAGCCTAAGGAATACAATCTCCTACCCTCCAGAAGAGAAAGAGTTCTACCGAAGCAACCAAGAAATGCATTCGTTTTTTCAGAAAAGGATATGCCAGGCTACTACAGGAGGCCTATTGGTGCTAATGAGGAGGAGGGTGGTAATTACCATGGGAGATCTTATCTTTACGAGAAGAACAAGCGTGACAGCAAGCGGAAGGAGAGTAGGAAGCGTTTCGAGCCCTACACGAGAAGACCCATCCCAAAGCAGACAGCTATTGCAGGCGTCATAAGTCGCGAGTTTGAATGCGCCCCAGTGGAGAATGAGGAGTATTGGGAGCTCGAGAGACACAAGGCAGAGGTCATGTTGAAGCCTAAAGAGGAGGTCGAGAGATCTTTCGACACACTCAAGAACGCGACGTATCTGGCTCCGGGCACTGTCAAGATGTATGATAAAACGACCACAGCCAAGGTAAGCTTCCTCCCCTTCCCCAAGTTCCCTCGCCTTTCTTACCTCCACAACAGGAACACAAACGAAGAGAGGCTGCCAAGGAGAATCGTGCTACTCGCCTACCCAAGAACGAGCTTATTGACAATCTGCTGGACTTGTTCAAATACTACAAATACTGGGGTCTCCGAGAACTCAAGAAGAAAACGAATCAACCAGATGCTTATCTTCGTGACGTTCTCAACGAGATCGCCACGATGTGGAAGAGTGGCGACTTAAATGGCAAATGGGAACTGAAGCCAGAATTCAAGGAGAGAGATGATGTCGCCAACCATGCAGAGGGCATGGCGCCGGATGCCGTGGACTCTGAGGCGGATCTCGGGGAGGATGATGACGAGAACGAGACATTCGAAGATGTTTGATACAGTATTACCGATTACGAAATGCGGGCAGCATAGCGAAGGGCGTCGAGGTGAGGCATAGTTGGTCTTTTGGGTATCTGAGGAAAGGTATAAGCATCTTCCGGCCTTCACAATGGATCAGCTCGATTCGGAGATGCAGTCTGCTCACATGGTCAGCTGGCGACTTAGGAAGTCGAGTTGATATCCTGAACTGAAAACCAGTCGCAAACTACCTAGCATTTGATCATCGTGGTGCATTCATGTATCTTGTAGTAGGGCGGCTCAAAAACTCGGCTGCGCACAACGAGTGAAGCTCCGTTGAAGGGAAAGGAATCTTTGCCCACACGCTGAGATTTGCCCTTCCCGTGAGGAAGTCACGTTGTTTGTCGCTGGATTTCAATCAATTTTCAGATTCGCGCTACCCACTGCCACGTTAAACTACGTCTTCATTCCACACGTTAGCATATCGCTTTTCTGCATCCCAGCAGCTTACTACTTCGACATAGCATCAAAAGACTTCTCACCGCTCCTATCATGACTGAGGAAGACGATTTGCTGGCCAGAATCGGGGAGCTTGCTGGTGTGTAAATCAGCCCTAATCACTTGTCTTCGCTCACCATTATACATCTAAAGGTCAGATCAACCGGCGCAAGAATCAAGATGCTCCTCAGCAACCTCTAAATCACCCTTCGTCATCTATCTCTGCATACCAACCTCACCCTGGCTACCCATATGGGCCCCAGTCAAGTCCCTATGGTGGGGGAAGAGGTCAGATATTCCAAAACAGAACTCTCGTCCTGAACAACCGCGAAAAACCTGACCAAGATCTCACTACATCGTCCACGCCTGAACAAGTTGAGCTTTCCAGTGATGAGAATTCAAATCCAAGGCGTCGTGGCGTTGCAAAATATGGGAGAGGTGCGAAGGCATGGATCAGTGAAGATGCGCTCAGACGAAAGCTTGAGAGACAAAAGCACTTTGCGAACAGCGTTCAAGCCGCAGACAAGGACGTTGTTAAAAAGCAGCCTATGTCTCCTACGAGTGGAACCTCGTCGCCTTCTATGGGCTACATCATCATTGATGAGATTCCGTTCCAAGTCGCTAAGGGTGGTCGCAAACTACTGAGAACTACCGGTAGGCCCATATCTCCGTTCTGTCGACACAAAACACGCTCAAATTTCCACAGACACCTCGACCGTTACAAACCCCACACCAATAGAAGCAATAGTCAGTGGAGTGACTTTCAAGCGGTCTAAGAATGGCAACCTTGTTCGTGCTGGATTCGCGCACCAGGGGTTCGTTTTCGACAACAGGTCTAAGTCCTTTGGATTGCTGACCACACGAGTACAGGTTCTCTCAACAATACAGCAGAACTAAGCTGTGCAGACAATACACTTCGACCGGTATCCTTACCCCATCCCCCAGTTTAACGCAATTCCCCAGAAATTCTGTGCCGTTTTGACGAAAGATGTAAGTATTGCGAGTGTGGGCCCTCTTGCTGACATGCCGCCTTCGCAGGACGTTGCCTTCGAGGCGACAAATGCTTTGGAATCCACGACATTCACCGAACCGCCATTTGCCAATCTGTTCTTCGTTGCGTTCAGTGCCCTGCTGGAGACGATTGCGACCTGACTCATGAGTCTTCTTCACAGGTTGCCCCTACTTGTTTGCATTTCCTACGTGGAAATTGTACCAAGCACTCTTGCCCTTATTCTCATGCCCCAGTTGATCCGTCTTCTCCTCTCTGCCGCGCCTTTGCTTACCTGGGATACTGCGAAAAAGGCTCAGGCTGTGGGCAGCGGCATTTGCGCGAGTGTCCAAATTATACCAGCGACACCGGCTGTAGGCTCCGACACTGTCCACTACCTCACGTTGATCGCGCGAGCCAGATGAGGAGAAGTGCAGCTAATAATTCAGGAACTCCGGGGCCCATGGATGTAAATGAAGTCACCTCTGATGAAGAGGCAGAGAATGATACTGACAGCAACGACATGGATTCGGACGACATCGAGGAGCCAGATGAGTACTTTGGATCACGCACCTACGAGCTTCCTCAACAACAGGACTTCGTCGGTCTCACCTGAAGATCATTGTGGCGTACTGGCGTCGGCTCTCTGCGATCTAAGATACCCAGGGCCATGGCACTTCTCTCCGAAGACTGAAACAGCTCGCAGGCGCTATCTTGGTTGTGTCGTCTTTCCTTTCATTCTTTTTCCAAAATTTGATGAAAGGATAAGTTTCTGGCGTCACCTGGGCAGTCGTGGCTTCCAAGGGCAAGCGAGCTGTGTACATGTAGTGTCGCTTGGAGTATCTTCTCCTGTCACTTTTCCCCGTCGGGGCGACTATTCGAGCTTTGGTGGGCGGTATCAATCACACTCTTTCCCAATCGATGGAGCCGAGAAAGAGGCTTCAGAATACAAGAGCCTCGTACTTGAACTGCAGAAACACAAATGAAATTTGTGTGACTCGGAAAGAACCCTGACTTCTCCGTTGCCCGTTCAGGAGCAGGGATGAAACCTGCTTATCTGCCTTGCTCCAGTTGTCCTGCCAGAGCCCCCGCTGTGCACTGATGTCAAAGTCTGCCAGTATTGCTGCTCTTCTTCATTCCAAGGTGTGTAGAGCACGTAGAGAGAGTCGAGCGTATCGCCTTGGAGTGCAGGACTGTTGGAAGATGCCCAAGAAAGCCACTGACCACCTTTCCCCTAATCGCATCAGTCTTAGCGAATAGTAATCGGGCTCGGGCTTCGATAGATCAACCGCTCTCACTACCTTTCGATTGTGTTGATCTCCTCTGTCCGAGCAAGTTTGAAAAGGTGGGAGAAAAGAGCAATCTTAGTGGTTGCTAGGAGGAGGTCGCAGGAAGGTGACCGCCGCCACGACCGCGATGGAGTGGAGGGAATTCTCTGATCCGCAAATAATCACGGCCGAGCTGGTCAACTTCTGTCTCTCACCACTGCTGATAGTGTGTGGCCACTGGGATGGCCCCGTTTAGATGCAGGTATGCCCAAAGCCCTAAACCGGGGCATCCAATCCCCTCCTCTGCTGGCCATCGGCCTCCGCGCCCTCATTCTCACCAACCGACTCTCGGCCCTTTCATCTTCTGACATTTCCTATCCACTCACTCGTACGCTTCTGCTTCTGTGTCTTGGACTTAGGCCTCATGTCGTCTGGCCTGAGACCTTCCACTGGCCATGGTGTTGGTTGCTCGTCACGTACGGTAACGGAGCTCTTCCACTACTACTAAGCTGCATCCTCCGCTTCTGTCTGCTACCTTGATTCTCACGATCTTGTATTCCATCAATCGACCTCATTCAAGATGCAACCGCCTTGAACTTCATCGTTCCACTTGCGCCCCTCAATCCTTACTTCGTCCAATTCACCAGAAACGGGTTCGACACGCAGCTCCCCGCCTTCACACCGCCTTTTGGCCGGCATTTCGTTCAAAATGGCTGCGCAATATCATCAGCAGCCAGACTTCGATTTCTACCGCCACACTCAATGGCCAGTAGACAACAAGCCAACCTGTTCAGAAGAAGATGAGATGAGTTTGTTGGACGAGAAAATCCTGGAATCCGCCACACCTGCAACGACATCAATCGATAGCGATCTTCCGAAAGGAAATTTGGATCGACCTAACAACGTATTCTCCCCTCGAACGAGTATGTGGCACGACACTTCGCAACATGTTGGATTTAATCACCCGCGGCAACAGGCGCAAGCCTCTATGCCCATGATTGATACGGGATGTGGTAATTACCCAGGCGTGGAAATGACTCAAGATGGAGCATACGGTCATCACCCATTATGGCCTAGGTCAGCCATGTCAGGCACAAGTACACCTACTCCGATCTTTGATCATCCAGGGCAGGACTTCCATCAGATGGCTTATCAGGGGGGACATACGGGTTTCAACCAAGCATCATATTCCACCGATCCCTTCTCTGCGACGCCAATGTCTCCTCAGTCAAGTCAAGGCGGATGGATGTCAGCAACCTCCTCAGATGGCACAGAACCTCGTTCAAGACCTATCGGAAGTCCAAGTTATCGTGCGGCTTCTCCAGCTAGCCATATCAGACGAGACGGCATTAGGAAGAAGAATGCACGTTTTGAAATTCCTGCGGAGAGGAACCTGGCCAATATCGACTCTTTGATTCTTCAGACAGCTGATGAGCAAGAGAAGAAGGAGCTGAAGCAGCAGAAGAGACTTCTGAGGAACAGACAGGCAGCGTATGGCTCAGGGCTCTCCTCCTCGTACGTTTTACACTGACAATGACACAGACTTGACTCCCGACAACGCAAGAAGCTTCACACTGAGAAATTGGAGCAGGAAAAGAAAGATTTCAACCAACACCTGAGTGATCTTCAAGATGAGGTCCGCCAATTGCAAGAAGCTCTCCAACATGAAACGGAAGTCCGACTGCATCAACAACAAGAGTACGAGCATTACATTCAGAACATTTGTTTCGAACGAGATGAAGCTATCCGGAGCAAGACTCTAGAGACTGCAGAACTCCGGAAGATGAACAACATTCTCAAGGACCACATCCGAGACTATGAGAGACAGCCGACTTCGGCACATCATCTTCAAAGTGGGCTGTTGAACGAATTCTCTTCCTTCGATGAGCTAGAAATCGAAGACAATAGTTGGGACAGCGACTTTTCGCTCATCAACAATAACGACTTGGATAACGACGCGATGGAGCAGGCAGATATCACTCCTGATCCACCACAAACTGCAAACAAGTCCACAGTTGAGGCGAAGCCCGATACGCCATTCAGTTGGAACGCCTTCTACATGTGTCTGCTTTTTGGCGCCTTTATCGCCTCCAATTCAAGCACCAACTCACAGCCAGCGGTGCCAGCATTATCTGAAGAATATCGCGCAGAATCCGCCAACGTGCTGAAAGCCGTGCTTGCTTCCGGACCAGCCGAAGCACATGCCATACTTCCTCCTGCTCCTCCTCCACCACAAAACGTCCATTCACATGCACCAACCACCATCTCCGGTCCCGAGATGGCAAGAATGACCAACATCCCTCAGGACAATCTCGAAGCCCTCCACAGCTCTCTCACCACACCATCTCGACGTCAGCGCGAGACTGCAGCATTTTCCCTCTCAGCAGCAAGCTACGACCATCTCACCAACCCTGATCCATTCCTGTCAGGACCTAACGCATCTGACGAAACCTTCGAGGCCACGCCTTCTAGGCTCCAGACAGCTTTTAGTGCGATGCAAGAAAGCAGGCAGGACATCGACAGGGTGATCAATCGTGGTGTGAATGAAAGGAGTGTCATGTTGGATAGGGTACCTGAGAAAGTACTCAGGGATTTCAGAAGGATGGTCGAGGATGCTGAGATGGACCAGTGATTGGTGCAGCAACTCACCTGTCTCTCAATATGTCTCTGGGACCGTCTTGTCAAACATTGAAACGTCGGTACTATACTCAGAGACTCCATCCTCTTGAGCTTCCCTGCGGTAGCTCGAGAACGCCCATCAAAGCAAGACTCTCGCAACATATTTCCTTATTCTCATCTCCGCTCAACTATTACTCCTGCCGCAAGGCTTCATACCCATACAGCAACAACAGCCTCACTGGCGCCAAACCACGCATTCAACCTCGCAAAATATCTCAAACAGCTTCAAGGGGCCAGCCTCTTGACACAACCCCACACAATCCGCTTCTCTCACAAGCAACACTAATTCAGCTCTACTTTTTTTCCCTCGCTCTATAGTCTTCTCTTTACGATAACGATGACGACGACGAGATAATGACGCCTCTGAACGACTTGATTTGACGAAAAATAACACCACGAGCCTGCAAAGGCAGTTTCCTTCAATTTTCCGATTCCGCATATTCAATCATGCTTTTTTGTGATTTCACGATCCTACGAAACGACCTGACTGGACAATATCTTCACGCACGAGCGAGCGAGCGGGCAAGGGCAAGGCAAAGCACACAAAATGATAGCGCATGAACCAATTCGATGAATTTTCGTTTACTTCTTCTATTCTTCACATCCATCATTGGACATTGATGAGCGGTGCTGAGGTCGATGTGCCTGCCGGGGAATGGTGGCATGAGACGAGATGGAGATGAGATGGGCTGAACATGGACCACACTGCAGGGGACGAAGCTGAACCAAACCACGCCATTGTGTACAGGGACCGGATCGGACCAGTTTCCCAGTGATGGTAACAACAAGAACCAATCCATTGTGCCATATGGGGCTCGAAGCATACTTACGCAACAAAGCAATCAATTCAGAATAACATAGGGATAAAGATGAATCTCTACGAACAATTGCCTGATTGCTCTATCACAAGGATGAAATGAACTACCGCGACCACTTGCCTGCTTGCTGTCCACCCTAACCAGATATGTTATACTCGTGTACTTCCTAAATCTCAGATCAACCGCATACTGCAGCGTTGCATAAAACCACCTTGATTGTTTATTTTGCCTTTTCCCCTTCCGTCCGTTAGCCCAGCAATGCATCCATGGACGTGAAAGCGGTCTCTACTCCACAAACCTCCTTCCAGGCCTGGCCTGTCCTGTCCATTACCAATCTCACTTAGTCGCCCGTCATTTCATCGCCTTGCAACCAACCAACCAACCAACCTGCAAAGCGGACACAATAATTCGTCACATCCATCGATGGTTAGAGGCTCAAACACAGCGCAGTGCCTCCGCAGTAGAATGGATAAAAAAAATGAAAGGCGCTACTACTAATTACTTCGCGGTTTTGGGGGGTCGAACTTCGGATCTAGAAAGTGCCGCTATACATTTCTCGATGGTACTGGTACATACTCGTACTGGTTTTCTCCGGGGCCTATCGCCCTATCGCCCAGCAGGGCCAGTGGGAGTCGAGTTTGCGGACGCGGCCTTGGGATATCAGGGTCATGAGTGTGATTGCAGGCGTCATGGCCTGTGTGCAGGTGCCAGTAGCAGAACTCGTGCTGGCCGTGCCCGAGGGGACGGAATTGTGTGTGGTAGATATTTCATTGGGCCTTGTTTTCGAACGATGATGCACTTTTTGTGGTGTCGGTTAGACGAAACCTGCCTCGGTAGGATAGAGGTGACTCAAGCGGTGTGATGAGGCTCAATAATCTGGCTCGTGGTCGACTTGTGACTGAAGTCATGGCTTTCTATTCGAACCCACCTGTCGAGTTCTCGTAGGCCTTTAATTCGACAGGTGAAATGGGAGCCCAATACTCAGTGTGGGTAGATGCAGTCGCCATCGATCTATCATTTGGGATTGTATTTTTCCTTCCAGATCCTATTTTCCAAGAAAAGTTTCACGTCAGTCTCGGCCCACTCTATCAGTAAGTAATGCACATGTCTTGATCCAATGAGAAGAATAGAGGAGGTTGGGGGAAATTCACAATGTAAAATGCTAGGGAATGAAGGTCGCAGAAGAGGTCGCGTAAACGGAAGATGTCGTCGTGCGTGTAACAAGAGCGAATGGGATTGGCTTGGCACGGAGAACTTTCAGACGGACGAGAAAATCGCATCAGCAGAGAACCAATGGTTGACAAGGTCCGCTTCCAGATTTACTGGGAAAAGGTCACACAATAGGTTTAAAAATACGTACCAAGTATTTCCCAACGTCTTCGTCCCAGACTTTTCTGCCAGTCGGAGCAGTTGTGCGGCTTTGAACTGCAGGATCAGGGACAGTCAGCAAATGACCTCTTTGGAATCTGAAAGGCCAAAAAAAATAGAGCTAATGCAAGGGACAAAATGCATTGCTGCCCAAAGTGAAGCAGTAGGATTGGTTGTGGGGCCGAAAGTGGTATGAGGTTGGAAATGGTGGCGGCGACCAATTGGGAAAGTGCCGCATACGGCTGTGATGGGTCTCCGACTGGTATCATCAACACCTTTCTGTTCACCTCGAATCGAATTGCATCCGAACTTGAGCTAGCTATTGGTACTTGCCGGGGGTGTCATCACAGTGTCGCTCGTGATTACCATGCGTCAGTGTCTCGTCCTGACACGAACAAGGCAGCAAGGGTCTCAGGCAGTCCGGTGTCGAACCGAGTTCATGTATCACTGGTGCAGCAAGAGACAATGCGATAAAGAAAGACTTCGGCAGCTCTACACTCACCTTGTCTTTTTTGCCTCCAAAGCCCTCGAGATAGCACCAAGCAGCTTCATGCATAGCGTCTGTATCTCCCAGGTTCGCGGCCGTTTCGTAATACTGCCTTGCAGCCACCTTGTCGACCTCAACTCCCCAGCCATGCCGGAAGCAATTGGCCAGTTCGAAAATTGCAAGCACCAATTCCCCTTTTGCTGGCCCTCCTTTTTTCATGCCTGCTCTCAAGGCCTGGGCTTCGATGGCAGCTGAGTTTGATGCTGCCGCACGAAGGAAGGTGACTGCCCTTGTTGGATCAGGCTGACATCCCCACCCGTGTCGAAGCGATAAACCATAGAGCACCTGGCTCAGAACGTTACCTGTTTCTGCCAGTCGCCCAAACATTTCGGTCGCCTTCGTCAATTCTCCTGCCTCATGTAGTCGTATTGCTTCCTGGATGTTCTCGTCACCAGCTGCGTCACTGACACTTCTCGGTCTGCTGCTTGGCCTTGATGCTGGTGCGTCCGCATCCGCGATCTTCATACGAGCCGAGTCTTCAACTGGTGGAGATACGCTTCCACCTTTGCTGCCTGGTGTGCTCCCGTTCTCCTTTGCTAATCTGGTGGCACGCTCTTCCCATTGCGCCTCTTTCTCCTGGTGATCACCGTTCTCGCTGTAAGCGTCCGGGATTGTGGGAAGGTCACCGGGAATATGCACAGAATTCGCGCTCGATGCTCTGGAGAGGTGTAAACGCTGCGATAGTTTTCTCGATGGGGCACTCGACTCAATCTCGGACGATCGAGACGTTATTGAGGCGTTAGAGGACTTGCGAAAGCGGCCAAGGGACCGTTTGGGTGGTGTTGTGGGGTGTCCATATGGAGCAGGAATGGGGTCGTTGTCTCCTACGAAACTCGGAGGCTGGATTATCTCCTGGGTGTTCGTGTCTGTTCGGTAAAAGGTGAATTCTGGAGTTGGAGGCGTCTCCGGTGCAGGAGACGTCTCCGGAGCATCTTGTGATATCTTCTCTTTCTTCTTCAGTAGGTCCTTAAGAGCCATTGCGGGCAGTCTATGAAGCCGTCCGATTGACTAAGCGGGTGAAGCTGTTGCAGTTATTGTGAATTCGAGGAGGAAATCAAGTAAAACGAGTGCTGATATACCGAACATCGCCTCGACTTTATACATGCAGACAGAGCTGTTGCGAATATCGCTTGATCGCTTTTGCGGCAGTGCCGAAGGGGCCATTTACAGGGACCGGAAGACCGGACTTTCCTTGGCGGTGGGGGAGACCCCTTAATTGATATTCATCTGCTTAGCAATTCATGGACGATCAAAGTTTGACTCCTTTCATGTTGGACAGCCTCTATCTCCTTCCATCAATTAAGCGGCGTTCGTCGCATATCTGCGCGTCCTGGACAGAGGCTCTAGTCAACCGTCTATGCTTTGGAGGAGGTATCGATGTTTAAATCACGAGTCGTTCAATTAGGTCGTTTATGCCTGTGTTCTAAGCATCGTTTTGTTCAGCGGCACGCGTTCCATTCATCTTGTCCTATTCGAGAAGACCACCAATCGGCTTTAAAGTCAAAGTTGTCCAGCATGGAAGGGGACATTACTGGCGAAAAGTGGTTCCCAAATTTGCCTTCACCTCGACCGAGCAGATGCATGCCCAATGAGAAAGGCGACGAGCTAGTGAAAAAGGCTCAGAGCGAGGAAGGCAAGGTGCTGATTGAAGAATCTCAAAATCAGAAAGACGCCCCTGTATGGAGAAAGAAGTCGGCTCCAGACCCTCACCGAGTCAAAGACATTTCGAAGCTGTTCAGAGAGGACGGATCTGTTACAATCGATCCAATCTTTCTCCGGGACTCATGCCAATGCAGTCTTTGCATTGATAGATCTACTCTCCAACGGAAGTTTGTGACAGCGCACATCCCCCTGGATATCAAACCGATCTTCCAAGGACGAAGCAACCGTGGCAGGGTGAAAGTCGGATGGATAAATGACATACCTGGTTACAGCGCCGATCATGAGTCGATCTATTCACAGGAGTACCTTCGCTCGTTGACGTCGCCACCTCCAGATTCAGCTATCGCCAGAAAGCGTCACGACTGGGACAAGGACACGTTCGAGGATCGAGCCAATTGGACCTCGTACTCGGAATTCCTCAATGACACCGAAGCATATAGAACGGCGATGTCTGCTCTCCATCGTGATGGTCTCATTTTCATCACGAAGGTCGATTCCAATGAAGGAGCAGTCGCAAGAATGGCCAAGCGCATCGGCCCAATACGCAACACGTTTTATGGCTCGGTCTGGGACGTCCGATCCGTGGCCGATTCCAGGAACGTGGCTTACACCAATCAACATCTCGGCTTCCACATGGATCTGCTCTATATGACTAACCCACCAGGATATCAGCTCCTTCATTGCTTAAAAAACTCCTGTTCAGGTGGCGAATCCAGATTTGCAGATGCCTTCTTCGCCGCAACCAGACTTCGCCGCGTCAACGAAAAAGCGTACAGATTGCTCTGCCGGTACCCTGTGGAATGGACTTATAAGAATGATGGGCAGTTCTACCTCCAAAGACGACCAACTTTCCAAGAAGTCTTTCACTTCATTGGTTCGGAGGAAAACGGAAAACGTCGGCTACAGCGCAAAGAGAATAAAGATAGTGATGCTGATTTAGCGTACGTGAATTGGAGTCCTCCCTTTCACGGGAAGCTGTACCACAACCTCGAACTTCCCGAGAGAACAACGGCGTTTGTGGAAGCGATAAGACAATTTGACCGGATCTTAAACAGCGACGAGATGGTCGTTGAGCTGAAGATGGAAGAAGGCACATGCGCTATCTTTGAAAACCGTCGAATCGTGCACGCAAGGAACGCATTCAAGATGGAAGAAGGAGAGAGATGGCTACGAGGCGCATATGTCGATGAAGATGCTTTCTGGAGTGCATGTCATGCTCTCGGAGCTGACAAGTATGACACCTCAAGCATAGCACAGCCGCAAGAACCCGTTGTCAGAAAATATGAACTGCCAACAGGAGGACAGTAATTCCCAGCCATTGGTTGGAGCAAAAGCAGGCAATCTAACACCAGGACCAACGGCGGACAAAGTTTCCATTGAGCTCTAATGAGGATGGAGGCGAGAAAGGAAATGGCAACACAGAGCTGGGAGAGAGTTCAGAATCCTCCAAGTAGTCCTTCCACCACCACCACCACCCAAAAAAGCAAAAGCTCCCTCCCACAAGTCATCCCTGGCATTAGCCAGGGGACGACATGTGAGAGGTACGAAACCGGCCACGTTTTCGAACTCAGGTTTCACATACTTGTTGTAGTAGGTCAAACCTCAGGAGATGGGCAGTTTTCTACATCCACCGCCTCTTTTTCCTACTTCGGTAATTCAACTCTGAAATGGAACTGACGAAAAGTCTGGGGACTTTATGACATGTCCTGGAATTGAACCGATAGAGGGCAGAACAGGCAGCGGGCAGGTTGCGTCGCTTACACCACTTGGCCGTGGTTGGGGCGCAGGGGTTTTGACATAACTCCAAGGCATATGCTGTGTTTTTTGGGGGTTTCGTCTGTGTCGTGAAATATGGGTCGTGCGCGCACGGCCCGCCTGTAAAGAAGTCAGGCAGTAGGTGATTGGGAAGAGACGTGGCGATAGGATGGGTGCTTCTTTTGTGCTAAAGGTATGGGGATGGACGTCGCACAAAGCCAGCTAAGTAGTGAATATGCGGCACTGTTGCGAAGAGAACCTGGCTAGACGAAGCAAGACGCATTCACGCATTACCGCAAAAGAGCAGCTATGCTCAAATCACTTGAAGAGACTCATTAGATACTTAATCCAGCATTCACCACAGTCAAGAAAAGAGGGTATGAAAGAAGACGCAGCAGATCATGGAAAAGGATCTTCTTGATGGTATGTGCATCAATTTATAGCAATGAAGAAGAAGATGATGGCATTAATCGTATCACCACCCGCCTAAGCAGCAGCAGCAGACTGGGGTTTTGCTTGAGCTTCTGGAGCAGCCGGACCACCTGACTTAGAGACAGAAAATTCTTTGAAGAACTCTGGATCTGATTCCATTTCCTCCTTGACCTGTAGAGAAGTGAAGAGTCAGTACCCATACTCTCCATTCCATGTGCAATAGGGTGAACTTACAATATCAAGTCCTCCAACCAACTCTCCATTCGTCCATAGCTGCGGAAATGTTGGCCAGTCCGCAAAGTCCTTCAATCCTTGCCTTACTTCATCATCTGCGAGGATATTGAAGAAACCGTATTTAACGCTGTTCTCCCGTAAAATGCTCACTAATTGCCTGCTAAATCCACATTGTGGCGTGCTTGGTGTTCCCTTCATGAAGAGCATAACTGGTGCAGCTTTCACTAAATTCGAAAGCCGTGTGTGTAGTTCTTCCTTCGACGAGGCTGTTGAAGACATCGCTGGAGCAGTAGGAGGATCTGATGACTTTGGCGCATATGACGATAGGTCTTTGGCTGGTCCAGTCCCGTTCGTACTTGATTCTTCTTCCCTCCTCGGTGTGGCTTCCAATGCTGGTGGTATTCCAAGCTTTCCACTGTTTCCCATCTTCCCTGCTTGCCGTTCAACCGCGTCTCTGACCTTGCTCGCGTCGCTGCCGCTGACTGTCTCTAGAGGTTTGCCGTCTTCAAGGAGGACGAGAAAAGGAACTGCGGTGACATCGTATGATTCTGAAATTTCGGGTAGGTCTTCGGCGTTGATGGAGAGGAAGGATACGGTTGGCGGATCCTTTACGGGGTAGGTGGAGGCAAGTGTTTCAAGGATGGTGCGCATTTGGGTGCATGGCGCAGCCCATGGAGTGTGAAACGATAGGACGAGGAGAGTAGATGGGGAGGCGGATTTCAAGGTGAAATTGAATTCCTCTTCAGATGTGATCTCATCGACACTCGACATGTTGGTCAGGATTGCGGTCAAGAACAGTTGTTGAAGTCACTCGTCACCAGTCAATGTAGGACTTTGTGTTCAGGCGTTGGTTTTCCTAGTGAATGCTGCAGACAGGAGAGAATAGATGATGTGATCATCTTTAGAATCTGATAGCGAGATCGGAGAAAGGTTCCTGCGATGATGCAATGCCAAGCTAACAGGAGATATCTCTTGGCAAGATCTCAGCATTATGGTGGTCATGAATTCCTTGTGGTGTCTAACGATCATGATGCGCTGCTAGATTACCAAAGATACATAACCTTCACCAGGTCTGCTCAGGATTGGTCGTGTCGAGGAAGCTGCACCTTGCTGGGTCCAATGTCCAAATGACTCAAGTCCTCGGAGCTCAGTGCCCAGTGGCCGTTGAGTCCCGGTAGCCTCGCAAGCGAGATGAACGATCTTTCAGGATTCATCCCTCGAAGTCTTCCCGGAATATTGGAGGATAAGCTTGAGTGCGTGCCGGCCTCCAATGGTGTCTCAGTGGTGGCTGCCCAAGACGCGACTCTGGGCATGGCATGCTCATCGAGCCCTGACACAAAATCCAGCGAGCTTGGAGCTCTTCCTGGAGTCTGGCCAATCCTAATCTGTGTTGACGGTGATCTTGATCGTGTCCAGGGCGGAACTGTGAGTAGACTGGGAGCTGGTTGAGTAATAGCATCGACTTCAAGATGCTGGGCGGTGGAGGTCTCAGTTTGCACTGTTTTGCGTGTCGTATCGTAGACTGGAGAATTCTGAGTGTCCGAGGCGTTGCTGCGTGGAAGTCTGTCCTTGCTCGCGGTGCAAATTCGCCCGACACACGACCAGCCGGTTGGTGAAGGCTCTACAGGCGCTGTCACTGTAATGGCTGGCGTTCTGTGAGATAGCTCAGCGTAAGAGATCTCATCTGTCCATTGTGCAGGCGTTTGCCTGTCACAATCATTTCTGCGTAGGCGTGCAATTGCACTTTGAGAAATTGGGCCTCCAACACGATCCCACCTAGGTATCCGTGGTCTTGTGGTTTCCTAGAACCTCCGCAGAAGAACTTCATGCTCGTACAGCTCAAGTTCGGATTGCCGTCTCATACAGTTGCTAGAGACGAGGAACACATAATTCTGAGACTCTGACCACTGTGAAGAACTTCAATGTCGTGTTTGAGATGACGTGACAGAATCGAGTCTGGAAAGTTGACGCAGCGATGCTGAAGTTTCTTGTGGAAACCAAGACAAACTCGACCACGAGGTTGATATATTCTCGATCCGCGGTAGCCTTTCCATCCATGACGGCCTTCTATGTGGCTCAGTGTTCGCAATACTCTCAGCTCGGACGAAGCCCGAGTTGTTGATGAACTTGCCAAACATCCACAGAGGCACAGAGGACCCGTGCACACCCGTAGAACATACAACAACGAAGCCGATTGTAGACAGCAACGACGAGGACATGATTTGAAAAGGCGAATCCGATGGAAGCGAGCCAAGTTGCCTAGAACCACCTGTGTCCAGTTGTGCTTTGATCAGAAATGCTGAGAATATCGCACCAGCACCAATTGGTCCGAAATGACCATAGAATATGGCTTCCCGATATGTTTTTATACCTTTCATCACCTCCTTCATCAAGACAACGGCTGGGATCCTAAAGTAAAAAAGTAGCACATCCTACGATCATTTTGAACATGACTTCTGCTTCGCCAAAACTGTTCCCTTGCTCGATATATAGACGTCGCGAAAGACACAGACGAGCCCATGCTCGCGAAAAGCCTGGGCAGCCGCCCGCGCAGCCTCGCTGCTAGACTTCCGCCTTCGCAACACCACATCAAGTCCGAATTACTCACTCAACCCTTACAACAATCTTTTCGCCACTGACCTTCTGCGCCTTGAGATCGCTCAATGCTTCTGGAATAGCAGCTAGCCCGCCTTTTCTCAACCTCACCGGATGCGGAGTAATCCTCCTCTGACCCAGCAATTTCTCGCTGAGCTCTGCAAAGGCAACAGAATACTCGAAATCCCCCCTGCTGGCCGAGAACTTTTGTCCCATCTGTTCCCATGGCTCCCCCAGGAACGAATAGCCGAGCGTTTGTACGCTTTTGACGTCGTCGCGAGGACAGTGCGACATCCCTATGCTGGATTAGATCGCTCCTGGGGCCAAAACAGCGGCGCGAAATGCGGCGGAGGAGTCTGTGGAGATGCAATCAACACAGAGCTTCATGGTGCCGTGAGTATGCGACTTGATGAGTTCCATGGCTTTGGGATCGTTGTAATCGAATAGGTGGTCAGCGCCATATGTCCTGACAAGGCCAAAGTTTCGTGTCGAGCAAGTTGTGGTGATTTCGAAATTGGATCTACAATATAGCATTAGCAGCCGAATTCCCCTAGCTCGAGACTGTAGTAGCCATCCAGGGCAAATTGACGCACAGCTTCGCAAATTGAATAACCATGGTTCCCATCGCAGAGCTCCCACCGTAGACGAAAATCTGTCCCTGGTTGCCACTTGGCTTGGAAGGAGGTGGAATACCAAACTTCTGATACTTCGAAGTGAATTCATCAGTATTACGGCAAGTTTGGTCGTGATGCATGGTATGTACGAGGCAGCGCCCCGTTGTCAGGATTGTGACACCAGTTGTCGCTGCTTCTTCGACGCTTAGATTGTGAGGGATGTGCAGCGCGGTGTCCGCCTTGACCATAATATATTCGGCAAACGTCCCATTCTCGGGTTGAGATGCGTCGCCCGCACGGGTGCATCTGTCCAAAGTGAGCTTGACAAACTGATACTAGTTCCTTTGATAGGCTTGTCTGCACCCGCATATGCGATCGCCTTTCTTGAAATCTGTCAAACAGTAGAAATAGCTAGCAAGCGCGCCCATTGTGGCCGCGGTCATTTTGCGTGACAAAATCCCTCTTCACGCCTGGTCCGAGTTCTTCGATCACGCCGGCGTAGTCACACCCAAGTAAATTACCTGCTTCGGCCATACCAAAGTCCATGAGAAGGTTGTCCGCTGGATTCAGAGCAACTGCGATGGCTTTAACGAGAACGTAGCCTTCACGTATCTGAGGCTTAGGCCTGTCATGGATCAGGGCGGCAGGGCCATGCTTTGCCTGGACAATCACTGCCTTCATGGCGGCGGGGGCAAGAAGCAGAACTTAAGTACAAGCGAATCGATCCTCGTAAATGTAAGAGATCGATCAATCTTACACATGCCTCCATCGCCGAGTTTTGTGTGAATTACTTACTACGGTATGAGGCATAAGTTTTCGTAGTTCGGCACTAGTAAAACTGTATCGAAACAAGTAATTACCGAGGGCTCTTCCTTGATTAGCGACAGCTTCACTGTATCTTGGCAGCTCTGGATGGGCACCAAAGGCATAAGCTTTCGTCTAGCCAATCAAAGGGTTGCTATCTCATACAGAATACTAGCAAATGCTAGCGCTGAGCTACGAAAACTTATGCCTGATACCGTAGTATAGGCTTTAGACCCGCCGGATTGCGGGGCAACATGGACGGGAAAATCTGCGAAATGCTGGTGGCCTGACCCCCGAACCATTCGGGGGCACCATAACACACCGCACGCAACACCTTAAGATTCTACCGGCAGATTATTCATACCACCTCGGCCGAGGTGTCCAAGACGGCAGTCTTTGTCCTGGAAATAAGCGTTGTGCTGTAAAATGCTCTCCATCGGCCAATTTGAGCCAATCTCCGGTCCCCATTTGCGCCTCAATTTGTACTATTTTGCTTCGTTCTGAGCAGACCTCCTAGCTATTTTCCAGGCACTTGATTCAGACAATTCAATCAATTCGATTCGAATCAATACAAAAAATTCTAGCTGTTCTTCCACATTTCTAGCTGTTAGCTTAACAGTCATGAGTCCAGCGTTGTTTTCTTGTAACTAGCTAGAGATCGTCTCTGAAGTCGCTCTTCGCTGTCTAATTAATCGACCTGCAAGCTGTCGATAGCGTAGAGTATATAGCGCTTACTAGCCATCACAATGACATCGACCGTCAAGACGACAGTCCTCCCCGATTCTCCGAGAGATTGGGATGAATGGCTGTTCCTCGTACGAAGCCGAGCTCGAAATAGCGATATTCTCTTCTATATAGTCATGAATTCTGCTCAGGAGTTTTTGATGCTCCTAGAGCCTAATTATTCCTTGTGTCACTGGAAGGGTGCCCTTCCTCATTGAGAGTAGTGGCTTGGCCAACATTTCGCGGCAGCCTTGGCACGAAGAACATCAATACAGGCATTTCCTGCTGTTCTTGCTCGACAGTATTCATATTGGATAAAAAGATATATGCTTGATTCATTATAGCTACGTCGGTTTGTCGAGCGAAGCATGGATGAGTACTCGGGGCAATGGACCCAATTGTTACACCGGGGGTCTACTGATGATAATTTCATAAATAAAATCCGAAACAAAGATCACTTCTCAGGGACCCGAAGTAGAATTATTTGTTCGAGAGGAGAGGGACGAATACTGTTACAGTGGGTAACAGGCGCTATGGCTGGGATAGCTGGAGAGTCAGAAATAGCTTGATTGAGCTAAATATGGCTGTGTGGTGATTGAGTTGTTGATATTAATCTAAGTGGGGGCGGAGAATAGAAATAAGGAAAAGCGCGGCCGCGCTAAGCCTTTACTCAAGTCCTAAGATCGAATGCGGCTGTATTTTGACGTAAAAATAAGTCTTAACACAAGATATCAGCATTATCAGAGCACTTTTAAAGTCTTAGCATTCTATTAAGTCTAACGTTACCGCAGCTCACACAGATAGCGCAGAAATAGAGTCGTAACAGTTATCTATCATAAAAAAGATTCACGGCCCGTGAACAGTCTTCTTAAGAGTGATCTATTTCTACTATCTTCTATAATTATTATTTAATTATCTATTTTAATTTAGTGCGTTAGCCGCCTTTAAGACTTAATATATAATATAAATCTATTAACTTATTTACGCTCTTATAATTAAGAGTACTTTAGAGCATCTTTATACGCCTTTACAATCTATTAAATCTGAGTTAATATCTCTTAATCTTTTTAAATATCATCTTCTTTTTTAAAATTATATTATCACATCTTATATATTATTATCTCGTTATTAATAAGCTTACTCATTATTTTATTTATTTTTTAATACTTTATTCTCTTCTTATTAATATAATTTATTATAAAGAAGATATTTTGATAATAAAGATTCTAATTAAAATTAATCATAGAATTAAGATATATCTTATTAATAATAAAATAAATCTTTTAAATTGTAGATAGATTTATTTATAGTGCGTTTCTCTTATTAATTATCTCGAGTATCTTAAAGATTTTAATATATCGCGGAAATAACGCGAATTTTCGAACAAAAAATAAAGAGTAAATCTTTAGAGATAAGCGCAATTATGCTTATTCTAATTTAAATAAATAATTCTTTATAATTTTATTAATTATTAAATTAATTATAATCTGCAAATCTTTAATAACTATATCTTTTATCATCTCTCTCTTTTAAATAAGTTATTTAGATATCTTAAATATTAATAAAATTAATTATATATTTGAACTGAATCTATAAATAATTTAAAATAATATCTAATTAATAATAAATGAGTAGTTATTATTAAAGTAGAATTTCATAATAGATAGAAATTCTCTTTAATTAATTTAAGTAATATTAATATAGAATTGAAGTGTTATCTTAAGCTCTTGATTTACTTACTCTGATTGATTATCTGTGAAAGAGTGATATACTATTATATAGATCAGTTGTGTTTTAGTAAGCTTAAATATCTTTTTTTATAATTTAATTATAAATTAAGTATTTTAATTAATAATAAGCGTATTAAATAATTTATAATCTCTTTTATAAAAAGAAAGAATGAATAACTGATTATAATTATTTATAAATGATTAATAATAATATTATAATATAATATACTGCTGAGAAGAAAAGATAACTGAAGAAATAAGTGAATATCTTATAAAGTCGCGCTGAGCTGAGAGGATATTAGAAAGAGAAGTAGATAACGTGTGTTAAGAACTGTTAAGGCTAGCTATAGCAAGATTCAGATATTAGAGAGTTGTGAATAGGAATCACTGTTCTTATATAGAAGGGTTAAGAGTAGAGTGTAATTAATAATATAAGTTGACTACGAAAGAAGAATAGGACTATAGAATTATGAGATGTAGCGTTATTTATATACTCAAGAGAAATCGTTGCTCACGACTGCTCACTCGTGAGCCTGAATGAGCACTGACTGATTACTCACGACTGCTCACTCGTGAGCCTGAGTGAGCACTGACTTAGCGCCAAGTCTTAAGTCACGTGACCCGATTAATCTTTCTGTTTCGGAAGATTTTGTAATATTATCTCTCTCTTAATTAGTCTTTATTTCGAAGACTAAGAGTTAGAATTAAGAGCTTCTGTGAGAGAAGTTCTTTATTATTCTTTCTTCTTATTATGCTTATTTATTGAGTGAGTAAGTCTTCTTTCTATTATCGTCAGACTTTAATAAAGAGAGTGCTAGAGCTGAGTTCTTTTACTAAGATACTCTACTCTAGTTATACTCTTGTAGATACTTTATATATCTTTTTTACGTAATTCTTTAAATACTTTAAATGCATTTATCGCGGCCGTTATTATAATAGAAACTTTTCTGATAATAACTTTAATAAGTTAAGTTGAGAGAAGAAGAAATTATAGTTAGCTCTTCGCGCTTTTTATAAAAAATCTTTAAAGAAGACTGTAAAGATTATAAGTCTTTAAAGATAAATTAAGTCTTTAAAAAAGATATAAAAGATTATAATATCTTGAAAGATTAAGTCTTTAAACGAGCTTAATCGGAAAGAGAAATATTTAGAAGAGAGAGAGTTATTAATCAGTATAGAGTTGAGCGTTACTTTTAATGAGACGCAGCTAACTACTTTTCTTAATTCTTCTTATATCGAGAATTCCGGCGATAGTAATTCTTAAAAGTCGCGAAATTAAGATTTATTTTCAATTCTCATATATTCTCTAATATATTATATTCTAATCATTTTATTAAATAATGAATTTTACTTTTAATCTTTTAATTATTCAGCACTTGTTTTATCTCATACTTCTAATTCTAATTGTTTAGATAAATTGAAGTCTATTTAATATTCTTTAATATAGATTCTAGAAGAGAAATGTTGAATATAAAGTGAATCCTTATAATATCTGAAAGTTTAAGTCTGTAGATTAACTTATTTAAGACTTTCTAAATTAAGTAGAAGTTGAGTTTTGTGTGATTCAATTTTACACTGAATCTTTTAATTTTAATATTTCGGCGAAGTAAATATATTAAATTTCTCTCTTTAAGATTTAATCCGCCAATTCTTTTAAAGTTATAATAGATTTCGAATCTTTAACTAATAAACTTAAAATCTTTTATCAATTCTTAATATAAACTGATTAATAATTATACGCTAATAACTGATTTTTATGTAAATTGTTTCACTTCTCTTAATTATTTATATAGAACAGATTTATGTTCGTAATTCGCGTAAAATAATGATACTTTAATCACCGCTAATGCACTATTGTACGTGAACTGTATTAATAATAGAAGTACTACTTAATTATTTTGACGATAGTTCACGTAATATTATAGATATTATTTTAATGTCTAATTAATTCTTTTAATTTATTTGTTTATCTGCGGATGATAAACAATTAATAGTTTATACTTAGTTCTAAGCTGATTTATTAATAATTTCCAAAATTTAGAAGTGAATAGTTTATCTTGATTAGAGAGAATTTCCGCTGATATATTATGATTTGCGAATATTATTCGCAAAAACGTGTAGATCAGATCCTCCGCATTAAACACTTCTAAATAATTGATGAAGTATATATACTTCGTTAATCTATTAGTAATAACTAAAATATTATTATAACTAATATTTATTATTAAATCTTTAAACAAGAATAACTTAATAATGAAGTTCAACACTATAAATTTCTAAGCTTCTTCTAATATCTTTAATAACTACATCTTCTTATATGATTTATATCAGAAGTGCTTTATTTTTCAACAGATATTATAGTTAGTAATTTACTGTCGAACTACTTTATTCATCTCAGAAAAATAGTAGAATCTAAAAATATGTTTCAGAGTTTTTTCTATTTCTTAATGCTTATAAGAGATTTCCTTGTGATAATATCGGAAAATCATTTCTTTCATTTAATTCGTGATATATATTAGTTCTTTATATAAGATCAGCTCGCTATCTTATTTTTAAAAGACTAAATATTTTTCAAAATTTTTTCGAATTTCGCGGAATAATTAATCCTTTAAGTATAATCTGATAATTCGGCATTTCTAATCTTAATTAGAGATCCGAAATATTAAAGCGATCACAGCGTGATTATATATCATAAATCCGTCTGAGTTCTTATATAGAACTGATTGTGAAGCGGGTTTAACATCTCGAGTGTGATCTGCTCAACAGCTCAAAGTATTAACTTTAATATTATTATTTTCTTTTCGATAGAATATCTTAAAGTTATATATTAATAACAGCTCAGATCATTATATTTAATATCTATTTAACATCTTAATAGTAATAAAGTATAATAGATTTTTATGATTTATATAGACTTTTACAGAGTACTTAAATTCTTTTAAGTATACTCATTATTTACTGAACGCGATAATTATAACTAGAAATTTCTTATTGTGAATCTTATAATTAAGTTTCGTAGAAATCATTTTTCTAGAATAGAAGATAACAGATCTCAATTATTCTTTATTATTAGATTGACTTATATATATATTAATAATATAGTTTAATATATTTGTCTTAAACATAATCTATCTTTTAGAATTAAATATTATGAGAATAAGAACTATTATAAATTTCTATTTTAGTTTCTAAAACAAAAACTCTACTTCTATTTCTTAAATAAAGAATATTTCCTTTCTAATTATTTGTGTTAATGAGACGATTATTTTTGAGTAACTTATAATAAATCTTCGATAGAAGTTGATGAATTTAAGAAATAATTATAATTCCTTCACTGATATAAATTGCGGTCATTTAAATATGACTGTAATCTTGAATTTGTTTATCTGAATTCTTATAATTATTAGAATAAATCTAAGAAACTTAATACTTTGCTTGTGAAACTCATATTTCTTAATCTTCACTAGTAGATTTTTCGTCTGAAGAGCGCGAAACATCTTTCAAATATATTTAATATATTATTCTTTGATTTCAGAGTATATAAGAATGTTGTTAAAATAAGCAATATAGAACTGATC
>JAABUK010003859.1_pt1 | contig 24937 bp, 35 predicted proteins | sample 5559141 | NCBI WGS metagenome assembly JAABUK01 (sample SAMN10711869, study PRJNA513367) | rock metagenome | isolation source: Antarctica rocks | place: Antarctica: Victoria Land, Pudding Butte nord | collected 2016-01-03 | reverse complement strand
TCACTCACTCACTCACTCACTCACTCACTCACTCACTCACTCACTCACTCACTCACTCACTCACTCACTCACTCACTCCGCTTCAAAGGTGGTTGAGTTGCCAACCAAGTAACACATCAATGGGAAGTTCATGGCTTTGAAGGCAAGCGTCACCTGCTCAAACTTCTGGCGAAGACGGCCTTCCTTTGCCACGGCATCATGAAGAGCGCTCTCAGCCTGGGAAGCTCTGCTGTCGGCTGCCCCCACAGCACTGTCCTTGCTCTGCTCCAACTCTGCGACCCTCTTCTTCAGCTCCACAACCTGCTCCTGGCTCTTCTTCTTTGCCTCCAGCTCTCGAGAAAAGGCACCGGCTTGCAGTGCGTTCTGAGTGGCCCTCTGAGTGGCCTCTTGGGCTTCTACACTATACTTCTCAGCACCAGCAGTGGCAAAGCGGCGAGCCTCTTCCTTCTCATCCACACTCTTCTTCAGTTGCCTGATCGCCTCCAAATTGTTCTTCAGCGTTTGGTTCTGCTGAGTCAGCACTGCCTCTGCCCGTGCCTTGGCTGACTCAGCTGCTGCCTTCGATGACTCAGCCGCTGCCACTGCTGACTCAGCATCCTTCCTTGCTGACTCAGCCTGTGCTCTGGCTGAGTTGGCCTCAGCTGTCAGTTTCTCAGCACTTGTCTTGGCTGCTGCTTCTTTGGACTCAGACGTTCCAGATCTTCCACCACAAGCAGCATACATGTCAGTGAACTTGCTGTCACATGAATGAGAAGCATCTAGCGTGAGCTCACATGAGAAGTATGGGAGCAACTGATAGGGCAACCAGCATTACATCACCGCTAATGATGGTTCTGCTTCTTCTGTTGTGATACAACTTTGAACCCTAACCCCAGCTGCTTGCATCTTGCTACATCCATAACAGAGACATATTCACAACTTCCCAGTCCAAACTGCCAAATCACAATCCTCTGCCCCTAGCCTACATCTGTGTTTACAAGCATTCCAAAAAGCTCAAGCACATCAATACCTAGAAAAGTTCTTCCTGTGTGATACAGTCCAGTCAGATTCACAGACATGCTTTGCTTGCAGGGTCTTGCAACATGAAGCTTTTTTGGTGGCGCTTCAGTAGCAGAGTGTAGCACGAGCGCTTCAGACACTCATGATCCAATGCAGACTACTGCTAGGATGTGGTGCATACAAAGTAGATGCGCTCTAGATACAAAACAGGTCACTGACACAATCTACAGCCCAAGCTTTTGATGGCACTGCAGTAGCAGAGTGCAGCATGAGCGCTTTGGACGCCTGGCACGCAAACTGCAGTATTACTTAAACATGGTGCATTCAAACTAGATGCACTCTGATTACAACACACTCTACAGCCCAAGCTTCAGCTTTCTGCCTGGCCCTTGGCCAGTTGGACAGCAGCATCACACTGGCGCTGGTGTGCTGCTTGAACGTGGTGCATTCAAACTAGATGCGCTCTGATTACAAAAGCATACAGCCAAGCTTCACCTTTCTGCCTGGCCCTTGGCCAGTTGCACAGCAGCGTCACATTGGCGCTGGTGAGCCTGGGCCTCTTCCTCCAGCCTGCGCTGCTCCTTCTGAACATACTCCAAAGCCTCCAAACGCACAGACTCCCTGCTTGCTTGCTGAGAAGCTGCCCACCCAGTCGCGTCCTGCACAGACCAGAAAGAACCCTTGCTTTACATGTGGCTGATTTTGGGCATGAAGCTGCTGCATGTGCTTATGTCTTGGGATGTGGGGCTTAGACAGAAGAGAAAAGACTACGCTTTTCAGCGTCGATTTAATGAGCAGCCAAGTAGTATATCGGGCTGCCCAGGGATGTGGGGCTCATGTAAGGGTCTGATGATGATTCAGACTGCTGACTGTGATATGGTACCTGAAAGTGACAGGCATAAGCAACGGGGCAAATGCAAACCAGCTGAATGTCATGCACAAGAGCTCTTGACAGAACTGAGAACAGTGACTCAGTGCATGTTGCAAACAGGGGAAGGGGAAGGGGAAGGGGAAGGGGAAGGGGAAGGGGAAGGGGAAGGGGAAGGGGAAGGGGAAGGGGCAGGGGCAGGGGCAGGGGCAGGGGCAGGGCAAGAGGAGCATCAGGTGGAAGAAGAGAAGAGGAGGAAACAAGTACGCCAGAGAACAGCATGACCATTGCCGAGGAAATGCAACATGCGCACTCAGCAAACAACACTGTCAAGAAGAAGAGCGCTGCAATGCTACACCCAGCGGCCCCAACCTATTGCACACACACACATATGGGGTGCGTCACAACAGGGCTTACAGGACTGCTGGTTGCTGTGAAGAAGAGGACAGGTGAACAAGAAGGCATATAAAGAAGAAGATCGATGATGCGGAAGAGGTAAGAGGAGTTTGAAGAAGAAGAGGAGTGGGTGACGGCACCAACCTGAACTGACATGCCTGCCTGGACTAGGAAGTTGAAAAGCGCATCAGAGGTGAGCCCAGCTGCTTGCTGCTGCTGGTACCCCCTAGCCTGCCTCAACACCTCTGCCTCTAACTCTGCACCGCACGCACACACTCTCAAACCCTTGATTGACACTAGCATTTGTACATGTGTTCCAACCTACGCTTTTCTTGCACAAAACCTTACTGCACAAGCATCGCTTTATACTCATCATCAATATCTTGCTGGTTTTGAATGTGTGGGGCTTTTGCTCATGGAGCAGACAACACACACTCAGGACGAATTTTGCAGGCAAAAAATCAGAGACTACAGACTAGAAAATACATTCCACAAACCACAGACTAGAGATCACACACTGAATCAGGGAAAAGCCAAGAGTTGCAAGATGAACACGGCAGAGTCCGTAGCCATGTGTGTAAATGGGTGAGTCATGGAAACTGTCTTGACCAACTGATTAGTCAACACCGTGCAGAGTCTGCAGCCATGTGTGTGCCTGGCTTGTCATGGCAGCCAACAGGTGCTATCCTGATCAATTCATAAAAAAGATTCACTCAAGGGTCTGAGTACAGCTGTCAGAAGTTGCAGCGCGGATCCAAGTCAAGACACTTAGAAAAGAAAAGGAAAACATTACACCTTCTGGCGTCAACTTATTGAGAAGCCAAGTATTATACCGGGCTTTGGAAAGACAAGACTTGTCCTGCACGTACCTAGCTCATCATGAGCTGGAAAGCATTATTATTATTATTATTATTATTATTATTATTATTATTATTATTATTATTATTATTATTATTATTATTGTTATTGTTATTGTTATTGTTATTGTTATTGTTATTATTATTATTATTATTATTATTATTATTATTGATATTATTATTGTTACTATTATTGTTATTATTATACCAGACTGCCCCGGGAGGAGACACTTACCCTGGCGTTGAGTGTTGAATTGGGCCTGCATATTGAGCCTCTCTTGCTGCAATCCCTCCTCGGACTCAGCCATGTCTTCCAAGGACTTCTCTGCATAACAGACGCACACACTTTCACTGCTCCTGCATCATGATCTGTTGTGGCACACACAGCCTACGCACACACTTTCAGTGCTCGTTCATCACAATCTGTTGTGGCACACACAGCATACACACACCTGTTGAAAAGGCTGTGATTGAAAGTGCTTGCATTGTGACAATGATTGTCCATGCGTGTCCAGTCATGTCAACAGTATGCCAACAGTCGTCCTTGCTTGCAGTCGAAAGAAACAGACAAAAACACCAACAGCCATGCCATGGAAATGCCAATAAACATCATGAAATTAGACCTATGATTTACAGAAAACAACCACTGAAATGTAACCTAAAACAGCCCCAGCATTGTCTAAACATCTCCACAACGTAGAAACGCGTTTTTACTGTCCCCAAGCGTATCTGAGTTTAGATTCCCAGCGTGGGGATGACGTTTCTGAGTTGAAATAGACGCTTCGGGATTGAAAAGAGCCAATACACTAAACACAGGTGGAGGCTCACTTAGTTCAGCCTTCAACTCGTCTTTGTCATCCTTCAGCTTGGCCTTATCCTCCTTCAGCTTGGCAGTCTTTTCCTCTAGGCGCTTCTCATCTGTCTCCACCTGCACACACGCATGACAGACATGCCATCAGTGCATGTAACCACAGGTGACATGTTCTGCAGCTCGCCTGCTTCAGCCTGAGCACAGATGTCTTGGCCAACAAGCATACACACAGCTTTCCCTCTTGTTAAATCACTTGACATACACACTGTCTGTTGACTTCCTAATGAGTCAGATGCCAATGTCAACTTCCCTGAAGAGTGCAATACCAATGTCAAACCCTAACAACAGAAAACGCAAACTGGAAACTGACACTGATCAGCTCATGCAATATGTATGTTCGAAACCAGGGCAGGTTGTGATGGCCTGTGTGAAATGTTGTGACCATTTCATTTAAAATTGATGCTGTCACGAACGCTGCAGCTGTCAGCCTCAAAAGCCAGTGTGCAGCAGTTGGCAGGAAGCTGGACTGTCACAGGATGTTCCACATGCTATGCGTGTGACCATGCACAGTGTGCACGAGCAGCTTCGATGTTTGTCATGGTAGTTCAAAATCTAGCAGATGCAAGCACATTTGCATATCACATTTTGAGTGCATGCTGATGAGGCAATGCCACACCACAGGCAATAAGCAGGCTGACATTGGTCGCTGCAGGGGAGGTCAGCAAGCACTTAGTAGACTCAGCAGGATCATTGAGTAAACAAGAGATGTCTGACCTTGCTGCTGCGCTCAGCGAGCTCTTGGTCATGGAAGTCATAGTACATTTGGTACTTGTCCCACCTCTTTGTCACCTTGGCTTCCCCAGCAGCAATGGTTGCTGCAAAAACGCACACAGCCATCAGTACCATGCATGAATATGGCAGCTGAGAAAGCCTTGCTAGAAGGTTACTGGGAGAAGTACGGCTTGTACTATGATGACCAAGAGCAGGATGCTGATCATGCTGATCTTGCTGATCATAGTACAAGCCATACTTCTCCCAGTTGTCTTCTAGCAAGGCTTTATCAGCAGCAATACCCGCTGCAACAAGGCACACAGCCATCAACACCGTTCATAAGTCACAATCTGCAATGTGTTGCATCTGTTGCTCTGTGTCAGTTCAAGCTGCATGTCATGCTTGTGCTCAACAACCACTCTGCTTGCCGAGCGGCTCCTGCCATAAAGTTGAAGCAAGACCTCAGCTTCTTACAGAGGTTCATGCTTGACGCAACAGTCATGTCATGCCAGCCCATACCACACACTTCGACACTGCTCAAATCATTGATGAACTACCCAACTTCTGTACTTCAACATTGCCGAAGTCATCAAGGAAGTACCCTACCTTCACTCTTCTTGGCGACTTCCTGTCTAGCCAGCAGCTTTTGCTCATCACAGCGAATGCGCTCCTCACGTTTCTCCAAAGCTGCAGCTGTTGCCTCGTGCTGCATGCACATGCCAAGCGTAAGCTTTTTGTTGCATCTAGCGCTGCAATGCCCTGCTCAGACACTGCAATGCCGTATCTGACATTGCAGTGCACTTGTCGGCAGGATACCCTGCTGGCATTCTGCTGACTTGCACAGATGGACATGTTCCTTACAAAGCCAACCAGCATGAGTGTTGAAGAGGGAAAAGCTGAAAGAGCAACTTCATTGCATACCAGCTGGCCTCCTAATCACAGGCGCAGAGAAAGTAAAACCGGCTTGTATCAATTCCATCAATGGTGTGCCACAGAAAGAGTGCAAACGCATAGCACAGCTGGACTGATGCCGACTGCATTGCACCAATTTGGATTGTGTTGCGAACATCTCCAAAGCCAACAAAGCTGCAACTTCATCCTGAAATGTAAGGCGTTCAAGAGCATGGACAATACAGCCTTCACACACTAACTGGCTTTCATTTCAGAGTCACAAACAATGCTTCAAGCGTTTGCACAACGTCATCATGTTCAAAACCTACAAAACGGTAACTGACACATAGTTTCAGACGTATGTTACAATCTTCAAGCATGTAAAGAGAGGTCCACCAAATGAATGCTCACCTGAGCTGCTGTTGCCTGAGCCTGCGTCTCCCATTTGGTGACCTCAGCCTTGTGTTTGGCCCTCTCATCAGCACCCTCCTCCAACATGCTGGCCTGCATGCCAAGGCTCACTATTCAATCTATTGCAGGAACAGCCAATCAGTGCTTGTTCAATACATATTGCGTGACAGATGTGTGCTCAAGTCATTCCGTTTGTTTCATAGGCAGTGCTGCCGCGTTGCTTGCAATCCATGGTTGCAGTTTGTGGGAATTTATTGGCAAGTGCAACAGCCTTAGTTAGGGGGATCCAATTCAAACACCATAGTCAAATGCGGCCTGGCTTCATCAAGAACAATGCCTTGTAAAGAATCAAGGCGCACCAAGGCGTGCCCTGTGCCTCAGTGTCAAGACTACTTTATAAAATGTAGGCTAGCATGCAACAGGTCTCCATTGCTGCATGTACACCCCAGACAAGCTATGCACTAGACAAGTACGCCTGGTCAGCGTAGTCATTCATACAGCAGTCTGTTCAGGCTCAGATGATGCTTACCAGCTGGACTTCCTTAGCACTCTGCTCTGCAAGGCCAGCATCCAGCTCAGCATGCTTCTTGGCGTGCACACTCTCAAGCTCAGCATCCTTCTTGGCATACACACCCTCAAGCTCAGCATTCTTCTTGGCAAAGACACTCTCCAAAGAAGCGAGGTCGCGTTCATACTCGTGCTGGAGGCTCTCTGTCCTACGCTTGGCTGCTGCAGTCTCATCCATCCTCACTGAACATTCTTGCCTCATCGCTGCATACCGCCTGCACAGACACACAGACATGCACATTTAGCGTTCGTGCAGCTTCGGGTTGCAGAATGTGCTGCATACCTCCTGCACAGACACACAGACATGCACATTTAGCGTTCGGTACAGCTTTAGGTTTCAGAATGTGCTGCATGCCTTCTGCACAGACAGAGTCACATACGGATGTAACATCTGGTACAGGTTTTGGTCTTGGAAAGGTCTGGGTACAGATTGATTTGGGTACAGTGCTAATTGGGTTCTGCACAGGCAGGACTTGTAATGTTTGGGCATGATCCGGGATGGGTGAGGCCAAGGGAGCAAAGCAGGGTCTTGAAACAAGGCACAAATGCTGCAGCTGGGATGCATATGGATGCGGCTGCAAAGTGTGCGCCGTGCTGTTGTCAAAAGACCAATCTCAGCACGTGAAGGTCATCATGAGTGTGATGGAATGCAATGCAGAATGCGCCCTCCCTCATTGTCAGAAGTTGTCCCAGGAATGAAAATCTACCAAGCTGTCGCACAGAACTAAGGTTGAAGCTCAATCAGTTGCAGGGTGAGCTTGTCGGCAGTGATCACAGCGTAAAATTTAACACACCATCAACACAAAATTCATGTCAGGGGTAGACCGGTCAGCATGGTTTTCAGCTTCACTGGCCCTCCAAGACTGTTATGCAATTGAGTGCAGGGTGTGCTTGTGCTCTCACTCGTCAGCAGTGTTCTCCGCAAGAAAACGCAATCCAAGACTGTTATGCAATTGAGTGCAGGGTATACTTTTGTTCTCACTTGTCAGCAGTGTTCTCAGCAAGACAATGCAGTCCAGGACTGTTATGCAAATGACTGCAGGGTGTGCTTGTGCTCTCACCTGTCAGCAGTGTTTTCAGCAAGACAATGCAATCTAAGACTGTTATGCAACTGACTGCATGGTGTGCTGGTGCTCTGACTTGTCAGCAGTGTTCTCAGCCAGAAGATGCCATCCAAGACTGTCATGCAATTGAGTGCAGGGTGTGCTCTTGTTCTCACTTGTCAGCAGTGTTCTCAGCAAGACAATGCAATCTAAGACTGTTATGCAACTGACTGCAGGGTGTGCTTGTGCTCTCACTTGTCGGCAGTTTTCTCAGCTTCACCGGCCCTCCAATCTGCAGCATCCACTCCCTTCCTATGCTTTCTGACAGCCTCCTCTGCCCTTGCTTCACTCTGTAGGCATAGTCCATCTGGGAATGTACAATCAGCAGTCACAGCACATCAGCTCTGTCTGACTAAGCGTTGATGGTGAGTGTGCTGGCCACTTGGAAAATGGAGAAAATTGCGCAGCAGCACAACTTCACAGCAAAACGTGCATAGTGCTTGTGCAAATAGAGCAGTCAAGGTACGTTGATAGTCTGATTATCCAAGTGAGGTGGAGGCGGGAGGGGGTTGAAATTGAGCATAAACAACAATCTTATCCAAATCTGAATTTCACCTGAGCAGCTTGAACCTCCAGCGCAGCACAGCGTGCCTGCAGGGCGGCGCTGCCCTTTGCCACAGACAGCACTTGTGCTTCCAAGCTGGCACAGTTCTCTGTCAGCGTGTGCAGCTGTGCCCTCAGCTCCCCTTCAACCTCCTGGCTGATGGCCAAAGTTGCGCCTTGCTCTTGGAACTGGGTGAGCACAGTCAGCAGGGTGCGCTCCTTGCTGGCCTTCTCAGCCTCCAGCTGAACACACCTGCAGGCAAGCAGACTGACTGAGTGACAACTACTGGAAGTTAGAAAGATAGCGGTCGGGGTGTTCGTGCTGCTTTTCTGGGTGCAGCCCAAGGCCAGGAACATGTTGCCTCTGTTGTTCGGCAGCAACGGGGGGCTCATAACTGCTGAAAGTTTGCTGCTGAACACACCTGCAGGCAAGCAGACTAACTGAGTGACAACTGCTGGCAGTTTGCTGCTGAAACGCACTCTGCAAGGCAAGCAGACCGACTGAGTGACAACTGCTGGAAGTTTGTTGCTGACCACACCTGCAAGGCAAGCAGGATGAGTGAGTGACAAGTGCTGGAAGTTTGCTGCTGCACACACGTACAGATATGCAGATGGACTGAGTGCCAATTTGAACTCTGGTGTGGACCTTTCAGTGCTGGACAACTGCATAGCACCTAGCAGGATACAACAAAGTTCAACAGTGGCCGTCCTGAAGAGGAACACACCTACAGTAACATCCTGTAATGCACATTCACACTCACAGATTGCAACATACAGGGGCAATGCACAGCTCACAAGTCGGCCAAGCTATCATGCACACACAACTTTTACACAAACACCAACAAGCAGCAGCAGCTTCTCAACTGAACAGAGGCATCAAGAGCTTGGTTTCGTCGCACACCACATACACCTGTGCTTTCAAGCCAGGATGTTTGATGAGTCACAACTGGCTCCACACCCCAGACTGTTGGATACAAAATGAAAATTGAAGAGAGGCATGGCAGCTTACTTGGAGCGAGCCAAACTCAGATCCTGGTGGAACTGCAGCAGCCGGTCATCAGGCTGCTCACACCCCAGCAGCTGCTCGTTCTGCTGCTCCAGTCTGGCAAGGGTAGCAAACCAGCCTTGCCTTGTGCGTTGCAGCTGGTACAACAGCACATTCACGTAGGCCACAAGGTCTTGTTGGCTCACTAGTATCCTTGAAGGCTCTGGTGGTCTTCTTTGGGGCACAGACTGCTGGCTCCTGTACACACTCACAGATGCTTCAGCACAATGTTTGGGGCCAGATACAGTGTGGGGGTGTCTTGGTACAGCCTGATGTAGCCATGTGTAAGGCCAAAAGGTTGGGTTTTCAACTTTTCCTGAGACTGTTTGCCTAGCTGCACAGAAGCGTATTTATTTGCTGCAAGGTGTCAATCAGGCGACTAATGACACAGGGTGGATGTGCACAAAGCATGCATTCATCTTGTTATGCACAGGTGTTGCAGGCATAGCAGAGTCTTGCATTCACATCAATATGATCAGACTTTTGGGACCAAACCAATTCCACAGTCCCAGGACATCCTGCAACCCGAACGTATGTACCAGACACTGTGCGATTAATGGTATGGATGTCTTCAGTATACTGATGTATAACAGGATGCCATACAGTCTAATACACATAGGTCAGCAGCCATTTTGTGCCCCACTTGGTGCATACATGATGGCCACTGAAGCTAGGCTGAAGGCCTCAGATGACACAGGATATCACTATATACTCAGTATATTGACGTTTAACATTGATTATGTAGTGTACATAATGCTTTGATTGATGCGTACCTGATGGCTACTGAAGCTAGGCTGAGGGCGTCAGATGTCACAGGATATCACTATATACTCAGTATATTGACGTTTAACATTGATTATGTAGTGTATATAATGCTTTGATTGATGCATACCTGATGGCTACTGAGAGGGCCTCAGATGTCATAGGGGCAGTCAGTGCTGCAGCAGAAGCACCAAGTGCATCAGGCATCTTGATAAATGAAAGTGGATGTGAGGTGAGCCCAAGGCTGATCATAGGAACTGCCCCTCTGGCAATTCTGACAGCACAAACGCCACCCTGGTTTGGAGCCAAGGTGACTGCAGCAGAGATCCCCAAGGGTGCAGTGGGGTAGGGGTGGGACCCACCAGGCCCCAGAGGCACCATGGCATTTGCCAAGGTGGTCATGAAGTTCTGCACAGCCTGCATGCACATTTCAGCTCAGGAATGAAGGGCACATTGACAGTATACTGCATGACTTTGGTCAGAAAGAAGCGATGGGGCGCTTTTGTGTTTGTGTAAAGCTGACAATGGACCATGAGCCTTGTGACTGCATGGTAGAAGCAGAGTGTTGTACATGGCCCACTCCAAATGCAAGTAAAAGGCCAAGTTTGCAGCGATCCACATTGAGTCAGTCTCTTAACACAGCTGGGCCATTTGTAAGCATGCGCATTTAGATGATTGCTCACGCCAACAAAAATGACAGGCTTGCCCATTTGGTGATTTTGATGATGGCAGGCTCACCTGCTGTGGGCTGACATGGGTAGGAAGCTGAACCTCACAGATCAGCTGATCCAGTGAGATCCTGAGCATGCTCTTGTCCTCATACCACATCACCTGCAGCAAGAATGCTTTATAACACTCCACAACAGAGTTATTGCTGAGGACATACCATGATAGGGATCAGAAAAACTTTGATACGATGTGATACGCCTGACCAAGTGTAATGCCTTATTTTGCCTTGCCAAAAACAAAACAATTCAAGCATGTACCATGACAGGGTAATGTTTAGGCAAGTGCTACATGCAAATGTTGCTTACACTGCCTTTCATTGCCATTGCCATGTTGGTTAACACGCACAGATAACCTTACGGTAGAGCAGCTGCATCATATTTGCTGTGAAGAAAAGCTCTCTGGTTGAAAGCAATGTGGCAACATCACACAGCATGAGCAGGCTGTGCACATGAGAGCCAACAATGTTACATGTGAGGTGCTCTGCAGACACCTCAGCAGAACTTGTCATTTGCATCGCCATGCTGTGAGGTAAACCAATGCATTTGCTCGTGCGCTAGCATCCAGACTGACTACAAATCAATCACACACATGCACACACGCACAAAAGGCAGCCAATGCCAGCATTCTTGACGTATGCCTGCTGTATATTAAAGTGGGAAAGGCTCACCTTGAAGCTGCCAGGCAGAAGCATATGCTGCAGCAGTGCTTGCTGCATTGTAAGTACTGAGGTGGTGCTGACAGTCAGGTTGGGATGGGTGACATTTGGCACCAGGGCTGCTCTCAGGGCTGCTGCCACAGCCCTGACAGGTGCTTGACCCATGTGGAGGTTCAGGATCATCTGCATGACCACCAGGAACAAACGTTACAGACTGTTCTGCTCACTGTTTCATGCATGAACCCTTTTCATGCCTCAGTGTTGATCCAACTCATGCGTTGTCACTGCATGTCCATGTTGCGTAACTAATGTCAAGACTGGCATAAAGGGCTCTCGGTGGCTGAATGGTAGAACACTCCAACGTCTTGCACATTTTGACCCGTATAATTATGCTAATTCAACATTTTCACCACAGCAGGTGCACAGACCACCACACAAAACACAGCCCACAGCCAATTGCAAGCTATGAGAAACAAGCCTCAACTGTATACAGAAAGCGTCGCATGCGCGTGCCCAAAACACCCAAAACACAGTACTACCTAGATGAACTGATGCTAAATAAATATGAAGCCTTGCATAGGGCAGCAGTGCTTGTGTATCACCAAATGCAGGTGAAAGGTGTTGTGCTCAGTTTACCTGTCTCTGATGAGCAGCAGGCTGTTGGAGGAGGCTTGGCACAACAGGCATCACATCTGTGGTGTCATCATCCATCCCTGCTTGTCCCAGACCTGCCATTTGCCCAGACGCTCTTGCAACGGCCAGCTGAAGCCTTAGAAGCCTCAAGTGCTGAAGGTACCTTCTCGCCTGTGCACACAAAAACCTGATGTAAAGAAGTATAGATGCGGCATGGTTGTTGAGACTTCAGAACTCCTTAATTTGCGCACATTGATTGAGACATTTTAGGCAACAAGCTGTGAGTGTGCCTAAGACATGTCAAGCACACAAACAGCAGCAATACAGTTTGTAAGCACTCCGCAGCAAAGACAGCGCTCATGATGTGCTGTGACTAAGTACCTGAGACCAGGCAGCATGACCCTTGACTACTCCTGGGTACTGTGGTACAATCAGTGCACTCTCCACATGGTTGCTGATGGCCACAGCAGCAATGTCAAATGTGGCTGCATGCTGCTGCTTGATGTCTGCCGCTGCTGCCTGTGGCGCAACCTGTTCAAGACAACAAAAGCACATGTGAATGTTTGCATGCAGCACAGAGTGTAGCACACAAGTACTCAAGTGCTAGCACACAGGCACACAAGATTTTTGGTACCCAACTGCAGCAGCATACCGTTAGTACTCCACTTGCTCAACTGTACGTGCAGCATGCAAATACTCAAGAGCTGCACAAGAGCCCTGAGCATTGAGTGAGCAACAGTATCTGCAGTAGTACATGTTTGAACAGGAGCATGTTATGCAACAGGTGTGTATGTCAAGGGTCATGAAGTTGTGATCAACCTGTCCTGCATGGAATGGACTATAACACTGTGACCTGCAAAGCAAAATCCCCGGCAAAGGGGGTTGCAGGCATGGTGGTGTTGGGAAGAAAGCACATGGGAGGAGGTTTGGGCGTTATGAAGAAGCTTCAGCATCAAATTTCATAAGCACACATGTGCCTTGGCAGGTTGCATGCCCTGACACTGAAGTAAACCCTTAAGCCTAAACTCAAAGGAATATAATGCTTATTGTGAGCAAAACCTCAAGCTCTTCTGCAAGCTGTGGAAACAGTGCATCTGGAGCAATGTTTGACAAGGGCTAAACGAGGCCTACCACAATCCAAAGGTACAGAGTATGACTGAATTGCACCATGCGGGCTTGAAGAAAAAGAAGAAGAGAAAGACTGCAAGCTTTGGCCAGCCAACAAGTCTGATAGCTCGCTATAAGAGTGGTGTGTTTCTGGGCACTCATTTGGTCACAGTTACTTTTTGACCAACCCAGTCAGTGGTGGTACAGCCAACAATGGATGAGTGTGTCAATACCTGAGGCTTCCAGAAGCTTCCAACCAGTTTCTGTGGCAGATGAGTCATGCAACGTAGAGCAGGCGCCAGATCAGCCCTTGTCTTCCACAGGAGTACAATGAGTACAAAACCAGCAGCAATAGCTGCCAACCAAATCCGCCCTGAAGATCAGCAAAACACTTTCTGACAAATACTACGACCAGAAGCATTGTGCCTACTCTGCTGCAAAATGCCTTGAAGCTCAATAATGCAGGAATTCATCCAACTTGTGCTCGCATGCACACATGCTGTTTAGTTGACACCCATATGATCCTTTGATGATCAGTAGGACGCAGCAGGCCGAGCATGGTATGGCAACCATCAGCAGCTGCAGCTGATATGTTATGTTTGGGATGTGTGCGAGGCCAGCAGCAACCATATACATGGTGTTTCACTTGACATGTTGCAAGAGCTCAGCTTACCAGCCATTGCATCTGAAGCCGTGTCTGGTGTCTCAACCAAGCTGACACATGGGATGCTGCTTCCACTGCATCAAAAAGCAAAGTCAAATCCAGCAATCCACAGAGGCTGACCAAGCCAAGCCGAGTGCAACAGTAGCAAGAGATGATAGTGAAGGCTGCCTCACCTGAGCATGACTGAGTAGGATGAGTCATGAGATACTGTGGAATCGGCTGCTGGATAGACTTGCTGGACCTCAGTGGTATCTTCCAACAGCTGCCACTGGTTGTCAATGCTGGTAGGTGTGATGTCAGGGTTCTCAAAAGTACTGCTTGCCTCATCTGCACCAGGACAAAGCTTGCTGTTGACACACGTCATCCCAGATGGGTCCCTTGCAGAAAAAAGTGGGCAGGTGGGGTTTCCAAAGAACAGACACCCTGCTTCAATTGCACTACATACACTCATGATGCTCTAAACAAGCCTGTCTGGAGGGAACTGACTTGCGTCGCACGTACCTGATGCCTGCTGGCTAAGTACACATTTCAACTGTTGTTACAAGACACCCTGCTTCAAATGCCATGCAAGTCTCACCGTCAACAGCTGCGGGGTCCTCGTGTGTCAAGGGGATGCCAACAAGCAAGCCTCCATGAGTGGTCTCTCGAGCAAAAGCCTCTCTGACTACAGTCTTGCTTTCTTGAGGCTCTACAGTGGTGACCTCATGGTCCTCTGCGGCTGCATCTGCATCGTCCCTGCACCAGAATGGGCACATGACCAGATTGAGTACATGGATACACAAGATGACAGCTAGTGAGCAGATGGCTGAGGGAACTTATGCACTGCTGCAAGGCACAGCATTGCATATGCCAGCCTGTGTGTAATCTGTTCCACTTGTGTGTCCTGCAAGGTTATGTCACACCCTTCAACAGCATGTGTGAGTGTGTTTGTGGCGCCTTACCTCTGACCTGCACCAAGAGTACAATCTTCATTGCTGACTGCTGGTGACAACAGACAGTCTTGGCAACCCCACACAGTGTTAACAGATGCCAGCAAAAGATCTTCTTGGCCCACAGACTCCTCTGATGAGGGCACCATGATGTTGCTGTTGTCTGTCCAGGCGTCCTCTGACAGTAACACATTGCCATCAGTGACTTGTGGGTCTGCCTGTGCTCTGGACGTTGGGGCGCCGTGAAGAGACCTGCAGACAGCAAGAGCAATGGTCTTGTGCCTATTGCAGTGACATGCGTGCCTGTGGCATTGAGGGACATTGCTCATTACACGAGATGTTTTCAGCATCAAGGCCGCATCTGAATGTAGAGAATGGCAGAACCAAAATTTAGCGGTCAGGATGCGCTATGACCCATGAGAGGTGTATCTCTGCAATGCTGAAGCAGCAGTTCTGGACCCAAGATGGATTGTGCAAACGTGCAGCAGCAGCAGCAGCAGGAGATTCAAGCATGGACCAACCTGGCATCATCATCACCATTCTGGTGTACCAGCTGGGATGCTGGTGTGGTGTCCTGCAGGTGACAGTACTCTGCCACAGGTGGCAGTGCAAAGCTTCCAAGGCCCAGCCTCTACAAAACAACAAGCACAGAACTCTTTCAGCGCCACTGAAATCCTGCTTGGAGACAGTGACAAGGGTGGTTTCTCGTGTGTTTGTCTGACGCAGACATGGCTGACATGTCTTGTACAAGAAACTACATCCTGCAGAGCTGACTGGATTAGCCGTATGCAACCTGGGTTCGGCTGGTGTTGTGTACCTGGCAAGCAGCCACTCTTAAGCTGCCGGCTGGCACACTCCATGCTACCAGAACGCAGAGTAGCAAGAGCCCTAAAAAGCACGCTGATGCCCGTGCTGAAGTTACACCCAAAGGACGGGTCTTCCGCGATGACTTTGCGGCCCATGCCTGGTACTCGGGCGAACTGGTGAGGCGCCTTAACTCCTGGTCCGTGGCAATATCCTTCCGCAGGTGATATTGGATAGGACTGAGCTGGCTAGATGTAAAACTCAAGGGGGACGGTGTCGATGCCATAGCAGCGGTCTACTGTGTTATCCGGTGCATACGCATTTTGCTCCTGTCCCGGACCGGCTTCATATTGTTCACTCTTAGCCCAGTCTCCCCTCAGGCAGAGAAAGCGAGCGGAAGTCCGCAGAATAGGTCAAAGGAAGGGCGCCATGTGAAACGCCCTCACCTGTATTCTGGAGCGTTACAGTCTGCGCGACTGCAGCCGTTTGTCGACCCTGCGGGCCGCTCCTTGCCCATAACGTCTCCAGCTTTCCTGACCTGAGGCTGCGTACTCAATGCAGACATTACCGGCACAAGTGCTTGAGCAGATTTTCCAACATGCTGAGTCCAACACTGTCTCTGAAAAAAGCTGTGTGAGGTTGGCCATTACGTGCAAGGCGTTCAGAGACGCGTTTGCAGACAGTGGAAGACAAGAAAGCTGCAAGAAAGCGGCCTTGAAAAGGCTGTTGAGATGGAGCGTGAAAGTTCAAAAAGTCTTCTATAGACCGGGCAAGGTGCGTCTGAATATCAGGGCCACCCTTGACAAGCGCAAGACTCAGAGGCTGATTGAGTGGCTCGAGAGCGGCCTCGTTTCCATAGAGGATTTCTGGGAAGCTCAGGACCCTTGTATGGCTGTTGGCAAGATCCAAGGAGTTGAGATCAAGTTTCTCAGGTTGGTGTTGGTAGAAAAGTTCCCCAGAGAAAGAGTCTTGGACAAGAAAGCGAAGAAGGTTCTACAAGACTGGATGGCGCATTTTGCACCGCTTGCCCTGACAGACTTCAAAGGGGTCCAAGTCTTTCATGATCCTTCCAGCGGAGAAAAGTTAGAAATGTTATTTCCGTCTGTTTGAAACTTTTGCACCTGCTCTCACCCCTGATGGGAAAATGCAAGTGAAATTCTCAAAGCATGTTATTTTGTTGCAAGGGCACATCTGCCATTCATGTTCACCTAGGTGAAGACCCCTGAGTCAGGAGTCCAAAAAAAAGGCTCCAAGACAAATTTTGCAGTTTGCAACCAACTCTCATCCAGACACCAAAACATGTCCCCGATATGTTTTGCTACGCCTTTTGAAGCACATGAAGTATGCTCTCAAGCAGCAACTAGGTCCACAAACAACTTAATGGGCCGCGCGGTGCATTGCTATGGTTTGCATTTCAGAGGCTACGTTTACAGTCTTAACGTGGATGGTACTGCCCATGGTCCCCAGTGTTCTGTGCTTTCAGAAGACAAGCATGGTCTGTTGTACCAGTGGGCCACAGGCCAGGAAAGCAGCACTTGGTGTGAATTTGATACGGTCGTAAGGCCCCTAGCAAATGCTTAGGCAGGCAAACAAGCTAGAATTCCAGCAAACCTGAGCTACGCAGGACGCTGGCTGGTGTTCTATAGGGTTTGTGATTGCAAAGTGACTGCTGCTCAATGTGGGCTTCAGTTGGCAAGATACATTCTTGCCTAAGAAGCATGCAATCAATCCGGGAAAGTGTATCTGAGATCCAATCTATCAAGGAATCAATGTGGCAGCTTAATATACATGTACACAATTGCTGTTGTAGTGAATCCGACCATGCTGCCTACAAAAGGCAGATATTGCTTGCCTGGCATTGTACTGTCTGCACAAGACCCCCAGATTATACCGGCAAGAAATGGGCCTACACTCCTGGCCAATCCTTGCAAAGTTTGAGCAGCGCCATTGACTGACCCTATCTGTTCCATAGGCGCTACAGTGTTGATGATGATAGCTGCGCTTGCAAGAGCCATCAGCTTGAAAATGGTGTACAGACCAATCCCCACAAACAGACATGCTTGCATGGCCCATTTAGTCTGCACAAAAGTGTGTGCGAATGGCAAAATCAATGAGGAAGGAACAGACAACAAAAGCCCTATTTTGCAGCATTTCAGATATCCCCAGCGCTTTTGAGCCTGAGGGTAGAAGAAGAGTGAGTAGACCATCAGGACCACACCACTGAATGTCAGTGGCCATGCAAACTCATGAGCAGGCATGCCTAGCCCTCCAGCTGCAGGCTTTGCAGAAGCATATATGGGCGTCAGCTCATCTAGATAATTCATGAATAGTGTGATCAGCCCACCAGCTGTCATGCAGACTGTCACAATGTTGTGTTTGTACCAAGGCTTAGCCGCATGGTCTGAGAGCTGTCTGTCTGAGGCATGGTCTGAGGCCTCGTTGCTACTGCTTGGATTGCAGCATCCGTCTTTGTCATGTAACAAGTTCTGAACTTCAGCTTCTTCAGCCTTTTGAATGGCATGTATGTTGGTGCTGCAGTGTTGAAGGTTGGGCTCTTCAGCAGTGACAGAGCTAGATTCAATGTCGCTGTGACGCTGCTTTGTGCCCCTTGTCGTGAACTTGGGATGACTTTCAGACATCACAAAGACATTAGTTAGCAAACCCAAGACAGCCAGGACTGCAGACACTAGGCATGGCAAGAAGAAGGGCCTGCAAGGCAAGACATGCACTTTTAGTAAGCAGCATGTGACATTCCAACACAAGAGTTTACTTGCATCATATGGCAGAACAGCATTTGCAAACAGCACCTGCAGAAACAGCTAAGTCTTTGTTTGACATGATCACAGCGTTTGACATCCTGGCAAAGACTCCTTGCAGATCTGTTGACTGCCTGTGCCAGATAGTGCGAACCACCTGCAACTTCAGGCAATACAAAAGCAGCTTATTCTCAACTCCAGGCTCATGATCCTTCCTCACACACGGACAGACTGGATGCAAAGTGGCTGCAGGGGCGGGTGAGGAGGCCGGCAATGGAGGGGCCAGCAATGCTTCCCACACCCATTGCTGATGTCATGTATCCCATGGCTTTAGCTTGTCCCGCGGTATCACAGGATTCAGCAATGATGGTCTTGACAGCCCTGTAGCATTGAGATGTACACTGGAGCATGCCAATTTTTGCGGGCTTGAAGAGGAGAATAAGCTGAACAAGGATTATGGTTGGTTTGAATCAAAGTGGTCAAATGCTTGCATGGGTGCAGAAATGCGTGCAAGCAAGTAGTTTCATGGGTGTTGCAAGCTTTGTGACGAATGTAGTGATGTCCACATGACGTACTCAGACACGCACACAAATCTTCTTGTGTGTCCATTATACAGAAAGCAGCAGGATGCTTACACGCCAATACCAGAAGTGAAGAGGCCACCAAGAAACCGAGAGAGGATAGCTACAGTGTAGTTTGGCGCCAGCCCCAAAGCTAGGATTGACACGCAGGCGGAGATGTTTCCAATCATCAGGAGAGGCTGCATGCACCAATGACCTTGCACACGCTGGTATGAATGCAAGCTTTTCAGGAGGGTGAAGCTTGCATGTTTTGCTGCAGTTGAGGTGGAAACCAGAAATGGTAGCAAAAGCTGGCAGAAGTGATACATACCTTTCTGCCAATGCTGTCGCTGACCGCGCCCCACAGGAAGGACGTCATACACTGGGCTGCAGAAGCTGCAGCAGCCTGCATGCACCCTGTACAAGTTGCAAAGCTGTGCTTGTATTTTGTAGAAGTTGTTTAAGCAGAAGACCCCTAGCGGCAAAGCTGACTGACCAGAAGTCCTGTGTCTCGTCCGACGGACCCTTCTGTGCCTTTGTCTCCCTCAAAGTCTCGCACCATGTACACAGCAAGTGTGTATGGTAAGGTAAGGAAGACAGCAAAAGCCAATTGATTAATCCTGAAGCAAACGAGCAAGGTCGACGTGTTCGTGACAGACGTCGGTGACCGCAAGCAACACTGCACGCAAGGTACTTGAAGAATGTCTGCGCACCACATCGCTGCTATTTGGGTCCTATCGAGGGAGGACCCAACAACGTCCGAGTCATCGTCGAGATCAACAAGTCTTGTTCTTAGTCCCTCGGCCATGACGCTACTGGCTCAACCAGCAGCTTCACCTCCAATGTGCAATCGCACAGTCATGAGGCCTTGCGCAAAACATGACAACCGTCCTTTCGATGCTCGCACCGCATGCCACCACAAGCCGAAGCCGACCGAAGCCCGATCACGTAACAGGAGGACTAGCAAGTAGCAATGCTTTTGCCAATCCTGCCCACCTCTTCTCTTTGGTTGTCCGTTGTTTTGTCATCTAGAAACAACAGAACAATCAAATATTGCTACCACTAGCTTGAAGTCTCTTGCAATTGCTGGCTGAAGCACCGTCATTGTGAGTACCAGCGCTGCTAACAAGCTTGAGCAAGTCCATAACATGCCCTATGGCAGAACCTGCCAGCTTGCTGACAAGCAGGGGATTCATTGCCGGTCTTTATTTTGCTCCTCCCGCAGTCATGAGATGGCTGGAAATGCAAGTGAAACTGTCTGTATCTGCAGGAATCTTACATGCCAGCAGTACTTGACAGTGCAAACAGACAGTGACAGAGTTGAAAGCTGCAAAAGAGCTTGGCCAGCAAGACATGATAATGTATGCTGCTGAGACCAAACATGCTTTCTCCAGCATACATTGTTGCATACTACTGCCAGCATGACGGTATGTGATGTGCCTACTAGGGACAGCATTCACTCTCCTGCCGGCAGTAGTACGTGCACACTGCATCAACCAATCTGGAAGCACTTGTACTCTACCAGAATGCATCACTTCTGTTCCATTCAATGCAGCACTGCCCATACTCATGCGTTTGCATCCACATACAAATCTTCATCATGACAGAGCCCTTTGAGCAGCAAAAGCTTGTAGCATGGTCTGAAGGTCACCCTCCTTTGGCTGCTTTCCCTTCTCAGCTTGTTGAACGCCCTGTGAGGGCTGCCTGGTGGCGCCCTGGAAGGAAGCAGCAGTTGATGCATCTGAGCTGTCCTGTATAGCCAGGGAGCCCATTGCAGCATGTAAAGGCACAGATGTAGGGTGCACTGGGGGCAGATTCGTTGACTGGCTTTCTTGCTGCTGCTGCTGCTGCTGCTGCTTCTTGGCCTTCTGCTTGTCCTTCTTTGCTTTCTTGGCTGCTGCTTTTGCAGCCGCCTGGGCTTCTTCAGATAACAGCTGCTGACTAGCAAGATGTGCAACATCTTCTGTTGGAGCCAAGCCCTGCGATTGAAAGTTTGAGTGATGGATGGCTCATCTGTATGTGTTGCATTGGGCAGTCAGCTGAAGGCTCACTTTCCTCAGCAAATCAAGTCATGCAGGGCGGTTCACAGACACTGTGGCATTCACACAGCTGGTTGACCTAGATGCAATCTGTGTGCATGGTCAGATAGTCAAAGACAGTTAGCTGCAACCCATGCAAGTACACACTCCCATTGATTTGGGAACGCATCCTTTGCCCTCTGCACAAAGTGGGCATCTACGCCATGCCCACAGTTGAGCTCAGTCAAGATCTGGTGCAGGACATGTGGTGCTTTATCCACAGTGCACCAGCTGTGCTGTGAAATTTTGGCCATCTGTGGTTGCCACACCGAATCTTGGCGAGCCCTTTCTATAAAATCCAGTATTGGCTCTGCAAACAGCAGTGATGTTGCCCTCAACAACAGAGTAGTAACAACAACAATAATGATAAGGATGATGATGATAATAATGATGATGATGATAATCATTACGCTTTCTGGCTCATGAGCATGATGAGCTAGGTACATGCAGGGCAAGTCTTGTCTCTCCAGAGCAGTCTGTCCTGAGCATCCTCACAAGGTCTAGTAACACAATGCAAGTGTTGTTAGTGTAAGCCAGGCAGCAGAGGGTGATGCTGGTTGCAACTTGAGTTTAGTAGACTTTGCCTGATAGTGCATCACTGGGTCACGAACAGCCAGGCAAGCTGCAGCTACTGTGTTGTATCTCGTTACTATGCATGGCAGGAACATCAATGCCAACATCAGCCATCCTGGGAGATGCCAAGGCGCTGCCACATGTCTATGCTAGCATCAGCATCACAAGGTCAAGGTGCAAGATGCAAATGTGCAGTTTGCAGCATTGGGAGGCTTGATGAACATGCAGCCATCAGTGAAACGATACACACATTGACACGCCACATGCGGCGCCAGAGGATGTGAACACATACCAATGTGTGCCTTTAGCTGCTTGATGCGGTCATGGCAGCCATCCCAAGTAGCTTTGACCTTGTCTGACTTGGAGTCCAACATACTCTGGACCTCAGATCTGTCTGACGGCTGCACCCAGCGCGACAGGTCTTTCTTGTTCTTGACTGTGCCATGCCAGATGGACTGGATTTCAGAGTGTAGGCACTGCAGGCGGTTGAGCAAGAGGAGCAGCATCTGCAGCAAGCTTGTGATGCTGTCTAGAGGCAGCTTGTTCCCTTTGGGAAACACCACGCCATACTGACCTGCAATGCATGTGAAGACCTTGGCACTGGTTTTACTCATGACATCACCATGTAGAAGCTGAGTCGACAGTAGGGGATGTTGAGCTCCAATAGCATGTTGGCATTCCATCAATTGGAGTGTGGTTTGTATCAGGCTGCCAGGCTGCACGGCAAAGATGCAACACAGAGGGTGCAAAAGCGGTGGCAGTTGGGGGCTGTACTACAGATTGCCACAGTCACACATTACACTGCTCACCAAGAATGCATGCATATGGATCTGAGTCAGGAAGGCCACTAGCAGGCTTCCCCATGAGAGCCGCGCTCTTGGACAGGGGCAAGGACTTCTGCTTAAAGCTGCCTGCACTTTGCTGGTGTAGTCCTTGATACACAACTTGAAGCAACCTCGCTGTGCAAAATACCGCCAGTCTTCCGGCTGTTGGGTCACTTCGGTGAAGGCACGCCACATGTCATGTATACATGACTGCGACAGCTCCATATGGGAATCGTAGTCCCAAGCCACTGTCTCAAGCAGACGCTTTGCTGCCAAGGCATCGGCACCAGCATTTGGTACTGAATATTTGTGTAGGTTTGCTGGCATGAAATGAACCAGCAAGTCAGCGATTCGCCTGCTCATCTCCTGAATCACGTGCAACGTCAGAGCAGGTGACTGACTTAACAGTTGTGCTGCAACAACTCAATTTGTGCTGCAACAACTGAATCAAGCTGCTGCCAAGTGCATGCCAACTCCAAATCAGCATGCCATACTTTTCACATGCAAAGCATCTGGGAGCTCAGCATGCGTGGAGGGATGAGAGACTGACTGTATGCATTTGTCATACCTGAGGATGGGTGACACGTCGCTGACATTCAGTGAACCAGCCAGTTGTCAGTGACACAATTTGATGTGACGCCCGCCACAGCTGCAGCTGTAATTCCGTTTTGGTCACGCAGGAAGGCAGCTTCTGCCACAAAAGCATAATTATGTGCTCAATGGCTTGATCATCCTGCAGCACCCATAACAGTAGTGATAACAATAATAAAAATAATAATAGTGATAATAATAATAATAATAATAATAATAATAATAAAACAACGCTTTTCAGCTCATGATGAGCTAGGTACGTGCAAGACAAGTCAGCAAGCCATACTCCTTGTAAATACCGAGCACAGGTGTGACCAGCAGCCATGAGCTGCCATGAATGAGTACTTTGTTCAAACAGTTGTAAGGGAAGATCATGCTGGTCAACGCAACAGCATCAGAAGCATGTAGCTTCACGTCATGTGCAGTTGTACGCAAGACAGTGACTACATGCACAAAGGCATAGTGATACATAGACAAAACGTGGTTTGAGTGCCATTTGTTGCACACATGCCAGTCAGGATGGACACACCTGGATATACTCTTCTTTGTGGACTTTAAGGCTGGAGAACAGGGAGCGACGCCACAGCAGACGTGCCAGTGCTGTACAAATGTCATCAGACCATGGCCCTGGCCTCTGCATAGAGAGTTTGAATCAGCAGTATGGTTGGCACAATGTGCCTAGCAATGGGTGCAGATGGACACAACACACATATGCTGCCTGCCAATCCAAAGCCACTGTCAGCACCTTTATGGCACAAATGCATATGGTAGTTCATCAGGCAACTCAGCATCATGATATTGCTGCGTCAGAGGCATGCAGAGGCATCATCAGACCAGAAGCAACTCTGCATGAAGCTGTTTTCAGGATCAGCATGCACAGTCACAATAACTGCAAACCACATTGAGCAAATACACAGTGCAGGCAGAAGTGCATGTCACAGCACCTTGACGGCAGTGCTGATGCCATTCTTGATGGAAAATACCCAGTCATCCAGGAACCCACATTCTTCCTTGCGCACGGTTGAGATAAGTTTGTCCTGCTGGCAGAGACCGACCAGGCTGGCTGCAGCAGTCAGGGCTTCCACCAGCATTCCCTTTGACAGAAAGTAACTGCTGGCACTGCTCAGTCGTTGAAGGCCAGCAGGTGTGTCTAAAGCATCCCACCGGCTTGCGCTTTGTGCCAGTGTGCAATACAAGGATTCCAGCCCTTTGTTCGAGTCGTCTTGATAGGTGAAACTGCTTGTCTCACCACCTGCATTAGGTAAATGCTATTGCTGCTCAAAACCATCAAGGCCACTGAAGACTCTAAGCAAAAGGAGCTGTGCTTACGCCCAACTTGTCAATAGGCTTCCTAACAGCTACAGTTCAAACGGGTCCAGCACAGTCTTGACAGAGCGTACCGGAGCAAGCCAGCACGTCATCGATCTGTGTCATTTTCGCGCAACGCTCGGCAGTGCAAGAGTCAAGGGGAGCGGCAAGCTGCAAGGCAGATCTGACAGGGAAGCAACGATCTTTGCGTCACTGCTGTGGCACTGCGCGGCGCGAACTGTGTTAGCACGAAATCGAAAAGTTCCCAGATTCCACGGGCAGCGCGACGGTACTATATATGCCTTGGTTGAGCGCTTGTTTGGCTAAGTGGTGTGTTCGGTGTCTCAGACAGACAAGCTTGTCTGACGTGCTGTGACCACACTGCTACAATTCATTGATTGTGAAGACCGCTATCTGGAAATCATCTTAGCTGAGCCACTTACCTACAGTGGTCGTCAAGAAGTCTGTATCCAAAACCAGGCCTTGCTTGGCACAACAGTTCGTGTGCGACGACAGCTCAACCTGACTGGCGGTACGGTCAGGTAGGCCTAGTACACCATCGAACGCGTGTGTGGATGGGACCGTTGCGGCAGATATCGTCCGTAGCGCTAGCTGCAGAGCTTTGACCCTGACTGTGCGTTGACCTAGGAAATCTGTTGTCAGCAGGGGGCCAAGTTTGCTGCTGTGCAGCAAGCAAAAGCC